>Ga0172380_10007334_pt1 | contig 12420 bp, 11 predicted proteins | sample Leawe162metaG_FD_119747 | JGI IMG/M metagenome (GOLD analysis project Ga0172380, IMG submission 119747) | Leachate microbial communities from a municipal landfill in Southern Ontario, Canada - Leachate well 162 metaG | ecosystem: Engineered > Solid waste > Landfill > Unclassified | place...
CAGCTTGCCGTCCAATGCGAGCAGCGCATCGGTTGCCATGACGCCCGGTCCGCCAGCGTTGGTGACGATCCCGAGGCGGGGGCCTTTGGGAGTCTTGCCACGTCCGATCAGTTCGGCGCAGTCGAAAATATCGCCAATGTCATAGACTCGCGCCAGACCGGCACGTTGGAAGGCGGCGTCATATACTGCGTCTTCTGACGCTAATGCGCCGGTATGAGAGGCGGCAACTGCCGCTGATTCGGGGAAGCGACCAGCTTTATAGACGAGGATTGGCTTCATTCTTGCGAAGGCACGGGAGGCGGTCATGAAACGGCGGGCGTCGGTGACTGATTCGACGTAGAGGATGATGGACTTGGTGTTGGGGTCTTCGCCGAGGTAGTCTATCAGGTCTCCGAAATCCACGTCGCTGGTGTTGCCGATGGAGATGAAGGCCGAAAAGCCGATCTTCGCTTCGAGCGCCCAGTCGAGAACGGATGTGCAGAGAGCGCCCGATTGGGAGATAAACCCGACATGACCGGCTCGCGGCATTCCTGCGGCGAAGCTGGCGTTCAGATTGTTTGATGGGACGATCACGCCGAGGCAGTTGGGGCCGATGATGCGCATATCGGGGAAGCGACTGGCTTCGGCCTTGACCTGTTCTTCCAGAAGTCTGCCAGGTTCACCGGTCTCCTTGAAACCGGCAGACATGATGATGACGCCACCGATTCCGATCTTACCGCAATTTGCAATGATGCCGGGGACTTGTTCGGCGGGAGCGCAGATGATTGCGAGATCGGGCTTCTTGGGCAGTGATTCGAGCGTCGGGAAACAGGGGATGCCGAGTACCGCTTCTTGCGAGGCATTGATGGGGTACACGACTCCTCGAAAGCCGCCGCCGACGAGATTCGAGAGGGCTCGGCCTCCGACTGAATTGGGGTTCGAAGTTACACCGATGAGCGCGATGCGCTTGGGGTTGAAGATCGGGCCGAGGTTGTGTGTGTTATCTGAGTTGTCGGTCATTGTTAGTATTAAGACGATAAAAAAGTTTTCAAGCGCAACTATTTGCGCAGATATTCACAAAATAGCATTCCTGACAGGCTTTCGGCAAGCCGTAACGGACTTTATCTACCGAGGAAGATAATGTAACGAAATTCACAGACTATTTTGGTTAGGAAATCCCTGATATTGACTTTGACGGGAGAGTCGGATTATATTGACAGGAGCAGGGAAACGTCGCTGAAAGCGCCTTTGGGATTATTGAATAACAAATTATGTGAATATCGTCACTTTATGTGACGCGTTCCTAACAAGGATAGGGAGTGCAGGTGGTTATTGGCGTTGGAATTGATTTGGTTGACGTGGACCGTTTCAAGGGGGAAGGCGAGCGCGGCGACATCTTCACGCCTGACGAAATTGCCTACTGTGCTTCCAAGCACTATCCTGCACGGCATTTTGCAGCACGGTTCGCTGCGAAGGAGGCATTCCTGAAAGCGCTTGGAACCGGTGCCCGGACTCCTGGCGAATTTCTTCTGGTCGAAGTGATAATTGATGAGATGGGCGCACCGGAATTAGTGTTGAAGAGGGCGATTAAGACGCGGAGCGAGGCGCTGGGGGTGACGTCAATCAAGCTGAGCCTCACTCATACCGAAACGACCGCCGCCGCTGTAGTGGTGGTGGAAGGGTAGAAGTACAACCGGTAAGTAAGATTACAACCGCCGTCATTGCCCCGTCGGTGACGGTTTGTGTAATGCGAATACATTATTCCGTCACCGGCGGGGCGATGACAGCGGTTGAGACTGTACGGTGCCCCCGAGAATCCAAATCGTATCAGTTCGCAAATAGAAAACTGGCGGCCATATTGCCGCCGAACTTGAATAAACCACAACGGACACCAGAGGACGCGAATGAACAACATCGGGTCTTACGACGAGCGCGTTAAAAACTTCGACTGGTCACTTTCAGAGAAAGAACTTGACATCAAGTCGGGCGACGTCATCAATATCGGTTGGCACTGTTCGGACCGGATCTGCAAGATGGGTAAGGCAGAGAAGGTCGCACTCTATTGGGAAAACCACGAAGGCGTAACCAAAACCTACACCTATAACGATATACGGGTTCTCTCAAACACCATCGCCGTCTATCTTCAGCGCCTCGGCATCCGCCCCGGCCAGCGAGTCTGCCTCTTTCTCGACCGTGTGCCCGAACTCTATATCGGTTTCATCGGTATCCTGAAGCTTGGCGCAGTCGCTCAACCGCTTTTCAGCGCGTTCGGTGACGAATCACTCTTCACCCGCCTCGACAACGCCCAGACCACCGCGATCATCACGCAGCGCAAGCACGTCGCCAAGGTGCGCAAGATCCTGGCTCAACTGCCTGAAATGAAGCACATCATCCTTGTGGACGCGGGCGATGGTCCGCTGCGTGACAGAGAAATCGGTCTCGACATGGAGCACGAAGAACGGGTCGAAGCTTTCGATGGTTATCCGTCGTTGGCAGACACCCCTTCGGTTCTCCACTATACTTCCGGCACAACCGGCCAGCCCAAGGGCGCTCAGCACGTTCATCGTTCCATCGTCTCGCAGTATCTGACGAGCAAGTGGGCGCTTGACCTGCAAGACAACGACATATACTGGTGCAACGCCGATCCGGGCTGGGTGACGGGTACTTCGTATGGCATCATCGGCCCGTGGGCTAATGGCGTGACTCAAGTCGTTCTGGACGCCGGGTTCAGCTCTGAGAAGTGGTATGCTTTAATTGAAAAGTACCGTATCACCGTGTGGTATTCGGCTCCGACCGCAATCCGCCTCCTGATGAAAGACGGCGGCGATCTGCCTAAGAAGTTTGACCTCTCCTGCCTGCGTCACCTCGCATCGGTTGGTGAGCCGCTCAATGCCGAGGCAGTGATCTGGTCGCGCGAAGTCTTCGGGATGCCTTTCCATGACACTTTCTGGCAGACCGAAACCGGTTGCATCATGATCTCGAACTACCCCGGAATGGAAGTTAAGCCCGGTTCGATGGGCAAGCCGTTCCCCGGTATCACCGCGACCATCGTTGATCCGGTCAAGTACGAAGAGATTAAGGTGCTGGGCGCGGCGGGGCTGATTGCGCTGAAGCCGAATTGGCCTTCGCTGATCAAGACCTATCACAACAACCCGACCGGTTACGCGAACAAGTTCAAGAACGGTTGGTACCTGACCGGTGACCGCGCCTCGATTGATAAGGACGGCTACTTCTGGTTCCAAGGTCGCGATGACGATGTCATCAACACCGGTGGGCACCTCGTCGGCCCATTTGAGATCGAGTCGGCACTGTTGGAACACCCGGCGGTTGCTGAATCCGCCGCTGTTGCCAAGCCCGATCCAGTGAATATGGAGGTGGTCAAGGCGTTCGTGACCCTGAAGCCCGGATTCTATCCATCTGACGACCTCGACCTCGAGATCATGAACTTCATCCGCAAGCGTCTCTCGCCGCTCGCCATGCCGCAGGAGATCGCCTTCATTGACCAGCTGCCAAAGACCCGCAGTGGTAAGATTGTCCGTCGGGTGCTGCGCGCTCAAGAGTTCGGTGAGCCGCTCGGGGACATTTCGACGATTATGAACGACTGAGCAACCGACACTCAGTACCGGCGACTTTAGTCGCCGAAATCAGGTTTCTTCATCAGGCAGGTACATCGGCGACTGAAGTCGCCGGTACTGGAAGTAAGGAAAGGTAGCAGTTTGCCGGATTGCGCGTTCAAAGATCCATCGTCCAAACCGGCTGAAGATCAACTTCAGCCGGTGTTGGGCAGGATGTGGGAGGTCTGGAAGGGTCTCCTTGACTTCCTGCAAGAACAGTATTCACCGATCACAGAGGAGTGGAAACTGATGAAGTCGGGCTGGATCCTGTTGCCGAAAAACAAAGCGCGCACCATCTGTTACCTGTTTGCGGCAGAGAACGAATTCACCGTGGCATTTGTCCTCGGCGAGAAGGCGGTTAAAGCTGCACGGCTTAGTCAACTGCCCGTCAGCGTGCTGGAGTCTATCGAGGCTGCACGGCCTTATGCCGAAGGCAGAGGGTTTCAAGTACGGGTAGTTGAAACTCAGGATCTCGCAACCTTAATCGAGCTGACCAAGCTGAAGCTTGCGAAGTACTGACAATAACATAGAGTATTCGTTGTAGTGACTCTTGGAGGGCGGTCATTCTTGGCCGCCCTTAGATAAAGCACAAATGAATATTTGGGCGGCCAAGGATGACCGTCCTCCAAGAGTCTAAATCACTACTTGCCCAATACTCTCATATCATGAACTAATCTTTCACATTTACAGTTACATCCATCGGAGCAAACAATGGACGACCTCACGAAACTGGTCTTCGACTACGTCAAGCGTGAATACCTTGAAGAAGACGACGACCGCGAACTGACCGTAACGACGCCGCTGATCTCGGGCGGTATCGTGGACTCGTTTTCAATGGTATCGCTGAAGCGGTTCCTCGAAAAGAAATTCACCATTTCGATTCCTGACGCCGACGCATCGCCCGAAGCGTTCGACTCGGTAGAGAAGATTGTTCAACTGGTTCATCGCTTCCAAAAGGCGTAAGACAGGAAAGTTGAGAGTTGAGAGTTAAGAGTTGAGAGGAATGTTTTTCCAGCCGTTCGTCTCAACTCAACGAATGACTTCTTAGCTCTCAACTCTCAACTCTCAACTCTCAACGAATCACTCTCAACTTCCAACTCAGGAATTACAATGGCCTATTCAGCCTCTGCGCGTGAATACTATCAAAACGAGATTAAAGGGATCAAAGACGCAGGTCTCTTTAAGGACGAGCGCTATATCAACTCGCCCCAGGGCGCCGACATCATGGTCGAGTTCCCAGTCGGTTCCGGCGTCAAGCCAGCTATCAATATGTGCGCCAATAACTACCTCGGGCTCTCAAGCCATCCGGATGTAGTTGCCGCTGCCCATGCCGGTCTCGACTATCGCGGCTATGGAATGTCGTCCGTCCGCTTCATCTGCGGGACTCAAGACATCCACCGCGAACTCGAAAACAAACTGACCGAGTTCCTCGGAACCGAAGACACCCTGCTCTTCCCGTCCTGCATGGACGCTAATGCCGGGTTCTTTGAAGCCTGCCTCAACGATCAAGACATCATGATCGCCGACCGTCTGGTCCACGCTTCGATTGTGGACGGAATGCGGCTCTGCAAGGCGATGCAGGACACTTACAAGCACTCCGACATGGGACACCTTGAGGAGAAGCTTCAGGAACATCAGGACAAGCGCTTCCGCCTCATCGTCACCGACGGCGTCTTCTCGATGGACGGCGACCTCGCCAAGATGGACGAGATTGTCGCCCTCGCCGAGAAGTACAATGCGATGGTCTTCACCGACGAATCGCACTCTTCCGGGTTCATGGGCAAGACCGGTCGCGGCGTGCACGAACATTGTGGCGTCTTCGGAAAGATAGACGTCATCACTACCACCCTCGGCAAGGCTTTGGGCGGCGCTTCCGGTGGATGCGTCAGTGGCCGCAAAGAGCTGATCGAAATGTGCCGTCAGCGTGCAAGGCCGTTCCTCTTCTCGAACACGGTCGCTCCGGTGATCGTTTCTGGCGCTATCAAGGTCATGGACCTGCTGATGGGTTCGACCGAGCGTCGCGACAAGCTGGAATGGAATGCCAACTACTGGCGCAAGATGATGAAGGACATCGGTCTCGACATCAAAGCCGGTGACAGTCCGATTGTGCCGGTGATGCTCTACAACGCCAAGCTGGCTCAAGATTTCTCGCGCGATCTCTTCGCGGAAGGCGTCTATGCAGTCGGATTCTTCTTCCCGGTAGTACCGAAAGGTGCGGCTCGTATCCGCACGCAGCTCTCTGCCGCTCATGACAAGCATCACCTCGACTTTGCGGGCGAAGCGTTCCGTAAGGTCGGCGCGAAGTACGGCATCCTCGGCATGGGCAAGAAAGAAATCATCGAGAAGTACGGGATGTAAGAGGGGAAGCTGAGAGTTGAGAGTCGAGAGTTGGGAGGTAACTCGTCAACTTTCGGCTTTCGATCACGAGCACTTGACTCTCAACTCTCAACTCTCAACTCTCAACTTATGTTGAGGTTCATCATGAGTGACTCGAACGTGCTTGAAGTCCCTCTCCCGGCAGGAACGACCGCATCCGAGGCTGACATGGCGCTACTTGCCGCAGCTTGCCGGTCGGTCGTTTCGATCTGTCTCGATAACCGCCGCGACTGGTTCCTGAAATTGAAGGAACTGGAAAAGGAAGAGTGGCGGGTAAACTGGAGCCTTCAGTGGCAGGCGGAAGCATCGAAAGGGAGGTGCAGCGAAACCGTCACCGCCCCAACGATAGACGAAGCCTTCGACCGTCTGACCAGTCTCGCGAGGCTGCATACCATCGAGGGGTGTCCGTAGGGGAAAAAGGAAAGAGGAAAAAGGAAAATGGAAAAGGGCTGCCAATCTGGTTGGATTGGCAGCCCTTGCTCTTTAGTAGAGACGCTTGATTCGAGTTTATGTCTGCACATAATAGCAGATTATATCTCTTGCTTTCAGTCAGTAACTGCACTATTATACAGTATCAACATCCGTCCAGACTAAGGAACAATCATGCAATTCTTACCGGTCGCCTTTGAAGAACGCAAGATCCGTCGCATCTATGACGAGAAGACCGAAACCTGGCTTTTCTCGGTCGTGGATATTGTTCAAGCACTGACGCAGCAGCCTGACTTCCAGATCGCGCGAAACTACTGGAACAAGTTGAAGGAGCGACTGAAGAAGGAAGGAAGTGAGTCGGTGACAAATTGTCACCGACTCAAATTACCTGCGGCAGATGGCAAAAGCTACCTGACTGACGTTGCCAGCGCTGAAACCCTTTTACGCCTCGTCCAGAGTGTACCGAGTCCCAAGGCTGAGCCAATCAAGCTCTGGCTCGCCAAAGTCGGCTACGAGCGGATGCAGGAAATCGCAGATCCAGCACGCGCACTCGATCGTGCTCGTGAGATGTGGCAGAAACACGGACGCAGCGAAAAGTGGATTCAACAACGCATGACCGGGCAGGAAACGCGCAACAAACTGACCGATTACTGGGCAGAACATGACGTGAAGGCGGGGGAGGAATTCGCCATCCTCACTAACATCATCCACCAGGAATGGTCGGGAGTATCGGTCAGGGATCATAAAGAGATCAAAGGACTGAAGAGCCAGAACCTGCGCGACCACATGAGCGAAGCGGAATTGATTTTTACTGCGCTTGCCGAGCTTTCAACCCGTCAGATTGCCGAAACCGTAAACGCAACAGGCTTGCCTGAAAATAAGAGTGCGGCGAAGATTGGGGGAAACATCTCGAAAAAAGCCCGATTAGAGTTGGAGGAGCGGACTGGGAGAAAGGTCGTGACGGGGGAGAATTATCTGCCCCCAAGTCGTGTGCTTAAAGCGGATGATGAGTCGGAATGAGCGGGTTCAGTCGCGGATTATCCTACGGCTCCGAACTTCATCATTCCAGCGCAAGTTGGAATCCAATGTGGCTCTGCAGATGTGCTTGACTTCTCTGGATTCCATCTTCCGATGGAATGATGAATTGGACCTACAACCCAGATATGACACAGGGGCGCCTATGCAGCGCCCCTGTTTATCTCGGATCGTGTTGGACAGAGCCTACGCTCTTTTTCCCAGTCTCTTATCCACCATGAAGAGATTGCCGGTGTGGTCGCCGATCAGCTTCAGCATCGCGACGATCTCGTCGAAGTTTGACTCTTCCTCCACCTGCTCGCTCACGTACCATTGCAGGAAGATTTCTGTGGCATGATCGTCTTCCTTTTTGGCCAGATCCATCAGCTTGCCAAAGCAGGAGGTGATATGCTGCTCATGCTTGAAACCGGCTTCAAACACGTCGAGCGGGCTTTTCCACGACGCGGTCGGCTTCTTGATAGCGTCGAGCGTCACGGTACCGCGTTGCAGATAGATGTAGTCGTAGATCTTCATTGCATGTGCCCACTCCTCTTTCGATTGGAGAGCGAGCCAGCTTGCGAAACCATTGAAATTCTGCGCTTTGAACCAGCTGGACATCGAGAGGTAGAGGTACGACGAGTACATCTCCTCGTTGATCTGGTCGTTGAGTGCCTTGAGCATTGCTTTTGATAGCATTGGATTCCTTTGGAAGTTTGATTTTCGTGATTATTATAAGGGTTGGATTCAATCGTAGTGTCCCGATTCTTCAGTCACCAGTTACCAGTCACCAGTTCCATGCAATACCGCCTTCTACCTCGTCCCAAGAGCGTCCGCTTCACCAGCGATCATACAGGAGCGATCCATGTACCATTTCGCACATCAGCAAGGTGGTACGACCTCGCTTGCTTAGTATTGGGCGATTCGAGTGTTCAACTGGCAGATGACAACCATACACTGCGAGTTGAGCAAGATGGACCTTCAGGTGAAGGATATCGCTTTGAAGTCTGCGCTGGCAAAGACGGAACCGCATCGGTCAAAATTTCGGCACAGGATGAACGCGGCGTCCGATGGGCGCTTACCACACTGAAACAGGTATTGATCCAATCGGCGGATCACCTCCCCGAACTCATCATAGAGGACGAGCCTGCCTTTCCAATGAGAGGGGTCATGCTTGACATTTCCCGTGACCGGGTTCCATTGATGTCTGAGTTGCATTCCATAGTCAATCAACTCGCCTCCTTCAAATATAATCATCTTCAGCTCTATACCGAACATACTTTCGCATATAATGGTCATGAGGAGGTTTGGAAAGACGCCTCGCCAATGACCCCGTCGGAAGTTAGGGAGTTGGACAAGTACTGTTACGAGAGGGGGATAACTCTTGCCGCAAACCAGAACTGCTTCGGTCACATGGAGCGGTGGTTGAAGCATCCCCGATATGCGCATCTTGCCGAGACTCATGACTTCTGGGAGTGGGGTGGGAAGAAGATACCGGGGCCCTTTAGCCTCGCGCCGCTCGATCCCGGTTCGATAGCTCTGGTCGAGGATCTGCTGACTCAACTGCTTCCCAATTTCTCCAGCGGGTTAGTGAACATAGGTTGCGACGAGGCGCTCGACGTGGGGCAGGGACGGACTCGTGAAGAAGTCGCCCGTCGTGGCGGAGCGGCTGTCTATTACGAGTTCGTGAAACAGGTCGCTGCTTTTGCCGAACGACTTGGTTTCAGGCCGATGTACTGGGCGGATATTGCTCTTAGCCACCCCGATCAGTTAGAGAGAATATCAGACTCGATGATCGCACTCGCCTGGGGCTATGAACCCAACGCACCTTTTGCCGATTGGGTCGGGCGTTACAACGAGATTGGTCAGGAGGTCTGGATCTGCCCCGGTACCAGTTCATGGCGCTCAATCACCGGCAGGACTACGGAACGCCGTGGCAATCTCGCCGCCGCAGCAGCCATCGCAGGGAAGGGGGCAAGCGGTTTCCTCGTCACCGATTGGGGAGACGCTGGACACAGGCAGCAGTGGCCGGTTTCCTTGATCGGGTTGGCTGAGGCTGCTGAGTATGCCTGGAACGGATCTGGCGCACAAGTAGATGACACGGCAGTATCCCTTCATGCCTTTGGGGATCCGACGGGGGAAATCTCTGCTTGGCTGAACCAGATTGGCGATGCAGATCTACCGTTACGTCAGGTTTCCGGTAAGCCACAACCAGACGGACAACCGACACCTCTGATCAACTCGTCTTGTCTCTTCAACGAATTGACCCGCCCGCTGTCAGATCCGACACCTGCTGACTCGGTCGTACTCTGGCAAGAAACGCTCGAGCGGTTGCAGGCACTGTTAACGAACGTACCTGCAACGTCCAATGCTCAGTTTACTGACGAACTGAAACTGACCGCACGAGTAGCGCTTCTGGCATGCGAGAAGGCAGTGCTCAGGCGCAGCGCAGGGGGCATAAGTCAGGAGCAACGCATGCGCTTGGCGGATGAACTTGAGGTGTTGGTCGCCGAGCATCGTCGTCTTTGGCTGTTGCGTTCACGGCCGGGAGGATTGGACGATTCGTGCAGTCATTATGAGCGAATTGTCGGCGACCTAAGAGGAGAGACTAATGGGAGCAAGTAAACGATACGATGACTTCACAGGTAAGAATGTAAGGCGGATAGTCGGCTGCATGACCGGTACCAGTCTTGACGGTCTCGATGTCGCATTGATCGAGGTGACCGGGCGGGGATTGGGGATCTCGGTAAAGTTCTTAAGGGGGCTCTCGTATCCGCTCGGAGAGACTGGTGAAATCCTCAAGTCGTTTGCCTCCGGAGAAGCTCTCACCGCCGCTCAGATAACCGCTGTGAACCGCGATTTTGCGCTGCTGCACGCTGGTGCGGCGAAAGAGCTACTGGCTGGCGAGCAGGCGGATCTAATCGCAGTTCATGGTCAAACTCTCTTTCATCAACCACCTCTAAGCTGGCAACTGTTCAATCCCGCCGTACTGACAGTGGAAACCGGCATCCCGGTAATGTCAGACTTTCGTTCGCTCGACCTGGCGCGGGGTGGCGAAGGAGCACCGATCACACCATTATCCGATTTTATCTCGTTCAGGAATAAGGATCACGACCGGGTGGTCGTGAACTTCGGTGGGTTCATCAATCTAACACACCTTCCGAAGAGTCCTAATCCGACTAATGGCGATGATAGGGGTCTTCAAGTCTGGCTTGATCAGGTGACAGGCCGGGATGTCTGTGTCTGCAACCAGCTACTCGACCGGGCTGCTATGGTAATGCTTGGTAAACCGTGCGATATTGATGGCGAGTGTGGTCTTAGCGGGAAAAGCGATCCGACCGTGGAAGCAGCACTGGTAAGGGACTTACGGCGTCAGGCTGTTTCTGGAAAATCGTTGGGAAATGCCGACGACCTGTTCACTACACTGTCAAAGGTTTCCATTACACTGTCACCAGCCGACTTGTTACGAACCGTCTCTGCTTCAATTGCGACGATACTTGCCGAAAACCTGGGGGTAGGCGAGTACGATCTCCTTGTCGCTGGAGGTGGTATTCATAACCGCTGTCTGATAGAGGAAGTTGCCGGACGATGCGAGAAGAAGCCTCAACTGACCGATGGATTCGGTATCCCCGTCAGTTACAGGGAAGCTGTTGCGATGGCGACGCTCAGCGTACTGGCGCTCGACGGCATTCCGACCACTCTCCCGCAAGTAACCGGCGCTCCGGCTGGCAGTGGGCCGGGAGTAATGCTCGGGTTTTACTGATGCCAGTTGGTTAGGGGGATACTCCCTTTATGCCAACTATTCCTCCCATTAGTGAGGAACGGTACGCATATTTTTCAAGCTCAGGGCTTGCTTCTGCATGTGAATTTGGGTATATTCGTCAGGTTGCGAAAGCGGTGAATCATGTGACCAAGCTCACTTGAACTGCTTGCGACATACTTATCTTACTGTTAGACTGATTCCAAGTCTCTTTACTTCGTTTCCACGATCATTGTATAATCGTCTTCTTCTTGCCGTACTCCTCGCACAACTCCCGTGTACTCCCAGTTATGCAGTGTGGCTACTCTTCCCGTAAGGGTGTCCCCAGTTCCCGGTTCCGATTCTCTCCGAAATTATAATCGAACGTTAGGTTAGTAACCAAAATACGCTGCTTTCATCTGCCCGTAACCCGGGTTGTACCCGCTCGCGTGTGTATGAAGGCAAATTGTCCTAATCAGGAGGCAGGAATGGCTCGAGTCGGCAGGTTGGTGGCGCTGACTCTCTGTTTACTGTTCGCCCTCAGTTCAGTGTCGTTTGCATCGGCACTGAACGGAACGAACATTCAGGGAGCGGTGACCAACGGCGCGACGAACACGTTACTGGTAGCAAATACTTTGCAGGTGGATGCAAAGGGAAATGCTATTCCGGTGATTTATAACAACGGTGTTCGACGTGACCTCGCTTCAGAACCCGATGACGCCGGATATCTCTGGCGTGATAATGACGAGAACAATGGTCCCCGCTTCGAATGGCTCGATATGGGGAACTACCAAGACGTACGCGAATTCAGAATGGGAGACGACCAGAACAGTGGCGCTCTTGATCTTGGATTCGCTTTTCCGTTTTGGGGACAAGAATACCGGGAGGTCTATTTAGACTCCGACGGCTGGCTCTCCTTCACTTGTGGAAGTACTCCCTACAACCTGCCGGTTCAGGATTTCCCGATGCAGGTTGGCGCAGGTGCCTCTTACGACAAGACCATCTGCTGGACTCAGCGGGACTTCACCGCAGGCACTGAAATCTGGTATTGGACGAACAACCAAGACCAGGCGATTGTCTGGTGGGCAGGGAATCATTCCGTAAATGCACAGATGATTCTTGACGGCAATGGTAAGGTAACGATCCAATGGGGCGAGAACGCTGAGGATCGTCCCGGTGGCGTTAACGTCGGTGATGGCCAGCACGGCTGGTATTGGCCAGGCGGTAATGGCTACTTCACCAATGGCCGCTCAGTTGCCTTTGGGCCGCGAG
>Ga0172380_10007335_pt1 | contig 12420 bp, 10 predicted proteins | sample Leawe162metaG_FD_119747 | JGI IMG/M metagenome (GOLD analysis project Ga0172380, IMG submission 119747) | Leachate microbial communities from a municipal landfill in Southern Ontario, Canada - Leachate well 162 metaG | ecosystem: Engineered > Solid waste > Landfill > Unclassified | place...
CTGACAGAGAGCGGGCTTTTAGACGAGGCGGCGCAGGCCAAGGCCGAGGATATGGCGGCGCGCGGCTACTTTAGCCATGTGGGGCCCGACGGCGAGGAGCCGTGGGTGTGGCTGGAGCGCGCCGGCTACCAGTACGTGTATGCAGGCGAGAACTTGGCCGTGCGCTTTAACGACTCTAAGGACGTTGTAGACGCATGGATGGCGTCGCCCGCGCATCGCGCCAACATTGTTAAGCCGCAGTATACAGAGATAGGCGTGGGGCTGGCCGATGGCACATACAAGGGCGGTCCTGCGACGTTTGTCGTGCAATACTTTGGCTCGCCGGCCCAGCCGGTGGCTGCTGCTGCGCCCGCGCCAGAGCCTGCACCGGAGCCGGTTGCGGCGAGCGTACCCGCTACCGTAGCCGAGACCCCGGCAAACTCCGCGGTTGCAGGCGCGCAGACCGCAACGCCATCAGTGCCGCAGACGTTTATCAAGTCGGCCACGCGCGCCATAGCCGGCGCGTTTGACGGCGCGCGCGACAATGCCACCTGGGTGCTGGCCTTTATTGCGGGGCTGCTTGTGACTGTCTTGGCGCTTACCTTCTTTATCCGCATCCAGGTCCAGCCCACCGACCTCTTGCTGCCGGGCTTGGCGGTGGCGCTCATTGCCATAACCCTGCTTGCGGCCAACTCCAGCTTTTTGCCGGCCACAACTCAGACGGCAAGCGTTGCTGGCCCGCAGTCCGGCGACATAGGCGCCGGTGTTGCGGTTGAGCGCGCCAACGTGGCGTTCCCCGAGGCGCAGGCGCAGTAGCACATAGTATCCCCACACTGCCCTTGCTCAAGCAAGGGCGGGGGAGTACCCTTGGGGTATGTCTAAAAACACTTTGCATACGGGCATCGCGGTAACGGTCACTTTGCTTGTTGTGGCTGTATTTTTTATCTTTGGCACGCCGTTTAGCACCAGCTCTACTACCAGCCTGCCCGCATCGGGCCAGGTGGTAACGCAAGACGAGGTAGTGGGTACCGGCCCCGCTGCCAAGCCCGGCGACACGCTTGCGGTGCACTACACGGGCAAGTTGCAGGATGGCACCGTGTTTGACAGCTCTTTGGGCAGGGATCCTTACATGCTGGTCTTGGGCGCAGGCCAGGTAATACCGGGCTGGGAGCAGGGCCTGGTGGGCATGCAGGCCGGCGGCAAGCGCCTGCTTATCATCCCGCCGTCTCTGGCGTATGGGGAAAACGACTACGGCCCAATACCCGGCAACTCCACACTTGTCTTTGAGGTAGAGGTCGTCTCCATCGTGCCGGCGCAGTAGCCGGAGCATAAAACAAAAATAAAAACCTAGGTGGGGGCGTGCCGCGTTTTAACGAGCGAAGCGACTATAAAACGTGGGGCTGAGGGTTTTTATTTTTGTTTTATGCTAGGCTCTCAGTGATGCGCCCAATCAACTTTAAGATAGAGAAAGAGTTGCCCGGCTCCATGGCGCGAGCCGGGGTTCTTTCGACCCCGCACGGCGACGTACTCACGCCGTCTTTTACTGTGGTTGCCACCAAGGCCACCGCCAAGGGCGTGGACCAGGCGTGCTGGCCCCAGCTAAATGTGCAGGGCATCATTGCCAACACCTACCACCTCTACCTCTCACCGGGCGAGGACTTGGTGGCTAAAGCCGGCGGGATACATAAGTTTATGAACTTTAAGGGCCCTATCATGACAGACTCCGGGGGCTTTCAGGTCTTCTCCTTGGGTGCGGCTTTTGGGGTCAAGCTCTCCAAGTTCCTCCCCGAGGAGGCCGCACGCGAGGAGGCCGTGGCGGTGTACGATACTGAGCTGGCCTCAAGCCATGGCCGCCTGGCCATTGTAGACGAGGAGGGCGTCTCGTTTACCAGCCACACAGACGGCACGCTGCACCGCTTTACCGCCGAACGCTCTATAGAGATACAGCACAAGCTTGGCGCCGATATTATCTATGCGTTCGACGAGTGCACGGCGCCCAACGAGCCGCACGAGTACCAAAAAGAGGCAATGGACCGCACCCATCGCTGGGCGCGGCGGAGCTTGCAGGCGCACAGGCAAAACGTTGCGGCCAACGCGGCCCAGGGCATATACGGCATCGTGCAGGGCGGGCGCTTTGAGGACCTGCGCTTGGAGAGTGCAAAGGAGCTCGCAAGCATGGACTTCGACGGCTACGGCATCGGCGGCTCGTTTAGCAAGTGGGACATCCTCGGCATACTTGAGAAGGTAAATGCCGAACTGCCTAAAGAAAAGCCGCGCCACCTGCTGGGCATAGGCGAGCCCGAGGATATCTTCATTGGCGTGGCCGCGGGCATAGACACCTTTGACTGCGTCTTGCCCACGCGCAACGGCCGCACGGGCGGTGTGTATGCAAAGACCGGCAAGTATCAGATTACCTCCTCTATATATAGAGAGGACTGGGGCCCCTTGGACGAGGGCTGTGAGTGCCCGACCTGCACCACCTACACCCGCGCCTACGTTCATCATTTGTTTAGGACAAAAGAGATGCTCGGCCTGGTGCTCGCATCCCAGCACAACATCTACTTTCTAAACACGCTCACCAAAAACATCCGAAAGAGTATACTAGACGGTACGTTCGAAGAGTTCCGCGACAACTTCCTCGGAAAGTATCAAAAAAATGGCCAACTTTAAGCTAAAATCCACTCATAAACCGGCCGGGGACCAACCCAAGGCTATAGAGTCGCTCATAGCGGGCATTAAGCGCGGCGAGCGCCACCAGACCCTCTTGGGCGTTACCGGCTCGGGCAAGACCTTTACCGGGGCTAACGTCATTGCCGCGATAGATAAGCCCACGCTCGTCATTGCCCACAACAAGACCCTGGCGGCTCAGCTGGCGCAGGAGTACCGCGACTTCTTCCCCGATGCGGCGGTGCACTACTTTGTCTCCTACTACGACTACTACCAGCCCGAGGCCTATATCCCCACCAGCGACACCTATATAGAGAAGGAGGCGCAGATAAACGTGGAGATTGACCGCTTGCGCCACGCCTCAACCCAGGCGCTGCTCACGCGCAAAGACGTCATTATTGTGGCGTCGGTGTCGTGCATCTACGCGCTCGGCTCTCCGGAGGAGTACCGCAAGGTCCACCTCGAGATTGGCTCCGGGGTCAAAAAGAGCCGCGCCGAGCTTATACGCGAGCTTATAGACATCTACTTTGAGCGAACGGTGGCCGACCTAGAGCCGGGCAAGTTCCGCGCGCTTGGCAACAGTATTGAGATTATGCCCACCGGAGAGAGGGTGATATATAAGGTGGACTTTGAGGGCGAGAGTATAGGCAACGTGCGCATTATAGACGCAACCACGCGCGCAGAAATAAAATCGGGCGCCTCGCTGTTTCTGTTCCCGGCCAAGCACTACGTAACGCCGGAGGACGAGCGGCTCAAAGCTATAGAAAAGATAAAGAACGAGCTTAAGGAGCAGCTTGCCAAGCTTGAGGCATCGGGCAAAATGCTCGAGGCCGAGCGCCTTAAGCGCCGCACCAACTACGACCTGGCGCGCATACGCGAGATGGGCTACTGCAACGGGATAGAGAACTACTCGCGCCACTTTGACGGCCGCAAGCCCGGGCAGCCGCCCTATACGTTGCTGGCCTACTTCCCCCACAAGGCAGACGGCACGCCGGACTTTTTGACGATAATAGACGAAAGCCACGTGACCGTGTCGCAGATTGGCGGCATGTATGAGGGCGACCGCGCCCGCAAGGTTAACCTTATAGACTACGGGTTCCGGCTGCCCTCGGCCATAGACAACCGCCCGCTTAAGTTTGATGAGTTTGCCGAGCGTGTGGGGCAGGTGATATACACCTCGGCGACCCCGGGCACATATGAGAAAGAGAAGAGCGGTCCGGACAATATTGTGGAGCAGATAATCCGCCCTACGGGCCTTATAGACCCGGAGATAATAGTGCGCCCGGTAACGGGGACCGCCACCGGCAAAGGCCAGGTGCAGGATGTGCTCGAGGAGGCCACCAAGGTTATTGACGGCGGTGCGCGCGTGCTTATAACCACGCTCACCAAAAAGATGGCCGAGGACCTTTCGGAATACCTAAAGGAGAGGGGATACAAGGCGGCGTACCTGCACAGCGATGTCGAGACCCTGGACCGTATCACCATACTGACCGACCTGCGTAAGGGCGAGTATGACGTGCTGGTGGGTGTTAACCTCCTGCGCGAGGGGCTTGATTTGCCCGAGGTCGAGCTGGTGGCTATACTCGATGCCGACAAAGAGGGCTTTTTGCGCTCAGAGACCTCGCTTATACAGACCATAGGCCGTGCGGCGCGCAACGTGGGCGGGCGCGTTATCTTGTATGCCGACCAGGAGACAGAGTCGCTAAAGAAGGCGATAAGCGAGACCAACCGCCGCCGCGCCTTGCAGGTGGCGTACAACACCAAGCACGGCATTACGCCCACCACTATTATCAAGGCCATTAAGGATATTACCGACGAGCTCCGTACCGACCACGGCAAGGCGGTGCAGCAGCTCTTGGACGTGGACCAGGAGCTGTATAAGCAGGACCCAAAGAAGTTTATCGCAGAAAAGCGCCAGCAGATGTCGGACGCAGTGCAGAATCTCGACTTTGAGACGGCGGCCATACTGCGCGACGAAATTTATACTTTAACCCAGGGCGCGCCCGCCAAGCGCTCGGCGCTCAGGGGCAAAGACGCAGGTAAGGCCAAGCGCGAGCAAAGAGACTCTAAAGAAAAGGCAAAAAAGGGCAAGAAATAAAAAAGGCGGAGCAGTGCTCCGCCCTTTTTCATTTTGCTGCGCGGCAGTCAGTGTGCGTGGCGCGGGACAAACAGCCCCATGCATGACGATCGCTCGTGGTCACGCGGGAGCCACACCTGGTTTATGTCGCCAAAGAGCCTCTCGGCGGCATCATAGGTGTGCCTAAGCCCGCCCTCCGGCGCCAGAGCGCGGTTGGGCCGGTGATGTACGAACCCGCCCAAACATCTGCGGCAGAAGTCCTCGTACTCCTCAGTAAAGGAGATAAAGACATGCCACGCCCGGTCGAGCCGCGGCGGCGCACACATCGGCGTCTTGTATGTGGCGCACAGGAAGAGGAAGCGCTTAACGTCTTCAAAGAGGTCGGCAGCATGGGCCGCAGACACTTTAAGTTCGTCCTCGAGGCTCTCAATGATTGTCTCGTCGGCAAAGTTGCGGACTAAGCTATAGCGCTCGGCCTCTCGCTGGTTGGTAAACAAGCGGGCTACCATGGGTGTCTCCTTGGTCCGTGGGGGGGGAAGATCAGTTGGTACTGCCCTAACCATACTCCCGCGGGGAGCTGTTGTCCTGTGGACTTCCGATTAGAGAACATAGCGTACACTGTGTATATGTTCACCCTTCTTTCATACATATGGGCTTACGGGGTGCAGACCATCGGGCTTTTGGTGGCATTTGTCTTTGCGGGCATCTTTATATACCTGGCGGTGCGCCACCATACCTCCAGGCCCATGGCGCTGGCTCTGTTGGCGGTATTCCTCGGAGTCTCGGTGTTCTTCTACGTGCCCAACGGCCTGCCGCACGCGTTTGAGTACCCGTTCTTCCTCAAGACGTACGGCCCGGCCGCCGGGCCGGTGTTGCCGTTTAAGAACGTGCTCGACTTTTTTCTCAACTTTAGCAAGTTTGATAGGGTCGCAGACATTGCGCATAGCCCCACCAGCGTCCCGCCTGCTATTGAGCGCACCGGCACATCTACCGTGCACATCGAGCTGACCGCCAAAGAGGTGGTGGGCGAGATGGCGCCCGGCGTGGTGATGAACTACTGGACATTTGACGGCCGGGTGCCGGGGCCGATGCTGCGCGTGCGCGAGGGCGACACCGTGATCCTGACACTCCACAACGACCCCACGAGCCTGCACCACCACTCGATAGACCTCCATGCGGTAACCGGCCCGGGCGGCGGAGCCTCGGCCACTATGGTAAAGCCAGGCGAGAGCAAGACCATAACGTTCTTGGCGATGCACGCCGGGCTGTTTATGTATCACTGCGCCGAGCCCAACGTGGCCAACCACATGGCCCACGGCATGTACGGCATGATACTGGTGGAGCCTAAGGACGGCATGCCGCCGGTTGATAAGGAGTTTTATGTGGTGCAAGGAGAGTTTTATACTACCGGCTCATTGGGCCGCCGGGGCCTCCAGATAATGGATACCGAGGCCATGATGAGCGGCAAGCCCACCTACATTGTCTTTAACGGACGCACCCATGCGCTCGCAGAAAACATGCAAGCAAGCGTGGGGGATAGGGTGCGGATCTACTTTGGCAACGGCGGGGTCAACCTTATATCGAGCTTCCACGCCATTGGCGAGGTGTTTGACCGCGTATACCGCGAGGGCGACCTAATAAGCGCTCCGGGCAGGAGTATCCAGACCACACTGGTACCGGCCGGCGGCGCGGTGGCGGTAGACTTTACCGTGGATGTCCCGGGCAACTATGTGCTGGTAGACCACGCGCTTGCGCGCCTTGAGAGGGGTGCGTGGGGCGTCCTGCATGTCGAGGGCCCGGAGAACAAGCAGATTTTTGACGGTGTAGTACAGCCGGGCGGCGGGCACTAAAAGCCTCATTTTGCAGGCTATTGACACCAATGAGTGTTGGTGTATAATAGTTTTAGGAAGTTGGGTAACCGGCTTCCCGCGGATGGGGCATCCTGAACCCCTGCCCCGGGTCAAGCCCCATCCGCTCGCTGCTCTTTTTAATTTCGAACCCGTGCTACGCGCTATGCGCGGCCCGCACGGCAAAAGGCCTTCGTTCCCCTGCACATCGCTGCGCGGTGGTTGAACGAAGGCCTTTTCTCTTTCCTATACTTACTTGCTCCAGTAACGGTACCCGCTGTAGGCCATAAGGAGTGCCAGAAGGCCGGCAAACCACGACAAGGATACCGGTATCATCCAGCCGCCCATTACAAGCGGCAGGTCACTAACAGCACGGTACAAGTGCACAGCGCCCACTATGGTAAAGATGATCGTCGCTACCTTCACGAAATTATTCTTAGTCATGCATGTAAGTATAGTCCCGTTTGTCGTACGCATTGATGTCGGCTGTGGGTAGTGCTACACTCTCGGCAGGAAAGGAGATGCCGATGCTTAAGGATCTGCTGGATGAAGAGCTTTTGGATAAGGTTGAGCACGCCTGCCTTCAGATTATCCATATGAACAAAGGGAAACGGTGGAAGTATCTGAGCCGGCTGCGCATGCCGCAGGCACAGGCGTTTGATTTCCAGGCGCTACTAAAGAAGACCTCCGAAGGGTAACCCCTTCGGAGATTTGTTGTTTTATGGTACAATATAAAAGTATACATAGACCAACCCCCGGAGTATCCGTGGGGATTCTGCCGTTGAGCATGGACTTGTGTATCTATACTTAGAACCATGGAAGACCATATCCACATAAAGGGGGCCAAGACCCACAACCTCAAAAACATCGACCTAAAAATCCCGCGGGACAAGATGGTCGTCTTTACGGGCCTCTCTGGCTCGGGCAAGTCGTCGTTGGCGTTTGACACCATATTTGCCGAGGGGCAACGCCGCTATATAGAGTCGCTTAGCGCGTACGCGCGCCAGTTTTTGCGCCAGATGCAGAAGCCCGATGTGGAGGAGATAACCGGCCTTAGCCCGGCGATATCCATTGACCAGAAGTCCCGCTCCAACAACCCGCGCTCCACTGTGGCGACCATTACCGAGATTTATGACTACCTGCGTATTTTGTATGCGCGTGTGGGCCACCCGCACTGCCTTATATGCGGCCGCGAGATTAAAAAGCACAGCAACCAGGAGATTATCGAGAGCATTATAGAGACTGTTACCAAAGCGGCACCCCCGAAGAACAGCAAGCTGTCGACGGGGCAGGCCAAAAAGACCGAACTCGGCAAGCTAGTCCAGCAAACCGTAGACGCGCCGTTCGTGCGCATCTACGCCCCGGTGGTAGTGGGCCGCAAGGGCGAGTACTACCAGCTTTTGTACGACCTATTGGGCAAAGGGTATGAGAGGGCCCGCGTAGACGGCACAATTATATCGCTGCGCGAGAGGGTAGACCTGGCACGCCATAAAAAGCACGACATAGATGCGCTTGTTGACGAGATTTTGGTATCTGAGTTTAAGACCGACAAAAAGGCGGCCGTTGAGCGTCTCAGCGAGGCTGTCGAGCGGGCGCTCTCGGAGTCTGAGGGTCTGGTGCGCATCGAGGAGCACGGGCAAGAGCGCTTGGTGTCGGCCAAGTTTATGTGCGCGTACGACGGCTTTTCCTTCCCCGAGGTGGAGCCTCGCCTGTTTAGCTTTAACTCGCCGTATGGCGCGTGCCCGGCCTGCAACGGCCTGGGTACCAAACACCTCTTCTCAAGCGAGCCGTGCCCGGTCTGCCACGGCGCGCGCCTGCGCCCGGAGGCCCTTAATGTGTTTTTGGAAAAGAGCCCTAAGGATAATGACGAGCCGATACCGGATAGGGCCGAGCGTGTTAAGCAGGGGAGGCTCAATATTGTCGAGCTTGTTGGCCTCTCTATAGAGGAGGCATACGACTACTTTATAGAGCTCGACCTCTCCCGCAAGGACCAGGAGATATCCAAGACCGTTATTAAGGAGATTACGGCTAGATTGAAGTTTATGCTCGACGTGGGGCTCGACTACCTTACCCTGGACCGCCGCGCCAACACGCTCTCCGGCGGCGAGGCTCAGCGCATCCGCCTGGCCAGCCAGCTGGGCTCTGGCCTGGTGGGGGCCTTGTATGTTTTAGACGAGCCGACCATCGGCCTGCATCAGCGCGACAACGAGCGGCTTATAAAGACCCTGCTTAACCTGCGCGACCTGGGCAACACGATAATTGTGGTGGAGCACGACGAGGACACCATATACTCGGGCGACTATCTGGTAGACATTGGCCCGGGTGCGGGCGTGCACGGCGGCGAGGTGGTAGTGGCGGGCGAGCTCGACAAGCTCCTGACAGCCAAAAAGAACGACAGCGGCTCGCTTACGCTTTCCTACCTGCGAGGCGAGACTGCTATTGAGGTACCGGAGGAGCGCCGGCACAAAGACAAGGGCTCCTTAAAGATTAAGGGAGGCAAGGCATTCAATATTAAGAACCTCTCGGTCGAGGTGCCGCTTGGCCGCCTGGTAACGGTCACCGGCGTCTCGGGCTCGGGCAAGTCTACCTTCCTCTACGAGATACTGCACGAGAACCTTAAGGCACGGCTCGACAAAAAGTACCGCTCCAACGCTGTCTTAAACGCAGCCGGGTTTGAGGGCACCGAGCACCTAAGCCGCGCCATACTCATAGACCAGTCGGCCATTGGCCGCACTCCGCGCTCTAATCCGGCCACCTACACGGGCGCGTTTGTGTTTATACGCGAGCTGTTTGCCGAGACAGCGGAGGCTCGCGCACGCGGGTGGAAGGCATCGCGCTTCTCGTTTAACGTCAAGCAAGAGCGCGGCGGCGGGCGCTGCGAGACCTGCGAGGGCAACGGCACTATTGCGGTGGAGATGCACTTTTTGCCCACGGTCTACGTTACCTGCGACGTATGTAACGGCAAGCGCTTTACCAAGGAGACCATGGAGGTCAAGTACAAGAAAAAGAATATTTACGACGTGCTGGAGATGACCATAGAGGAGGCTCTCGCGTTCTTTAACGACATCCCGGCGGTGTACGACCGGCTCAAGACCTTAGACGAGGTGGGGCTCGGGTATCTAAAGCTGGGGCAGTCAGCAACGACACTCTCCGGCGGCGAGGCCCAGAGGGTTAAGATATCAAGCGAGCTATACCGCCCGCACCTACAAAAGACCATATACCTGCTAGACGAGCCCACGGTGGGCCTGCACTACGAGGACGTGCGCAAGCTCATAGACATACTCAACAAGCTTATTGCGGCCGGCAACTCGGTGGTGCTCATTGAGCACAGCATGGACATCATCAAGTCGTCCGACTATATCCTGGACTTTGGCCCTGAGGGGGGCGTGGGCGGCGGAAACTTGGTTGCAAAAGGCACGCCCGAGGAGGTTGCAAATAATAAAAACTCGCACACCGGCCGCTACCTTAAAAAGGTGCTGAAGGGGAGGTAGGTGGGGACAGCCTTGTGGCAATTGTCGGCGCAGCATGCGACCATTAGGCTTTAGAAGACCTTGTTTATACATAGGGTAGGAGTTCTGGATGCTCATTCCTGATGCGCTGTGCCTTTTGCTCGAGCGGCTCTTTGGCACCAAGCCAAAATACGGCAGGCCGCTGCCGCCCAACTTTAGCGAAAGGGTAGAGATCTACCTCCAGGCTGTCAGATATGTGGAAGAGGACCTGCGTCTTTTTGCCTACGTGCTCGGCCACAGGAGGATTGTCTCGCCGCTGGGCAGCTGCCCGGTTATAGACGATCGCCTTATCGAGTGCATGTGCCGCGACCCGCGGATCATCCCAAGCGACTACAAAAAGCGCCTACCGAAATATTCCGTAATTGTCCGGTATGCAGAGCGGCTGTATATGCGGGACAAAGAGTATAAGAGGATCGAGCCAGAGCCATGCCTCCAGCTCGCCGCAGAATAGCAAACGACCCCTTACGAGGGGTCGCCTCTTTTGTTAAGATACGCTCAATTGTATGACCCCGGAACAATTTAACAAGCGCCGCAAGAAGCTGCCGGATGAGCCCGGGGTGTACTTCTTTTTGGGCAAAAACAAAAAGCTGCTCTACATCGGCAAGGCCACCAGCCTGCGCGACAGGGTGCGCAGCTACTTTGCCAAGGACCTTATAGACACGCGCGGGCCCTTGCTTGTCGAGATGCTTGATAAGGCTACGAGCATAGATTATCGCCAGACCGACTCGGTGCTGGAGGCGCTCCTCTTGGAGGCGTCTTTAATACGCACGCACAAGCCCTACTACAATACCGACCTTAAGGACGACAAGAGCTTTAACCACGTAGTTATTACTAAGGAGGACTATCCGCGCGTGCTTGTGATACGCGGCAAGGAGCTTGATTTGCTTCGTAAAAGCAAGCCTGAGAGGGTACTCGATTTTTCTGCTAAAAAATCGCTCAGTCCTCGCACCGTCGCGCTGCGGAGCCCCTCTCAGACTTCTTTTACGCCGCTCTACACATTCGGGCCGTTCCCGCACGGGATGCAGCTGCAGCAGGCAATGAAGTTGATACGCAAAATATTCCCGTACAGGACTACCTGCACTCCAAACCAGGGCAAGCCGTGCTTCGACGCGTCCATCGGCCTGTGCCCGGGCGTGTGCTCGGGTGAGATGGGTAAGGCGGAATACCGCCGCACTGTCAGGCATATTGTTCTGTTGTTTCAGGGTAAGAAGAAACTGCTTGTTAAGTCTATGGACCGCCAGATGCGCGCTGCCGCCAAGGATGACAGGTTTGAGGAGGCGGCCAGACTACGCGAGCAGCTCTTTGGCCTGACCCACATACAGGATGTATCGCTTATTAAAAACGAGTTCCGCGCGTATGGCGATGCGGCCCAGGGCAGCCGCATCGAGGCCTACGACATTGCGCATTTGGCCGGCCAAGGCCACGTGGGTGTTATGACGGTTGTGGAGGGAGGCCTGGCCAACAAGATGGAGTACCGCAAGTTTATATTGCGCGAGGCCAAGGGGGGAGACGACCCCGGTTCGCTTAAGGAAGTATTGTCGCGACGCTTGGGCCACAACGAGTGGCCGATGCCAAAGCTTATTGTGGTAGACGGCCACACAGCGCAGATGAACGCGGCCAAGCGCGTGCTTGATAGCTTTGGCATAAAAATACCGGTGGTGGGGGTGGTAAAGGACGAGAAGCACCGCCCGCGTAGTATTGCGGGCGACCGCGACACCATAAAGGACCGCGAGCGCGATATCTTGCTGGCCAACGCCGAGGCCCACCGCTTTGCAATAAGCTACCACCGCAAAAAGACCCGCAAGAACCTCTTGAGCTAGGGTATAATGGCCGGATGAGAAAGGTCGTTGGCGTTTTACGTGGGGGACCAAGCCGCGAATACGAGGTGTCGCTTAAGACGGGTGCGAGCGTGCTCGAGGCTCTGGACCGCGAGCGGTACGAGCCGCGTGATATATTTGTGGACCGCACCGGAGCGTGGCATGTGCATGGTGTGGCCATGGAGCCCGAGAGGGCGCTTAAGGGCATAGATGTAGCGTTTAATGCCATGCACGGCGAGTACGGCGAGGACGGCCGCGTGCAGCGCCAGCTCGACAGTTTGGGCGTGCCCTACACCGGCTCCGGTTCGTTTGCCTCCGCTATTGCCTACAACAAGCAGCACACCAAGGAGGCGGTAAAAAAGCTCGGGGTAAAGGTTCCGCACGGGCTCGTGCTAGAGCCCGCGCGCGAGGGCGAGATAGACGAGCTGGCGCGCAGGCTGTTCCGCACGTTCCCTCATCCGGCAATAGTTAAGCCTGTCTCGGGCGGCTCGTCTGTGGGCACGCACGTGGCCCACACCTACCAC
>Ga0172380_10007336_pt1 | contig 12418 bp, 13 predicted proteins | sample Leawe162metaG_FD_119747 | JGI IMG/M metagenome (GOLD analysis project Ga0172380, IMG submission 119747) | Leachate microbial communities from a municipal landfill in Southern Ontario, Canada - Leachate well 162 metaG | ecosystem: Engineered > Solid waste > Landfill > Unclassified | place...
CTTGAGACTTGCTTGTCTTTTTTTTTACAAAATTTTTTATTGCTTCTAATTTTGAGTTTGTCATGTTGATATATCTTAACAAATATTTATCTTATATTCATTTACATCAGTGCGCAATGAACTCACAACACCCGATCTTCCGCCCCTGCTTTTAACAGTTCTTAATATAAGTACAGTTGGATTTACAATTTGCCAACTATTTTTATTATTTTTTGTTGGCTGGCATGCACTAGGCGGGTGCCTCGCTTTGCTCGTCACTCGCCGGCGCGAATGAAAATTATGACTCTAATACCAATAAGCTCATCTCAAATTTAAATTATTCCTTAACCACAAGATGGTCTCTAATTTCTTGTTCAGTCATTTTGGGTTGAAGTCCTGAGTTATAGAGCAATTGAATAATTTCTTTATCAATATCAGCATAAGTTAATGAAGTTGTCCATGGAGCATAAAAAATACTATCTTCGTATTTGTATGAATCTTGAGCTAGACCCATGCTTTGAGTTAATTCTTCTCGAATAAGATGACATCTTTCTTTATCGCGAGAAGAATCGTTGCTGTTAATAAGTATTGTTGCTTTAGTTAGGACATTGTTTTTATCCCAATTGAACCAAAAAAATCCATCATTATCCTCAACATAGTTTGATTCTATTGTAGAGAATTGCTCCTTTGGTACAAGGTAAAGATCAATGTCCCCCCGTTCACCATTGAGACTTAATTTAGTTGTTTGACTGAGATTATTAAAATCAGAAATGATCTGATTTAGGCAATCACTTAATGCTTGATTAAAATCACCATGTATTTTGATTACAACCTCTGGTTTCATCCATTTGATCAATGTTGATTGATTTTTATTTTGATCTTGTCCAAACTCCGTACCTAAAGATATTTCTATAAGATAATCAATTGCTTCTTGACTTGTATTTATAGAGTTTTGTTGAAAGGAATTATTGTCATTATGAGTCTGTGGTGAAATGTTATTGTAAAAAGTAACAGTGGCCAAAACAATTAAAATTATAAGAATCAAGAAGAGAAATTTCTTTTTCATAAAATTATTAAATCATTTTCACAGAAGCTAATCAAATATAATTATCGTGATATCAACATCTATTTTTCGCTACTAGCAAATCAATGCTATCGCCAAAAAATGTGTCGTATAAACATATTATGCATCAATTAATGAAAAGCTCTAAGCATTTAAGTGAGATTTTTAAAATATGCCCGACTTGGATTCGAACCAAGATTGAAGGCTTCAAAGGCCTTTGTCCTGCCATTAGACGATCGGGCAATTGTTTACTAAAAACAATAAACTGTATTTTATCAAAATCAAGATCAACTGGAAACATGCACAAGCAATTGGTAAAAAAACCGTTCAAGTTAGAAAAAAGTTATCTGCCAATCAAATACTTTTTTTTATCCAAACTTAAATCAGTAAACTCATCAGCTTCTTCAATTAACTTATGGCTAGCTGTTTGCTCAAAAGCCATGACTTCAGTTCGTCTGCCATGACCTCTTAAATAGTCTAATAAATCAACATAATCTCCATCACCAGAAACAACCACCACTGTGTCGAGCAAAGGCATTAAACGCACCACATCAATCGCTAAACCCACATCCCAATCTCCTTTTTTAGCTCCACTTTTAAAAATCTGCAATGGTTTGCTTCTGACCTCATAACCTAAGTCTGATAAAGCTTTGAGAAAATCTTTTTCTTTGCCACCTTCAGTTTCAATCACATAGGCAAAAGCTCTGACCAAATTGCGTCCGGCAATAGCGGACTTCATCACTTGATCAAAATTAACATTAGTATGATATAAATTTTGGGCAGACATGTACATGTTAGAAACATCAACAAAAATACCTACCCGTTGAATTTCGTGTTTTACTTTTTCGTTCATATAGTTTAATTGTATCAAATAATTAATTTATCGCCCAAGCAATTAGTGAGATCTCTTAAGCATGAGCTGAATAAATTCAGTTAATAAATTTCGAGCCTCCTGATCAAGTTTTAATTGATTCATACTTAATTGAAGTTGTGCCTCATAGTGTTGACAAAATTTTTCCACTTTTGCCTGAATTTTATACTTACTTAATAACTGTTTAAATTGTTGAAACTGTTTCTCAGTTAACTGAGCTCTACCATTAAATAATTTTAATAAATAAATCTTATCAGTAGGGGAGGCGCTGTCTAATAATAGCTGTCGGTAAAGAGTTTTTTTATTTTCTTTAATATCAGAGCCGGCAGGCTTGCCAATTTTTTCAGCCTCTCCCAATAAATTCAGCTCGTCATCTTTAATTTGAAAAATAATACCTAAGCTCAAAGCTAGTTTTTTTAAATCCTCTAGTTGGTGGTGATTAACGCCAGCAATCATTGCTCCTAGCAATAAAGGGTTAATTAAAGTGTAATGAGCTGTTTTTAAGGTATAAACATTTAAAATAGAGTCTAAAGACGTGTCTAGATCTAGGTTTGCTAAATACACATCTTCAATTTGCCCCCACACAGTTAAACTCATCTCCTGACAATAAAATTGAGTTAACTGCTGAGTCTTTTTATAATCTAAACTTATTAAAGCTAGCTGTTCTGTCGCCCAAAAAAGTAATAAATCACCTAAACAAATCGCTAACGAAATGCCAAACTGTTCTGCTTGAATCATTTTTTGTTGCTGGGCATAATCTCGCATCAAACAATGAAAACTTTTTTGACCACGCCTTAACTCATCTTGATCCATCACATCATCATGTACCAAAAAAGCAGAGTGCGTCAGTTCCACTGCCACAGCTACTTGGAGTAAAGTTTTCAAATCTGGATGGTCTTTAGTGAGTTCATAACTTTTCTTTTGCGCAAACAAGTCATAACCTAAAAAAACCAAACCACCTCGATAAAATTTACCTGCAGTTAAAAACTTCAGTAAAAAACTTTTTAAATTATAATCAAATGCTAAAGCTGGTTGTGGTTGCTTAACTATCAAACTCTCTAAAGCTGGTTTGATGATAGCGCTAGTGCTGGAAAAATACTCTGTAATTGTCATAGGTTTTATCATAATATTGTATCATCGACTCTTTCTTAATTTGCGCTTAGAATAAACTTATGACAACGAACCAAAACCAAACTCAACCTAGCTTTCCTACAGACTGGAATTTGAAATTACTTTATCAAGATTCACAAGATCCACAGATAGCTCAAGACCTAAAAGACCATCGGGAAAAACGCAGAGCTTTCGCAGAAAAATATAAAGATCGAACAGATTATTTATCAGACCCTAACCAGCTCTTAATCGCCCTCACAGAGTACGAACAGTTACTGGATGATTTGAATGGCTCGCGACCGCTCATGTACTTCCATTATTTGATTGCTCTTGATTCTAGTAAAACCGAAAATCATGCTCAACTTAATAAAATTACTAATCAATTAGTTAAAGCTCATAATCAACTCACATTTTTTCCTATTAAACTAGGCAAAATAGATAAAGCCCTGCAGGAAAAATTTCTGCATACCGATACTTTAAAAAAATATCACTATTTATTACAACGTCGTTTTTTATTGGCCAAATACGATCTCCAAGAAGAACAAGAGAAACTGCTCAATCTGACTTATCAAACCAGTCATCAAATGTGGGTTAAAGGAGTAGAGAAGAGTTTGAATCAACTCACGGTTAAGTTTGAAGATCAAACTTTGACACTAGCTGAAGCTAGTCAACTTATTTCAGAGCTACCGGTCAAACAACGCAGGCAACTACATCGCCAACTGTTAAGTACTGTTGCTACAGTGAAAGATTTCGCTGAAGCAGAATTAAACGCCATTGTTTCCTATAAAAAAACAGAAGATGAGTTAAGAGGCTATCAATTTCCTTATGAAGAGACAGTTCATCTGGCTGAAAATAATCCTGAAACTATTAAATTGTTAGCAGATACTATCACCGAAAACTTTGATATTGCTCATCGTTTTTATCAACTTAAAACTAGATTATTAAATGAAAAATTCTTAACTTATGCTGATCGATCAGCTCAAATTAATAGCATCAAACGTAATTATGATTTTACCCAAGCCTATCAAATAGTATTTAAAACATTTCACAAGTTAGATCCAAAATTTAGTTCTATACTAGAGGAAATGGTGAGTCAGGGACAGCTAGATGTTTATCCTAAAAAAGGAAAGGTGGGCGGAGCATTTTGTTCTAACTCTACTCATAATCCGACTTATGTATTACTCAACCACACCAATGATTTTAATTCTGTAGCCACTCTAGCTCATGAAATGGGTCACGCCATTCATAGTGAACTAAGTAAAACTCAACCTGTGATTTATGAAGATTATTCGACTAGTACTGCTGAAACTGCCAGTACTTTTTTTGAACAGTTTGTTTTTGAAGAGTTAATTAAAGATTTTTCTGCTGCTGATAAAATTGTTGTCTTGCATAATCGCATTCAGGATGATGTTAATACCATCTTTCGCCAGATTGCTTTATTTAATTTTGAACTAGAACTCCACACCCTAATTAAAACTGAGGGTTATCTAGAAACGCAACAGATTGGAGCACTACTTAATAAGCACATGCAAAGTTATTTGGGACCTAGCTTTAAACTAACTGATCAAGATGGATTATTTTTCATTTTGTGGCCTCATATTAGACTGTTCTTTTATACCTATACCTATGCTTTTGGTCAACTCATTAGTAAAGCCTTAGTGGCCAAAGTTAAAGAAAAGCCAGATACGATCAAACAAGTGAAAACATTTTTATCAGCTGGAGGAAAAGATACGCCCAGTAACCTTTTGCAAAAAATTGGCATTGATATCACTAACCCTGCATTCTTTAAGCTTGGTCTAGAATCGATTAGAAAAGATATTGATCAACTAGAAACTTTAATGAAGGCGCGCTAGTTAATTGTTCAGAAATGACACTCCTTAGCCATGGGGACTGGAACTTACTCTGTTCTTTTGTCGCTGGAATAACCTAGTTAGTGGTTTTTTTTCTTAAGATAAAATTAATAATTTTATCCCATTTTTTGCGTAAAAATAAAAATAACCAACCAACAAAGGTTAAAATTATCGAAACCTTAATTAAAGAGTCAGTGGTATCAACGATTTCTAATAAACCGCTATACTTTCTCACTCCTTCATAAGCCAAGATAGAGAAAAATAAAAATCTAAAATAAATTCCTACAAAAGTGGTCCAAACATAAGTAAAAAGATTGACTTTAATTAAACCAGCTAATAAAGACACTGGCAGCGTAGGAATAAAAGGTAAAGCACGTAATAACAGTAAAATATAAGTATCTTTACGAGATCCATCTAAATATTTACCATATTTTTCCACTTCTTCTTTATCAACTCCAATTATCTTACCCAGTTTACTAGTAGTGATGAACTCTCCAAACTTATTAGCTATCCAATAAGTTAATAACGTAGCCAAGGTCTTGCCCGTACTGGCTACTAAAGCCACAAATAAAATAAAAGAAATACCTAATCCTTGTTCATAAGTTAAAGTACCCACTGTAATAGGCACGAAAGGCGAGGGAATAACAGCAATGATTTCTTCAAGGATAGAGGTAAAAAAAGCAAAAACTGGTAGAGGAATGGTCTGGGCTAAGTGTTGTAAATAAGAAACTGCTTGTTCTTCCATAAAATGTTTTCCATTAACCTAAAATTTTTAAAAAATAAAAACTGAGTAAGGTTTTCATTATAATGATAAATTGCCAAGCTATTCAACTACACTTTAACTGCTAACTAAGCAAAATCAGACTTTACAGTTAATAAAACTCTAATTAAGATGTCATATATGCTAAATAATAATGATGAGTCTGACAATTCATCAACCTTGATCTATGCAATCATAATTATCATTATGATTGCTATTACTATTTTGGGATTATTCTTTTTTAAGCAAGATAAAAATACTACTACTGATCTTGATTTGACATCCCAACAGTTAGTTGAGAAAGACTCAACTTCACCAACTACTGCCGTCATTGAATCTACTACCAATACCGATCAAAATATTAATCAAACAGAGACACAACCACCTATGAACAAAACTAACCTGACTCGTCCGGAAATGACTATCGATCCTAATAAAGAGTATATTGCCACCATGAATACCAGCCAAGGAGTAGTAAAAATTAAATTATTTGCCCAAGAAACTCCAGTCACAGTTAATAACTTTGTTTATTTAGCGCAAAATAAATTTTATGATGGTTTGATTTTTCATCGTGTGATTAAAGATTTTATGATTCAGGGAGGTTGTCCTTTAGGTAATGGTACAGGTGGTCCTGGCTATAAATTTGAGGATGAACAAAATTCTGCACCTTTAGTCCAAGGCTCCTTAGCCATGGCTAATTCTGGACCAGATACTAATGGTAGCCAATTTTTTATTGTCACGGCTGCTGCCACCCCTTGGCTTGATGGAGTACACACTCATTTTGGCCAAGTGATTGAGGGTATGGATGTAATCATGAAGATTGATACTACCCCAACAGGTAGTAATGATAAACCAACGCAGAATATTACCATCAATTCCGTGACTATCAGCGAAAATTAAACTGATAATTTTTATCACCTAAAAATCCAGTCACTTCTGGTTTAATGAGTTGCTTCTGATCAAGCATTAAACCAGAGCGAACAGTAAATAAACCATATTGATCGGTAATACTATCAATCGCTGTTTCCAAAGCTTCTTGCTTTTGCCAACTAGGTAACAAGGAAGTAGTAATTTCTTGATTAGTTTTTAATAATCCCAAAGAGACTTGTAATTTAATAATAGAAAATTGGCGCTGCCACTGAGTGCTTAATTGAGTATCAATAAATAAAAAGATGTCCTTGCTATGATGGATAAAGCATTTAAATGTTTGGTGGCAGCGCCAAGACTCATGGTTAGAACCATACAAGCTAAAACTAATCTGTCTGCCAGCCATCTGCATTTTTCTAATCTTATAAACTACTTCTTGCGCCAGGTTATACAAAATTCGTTTAATCTCATTCACATCATCAATAATTTGCCACAGCGTGATAGAACGGCTGACCGATTTCATGCTTTGTTGAATAAACTGAGTATTATCCAACAGCTGTAAATGGTGCGGCTCTTCTCCATAAGCAATTTTAAGTAATTCCCTAGACCAAAAGGGTCCAAATAAAGGTTCTAAATCTTCAAGAGCATAAAATCTAATCTGATAAGGATGATACACTCCCATACGCTCTAATTTACTGGCTAAACGCAGGCCAATACCACAAACATCTTCAAACTCAACTGTCGCTAGTATCGCATCTTGATTATTAGCATTAATTTCAAAAACAGTGGCTTTGGGAGCAATTTCAGCAGCCATTTTAGCTAACAAACGATTGGGTCCAATACCCACATTAGCAGTGACCCATTCTCCTAAAATTTGTTTAATTAAAGTTTGAATATGTTTACCAAACTTGACTAAATCAGGATATAAATTTTGTTGGCAATCACTGACATCGAGAAAGGCTTCATCTAGAGAATAAATATTGACCTTAGGAGCTAAACTAGTAAATAGTTTACTCAATTTTTTAGTAGCGCTGAGATATAAATCAAACTCTGCCTTAACTTCAATTAAATTAGGAATAAGCTGACGTGCCTGCACCACATTACTACCAGTTTTAATGCCTAATTTTTTAGCTTCCTTAGAAGCAGCAATAACGCAAGTTCTGCCTAAATCTTTCACAATCACCACTGGTTTACCTCTTAATTGAGGATTTTCTTGTTGCAAGATAGTGGCAAAGTAAGAGTTAATATCTACTAAAAGCATCATAGTGTGTTTGATTAAGCAATCCCATTAATTAATCATCAATCCAGATTGATTCTAAAAACCAATCTTGAGTTAAAAAATAATAATCTAAACGATAAATATTATCTTGAGCTTGCACTGAATAGACTGTTTTTTTAACTGAACCCTCTTTGATATCTGAAATTAAAGTGATGTCATTAATTTTTAAACGACGTTGTTTCCATATAAACCATACTGGTTTAAAACTTGCTTGCTGAAAAATACCAGCTACTGTAATTGTTTCGTGTATTATTTGGTGCATGGTATTAGTAAAACGAAAAATACCCAAAGATGCAATATGACAATCACTATCAAAAATGATCAATATTAAACAACCGGGATAATTTTTTAATTGTCAGAACGCAAGCAAAAACTGCTCTCTACAAACTATAAAAAAATTTGTATACTAGACCTGTCATAAAGAGGAATAAAAATTATTAATCAGTGGACCAATAACAAAAACAGTCCAAAAAGGAACAAATATGGCAAAGATACTTATTGTGTACGGTTCTACCACCGGTAATACAGAAATGGTAGCTGAACAAATAGGGGATAGTCTGGAGCAGTATAAACCCAAGCTACAAGACGTAACCGATACTAAACCAGAAGATCTAACTCAGGCAGACGTGCTGATTTTAGGTTCATCAACTTGGGATGATGGTTTATTACAAACTGATTTCAGAGAGTTTGCTAAAGATTTAAAGATTGATCTTTCAGGCAAAAAACTAGCCTTATTTGGCTTAGGCGACACCAATTATCCTGAATTTTGCGCCGCTGCTCACACTCTAGAAGAAATCTTTACTAAACTGGGCGGAGAATTATTAGTTGAAACTATGAAAATTGATGGTTTTCCTGATGAAGATGCTAATCAACAAAAAATTGATCAGTGGTGTGAACAAGTTAAATCTGCAATTTAGTCTCATGTGACTAAATTAATAATAAAATCATAAAATAGCCCCTCTTAAAAGAGGGGCTATTACTATCAATAACTCAAAATTTAATAAAAACTAAGATCGAGTTTTGCCAATTACTTTTTTAACTTCAGAAACCTTTGCCCCAACTTTAGTTTTAACCGCTGCTGATTCTTTTCTAACATCTCTTTGAAACTGATTGACTTTTTGAGTCGCATCATCAGCAACTGTTTTAGCCTTTTCAACCATATCTCCTGTCGCTTCTTTAACCTTATCTCTATTTTCTTTCTTAGAGAAAAAAACAGCGGCAGCACCTGCGGCCAACCCTCCTAAAAACGATAACACACCTAAAGTACCATTATTTTTTGATTGATTTTTGCTCTGTTCCATATTAATGAATCTAATTATTAATTATTTTCATTCTAACATAAACTGAGCTTCGTAATAGAAGCTGCGCTGATGTTATTTAATAGTGACAATCGACATAGTATTAGTATGACCTGATTTTCCCCAAGCTGAGCCATGAATCAGCAAAGCTTTTTTGCCTGACTTAAACCAATGATATTTGAGTAATTTTTTCATAATTTGGTCAGCATTCATCATCTCTTCACCTTCTGGCCAATCTACCACATGAGGAATTAAACCAAAAATAACAGACAATCTATCTGCCACTTCTTGAGTTCTAGTAATGACGTGCACTGGCATTTTGGGTCTATTTCTCGAAATCAAAGTAGCAGTTCTACCTGTTTCTGTTAAACATACAACAAAATCAACATCAAATAAAGCTTTGGCTGTAATTCTAGAAACTGCATTGGTAATATTAGAAGCACAATTATCAGTTACACATTCCATATAATCTGGTTCAATAAACTGCTCATTATAAGCAACTATTTTCGCCTGAACTGAAACTGTTTTGACTGGATATTTACCAATAGTGGTTTCTCCTGAAAGCATGACTGCATCAGTCAGATCATAAACTGCATGGGCAACATCGCTAATTTCTGCTCTAGTTGGAAAAGGATTAGTGGTCATAGTTTCCAACATATGAGTGGCTGTAATCACAGGCTTAGCTTGTTCGCGACATTTTTTAATAATAGTGCGTTGATATTTAATTAACTTTTCATAAGGAACCTCGATAGCCAAATCACCTCTAGCAATCATCACCACATCTGACACTTGAATAATCTCATTAAGATTGTTCATGGCCTCTTGATTTTCAATTTTAGCCACGATTTTAGCAGTTAAGTTTCTTTTATCTAGCTCTTGTCTTAAGGTTAAAATATCTTTTTTATTTCTCACAAAAGACAAAGCCACATAATCAACTTCATTATTATGAATACCATCAAGCTGGACATAATCGTTTTCGATCAAAACTGGCATATCTGTCACTAACTCTGGAAAGCTCATAGTTTTGCGATTTTTGACTATGCTCTGAGTAACGGCTGCCGCCTCAAAATATCCCTCTCCAATTTTTTTGACTTTCAATTCACATAAACCATCATCAATTAAAATAATTTGACCAGGTTTAACTAACTTAACAATTTCTACAGGAGCAAAAGCATAAACCTCAGATTTAATCACAGGATTTTCTTGAGTAGTGAAAAAAATGGTTTCATCTTTTTCTAAACAATAACCTTTTTCTTGAGCTTGTTTAGGTAAAGTCACTCTTACCTCAGGTCCTTGTAAATCTAATAAAACCCCGATGGGAGCATTTAATTCACGAGCGACTTCTTTAACGCGGACAATGCGTTCATGATGCCATTCTGGAGTACCATGCTTGCTATTAAAACGAGCCACATTCATACCAGCTAAAATCATCTCTCTCAGGATTTCTTTAGTTTCAGTTGCAGGACCGATGGTAGCTACAATTTTAGTAAGCTTTTTAGGAAATTTATATTGAAATTTTGTCTTGTCTGTTTGAGACATATTGATAATAAATAATTAATAACAATAAGTGCTTGAGTGATGTAAAAATATTTTATATTTTTAACAAAAAACAAATTATATCAAGATTTTATAAATATTCCAGACTAGAGATCAAAAAGAACATATTACAAATAGTAAAATCTCTATCTTTATTTATATAACTATTACACACTTAGTGTACACCAAATCTTGAAAAATAACAAACTTCACTTATAAATCAAGCTTTTTCGTTTAAATTGAGTAAATAAACTTATTTTTTAGTTTGAGCTAGGTATTATTATATTCATCAAGCCTAGCGAGACAGCATTACTTAAAGTTTTATTATTTTTATCAACTAATAGCAATTTTAGCAAAGTCAGGTTATATTTTTATATATTATTGTTTAACAAGCTTGTATTAATCATTATGAAAAAAACTCTCATTTTATTCATTCTTACTTATTTTAAAGTCTTGGCTAAGCTCCAACTATTAAAAAATAAACCCATAATTATTGGTATTACTGGCAGTGCAGGTAAAACTAGCACCCGTAATGCTTTGGCAGCTGCACTTAAAAATAATTTTAAGATTAAGGTGAGCTACAAAGCTAATAGCGAAACTGGTTTACCTCTCAACATTTTAGGTTTAAAGCTTGATAATTTTTCTTGGCAGGATTGGTTATTGATGATTGTGCGCGCTCCGATACAACTTTTCACTTATTGGCCCAATCATCAGATCTATATTGCTGAGATGGCCATTGATAGCCCCGACTCTCCCAAAAATATGTCTTATTTATTAAGTATTTTTAAACCTAAAATCGGTATTTTCTTAAATGCTCAGGCACTCCATAGTTTTAATTTTGACAAACTAACTGATATTTCTGATCCAGAGCAAAGAACACAACAGTTAGCTAAACTCATCGCTCATGAAAAAGGAAAACTGATTACTGCCTTACCCAAGGACGGTTTAGCAATTTTAAACGCTGATGATCAAAACGTCTTACAGTTTCAAGCTTCTACTCAGGCACAAGTTTTAACTTTTGGTAAATCAGTTCAGGCTAAGATTAAACTCAAAAATTTTAAACCATCTCTGGATGGCACTAGTTTTAGTTTTGCATATCTAAATCAAGAACTGACTATTAATTTTCCTAATTTTCTCTTGCCCGAACATGTAGGCTATAGTTTGGCTGCCACCGTTGCCTGTTGTTTAGAGTTAAAATTACCGATTCACGAAATCATAACTTCACTGGAAACAAATTTTATTCCTCCAGAGAGTAGATCAAGTTTATTAGCAGGCATTAACCATTCCTATATTATTGATAGTTCTTACAACTCCTCCAGAGCTCCATTAACTGATATGCTGCACTTATTAAAGCAAGCCAGTCCTGGTAGAAAACTAGCACTATTAGGCGATATGAGAGAGTTGGGTTATGAAACTCAGCTGGAACATGAAAAACTTGTCCCAGTGATAGAGAACTGCTGCGATGTCGTTGTTTTAGTAGGACCACAGATGAAACAGTTTGTGTTGCCTTTATTAAAAAAGTCTCGAACTAAACTTAAAACTACCTGGTTTAGCACTGCTCAAGAAGCAGGGGAGTATTTACGCCCTATGATGAAAAAAGATGATATGCTTTTGGTCAAAGGCTCGCAAAATGAACTTTTTTTAGAGATGGCTGTGGAACAGTTAATGGCAGAGCCAGCATTAGCTAATAAAGTGTTATGCAGACGAGGAAAATTCTGGGATCAAAAAAGAGCACAGTGGTTAGCGCAGAATAACCAATAAAAAAATTATGCGCCTTTTTTCTTAGGCTCAAATTTCCTATAAAG
>Ga0172380_10007337_pt1 | contig 12414 bp, 23 predicted proteins | sample Leawe162metaG_FD_119747 | JGI IMG/M metagenome (GOLD analysis project Ga0172380, IMG submission 119747) | Leachate microbial communities from a municipal landfill in Southern Ontario, Canada - Leachate well 162 metaG | ecosystem: Engineered > Solid waste > Landfill > Unclassified | place...
AAGCAGGGAAAGTTCGCAGAATCATATTGTAAGCAGGGAAAGTTCGCAGAATCATATTGTAAGCTGGGAAAGTTCGCAGAATCATATTGAAAGCAGGGAAAGTTCGCAGAATCATATTGAAAGCAGGGAAAGTTCGCAGAATCATATTGTAAGCTGGGAAAGTTCGCAGAATCATATTGAAAGCAGGGAAAGTTCGCAGAATCATATTGAAAGCAGGGAAAGTTCGCAGAATCATATTGAAAATTTTTGTAAAACTCTTTGTGTTTATGGATTTTCTATTGCTTCAATTCCATTTAAACTTAAAATAAAAATTAAAAAATCAAAAACCGCAATCATTCAAAGATATAAACCTATAACAGATTATTTTGAAAAAGAAGGTATAATAAAGAAAAACGGAAAAGTGATTTTATTTAAAAGGGTTTCTGTTGATTTTAAAACACAGGAAAAAGAAAAAAACGAAACTTTATGGAATATAGGTTCTATTGTAACTCATGCGGCTTGGAATCCAACAGAACAAGAATGCGGAGATGGAAAATTTCATGCTTGCTCTCGTCCATATTTTTGTGACGAATTTAGAAACAAAAAAGATGATAAATATATTGCAATTGAAGTTTTAATAAAAGATACGTATGAATGGAAAAGCCCAACGTATACGCATAAAATTGCATTTAGAAAATGTAAGGTGCTATATGTTTGTGATAAATATGGAAAGGAAATAAAACAATGAAATACAAATGCAAAATAACACCCGAAAATATTACGGAATTAAAGGAAAATGAGATTTTTTGCTTTGGGAGCAATTTATGTGGAAGACATGGTGCAGGAGCAGCGTATACGGCATTTAGTCAATTTAATGCTAAATATGGTATCGGAATAGGTTTTACAGGACAATGTTTTGCTTTACCAACAAAGGATGAAAGCTTAAATAGATTATCTGTTCTTGATATAAAGAAATGGGTAGATGTTTTAAAATCTGAAATTTTAGCAATGCCAGATAATCAGTTCCTAATCACAAAAATTGGCTGCGGTTTGGCGGGTTACTCAGTAAATGAGATTGCTCCATTATTTAAAGATTTTCTACAAATCGAAAATTGTAGTTTGCCAATTGATTTTATTAACTTTTTAACAAAATAACTATGAATTATTTTGATGACGTAAATGACGAAGGAATACGTGATATTCTAGAAGAATCAGAACCGGAAACTTATTGCGTTGAGGAGCAATTTGAAAAAGAACTTAGATTAAAAGCAAAAGAGATTCAGAATAAAGAAAATTTAACTGATAAACAGCTTTACGATGTTCTACATGAGCATTACAAAGAAATTTCGGTTAAACAGATTAAAATTATTTTAAAAAACAAATAACTAAACCAAAAACTTATGGCAACACTACTTAAAAGCTCAATCCAAGTGAAAAAACTTGCAATCATGTTTAATAAAAATATGAATGATTTAAAGGACTACAATTATGTTTGGAATTACTATCACTTTATTAGAAAAGAAATTCAAGATATGATTTTAGTACCAAAGTACGAAATTGAAAATATGATTAACGGAAAGGCAAACTAATGGAAGCACTTGCAAAAATATTACTTATGAAAATTACTCTCGATAAAATGATTGAGCGTAACAAGAAAGACATTCAAAAGATTGAAGAAATATTGAGTGTTGGTATTTTAAATTATGACTTTGATAAAAATATTATTTATCCGTTTTAAACTAAACGCTATGAGTTGGGATTCAGACGACATGAAAGAATACAAAGAGGCACAGCAAAAACGAAGGGCTGAACGCCTGCCGGTTAGACAACAAGAAATCGAAGAACTTACACCTTACTATAATGTTGCTAAATTAACAGATTATCAATATAGAATTAACGGAATACTTGACTTATTCCCGATACATAGGCGTTTTCATAATATCAAGACAAATAAACGAGGTAATTATAAAACAATAATACAGATTATTAACGAACAACTAAAATAAAAATCATGGAACTAAATAAAAATTCAAACGAAATGAAAACAATTGTTGAAACCTTCATAATTGAAGAAACAGCCGAACTAATTTATGATAATGATAAATTAGATAAATGGAATGAATTAGTTGATACTTTGGGATTACAAGGATAAACAAAAATTATCCAAAAAGATAAAAGTCCTATTCCATTCATGCCATTAAAAACATCTTTAATTAATATATTAATGTGTTTATGCCCTCGACAAGTAAATGTTGAGGAATATAACGTAACCCCTATACCAATTGAAATTTTAGATTTAATTGCACTTTCAAAAAGAGAAAACTATTTTACTAAAATAGAAATTTGGTATGATGAAAAAAGCCCCGACCCTGTATGTGTTGGACAAATTGGTTATTATTATCAATCAACTTGGGATAATAAAAGAAACTTTGAATTAGACGGAAAAGAATTTAATACAAAAAAAGAATGCGAAGATGCTGGAGCAATTGCCTCAATTTATTATAATGTCAAAAATAATTATTTATTAGGCAAATGGGCTGATGTTAAACATTCATTTGAAGAACTCAAAGAAATGGCAATAAAAAGATATATTGCTGAAAAAAGTAATAATTATAAAAAGCAAATAAAAGAAGCTGAAAGAGGTCTTATTGACTTAGAAACAGAGGCATTTGATAAATTTAACTAAAATAATTAACTAAAAATAAAAAACATGGAAGAAAAAAATGAAAATCAATTATCAATCAATGAATTAATAAATAAAATAATACAATTCTTAAAAGGGAAATTATAAAAAATTTGTTTTTTTTATTATAATTATTGTTATATTTGCATTGTTAATCCGTTATGAAAAAAATAAAAAAATACCGTCATTTATACATTGCCTGTGCTTAAAAAAGCAAACGGATTAACCTTTGTATTCATGGCGGTTACTTTTTATGGAAAAAGAGAAAAAAAATAAATATTTTCGAGAATATTATCAAAAACATAAAGAGCAGTATAAAAAATATCAAAAAGGCGATAGATATTGCAAGGAAAAAAGAAAAGAATATAACAAAAAGTATCAGTATTTTAATAAGAATAAATTAAAAAATAAAAAAAGAATATATTATTTAAAAAATAAAGATAAATTAAATACTAAAAATAAAAATAATTATAATAAAAATAAAGATAATTATAAAAAAACTTGGAAACTTTATTATAATAAAAATAAAGATAATTTAATTAATAAAGCAAAAAAATGGGCAAAAGAAAATAAAACAAAAAGAAAATTATATTTAAGTAAATACTATCATAATAATAAGACTACTTATAAAATTAATGCTAATAAATACAATAAAAAAAGAAAAAATATTGATATTAATTATAAAATAACGTGTTATTTGCGAAATAGAATATGGTGGGCATTAAAAGGAAATATCAAGAGCAAGAGAACAATAGAATTACTTGGATGTTCGATAGATTTTTTAAAACAACATTTAGAAAACAAGTTTACGACGGGAATGACTTGGCTAAATTATGGCAGAAATGGCTGGGAAATTGACCATATTTTACCATGTAGCAAATTTGATTTATCAGACCCCGAACAACAAAAACAATGTTTTCATTTTAGTAACTTACAGCCATTATGGGCTAAAGAAAATAAGGGAAAATATAATAAAATATTTAAAAATCAATTAAAAATATTAATATAAATTACACAGTATCTAAAATCTAAACTATGGAAAATAAATTAACTGTAAAAACATTTTTTGCACAAGAAAATGTAAAAACAAAATTTCAGGAAATGCTTGGGAAAAAAGCTCAAGGATTTATTACATCGGTATTACAAATAGTAAGTTCAAGTGAATTACTTGTTAATGCTGAACCTTCAAGTGTCTATAATGCTGCTGCTATTGCTGCGACACTCGACCTCCCCTTGAATAATGCTCTCGGCATGGCTTATATTATTCCGTTTAATCAAAAACAAAAAGACGGCTCTTATAAGACCGTTGCACAGTTTCAGCTTGGTTACAAGTCGTATATTCAATTAGCTCAACGGTCTGGTTTATTTAAAACTATTTCCGCAAGTCCTATTTATGAAGGACAATTAATTGAAAGCAATCCATTAACCGGATATAAATTTGATTTTACTCAAAATAAATCAGATAAAATAATTGGATATGCAGCTTATTTTGAATTATTAAACGGCTTTCAAAAAACATTATATATGACACTGGAAGAATTAAAAAAACATGGTAAAAAATTCTCTCAAACATATAAAAAGAATTTTGGATTATGGGAAACAGATTTTGAAGCAATGGCAATAAAAACTGTTATAAAATTATTGTTATCAAAATTTGCCCCTTTAAGTATAGAAATGCAGAAAGCAGTAATATCAGACCAATCTGTAATTAATAATGCAGATACGCTTGATGTTAGTTATAGCGACAATACAACCGCTTCCATTGACGAAGTGAACGACACAAAAGAGTCCGATAGAATCAAAAATCATATTAAAAATTGCACTACGCTTGCAAAACTTGAAGAAGTTGAACCTTTTGTAGAAAAATATAATTTAACAGATATTTATAATAAACAAAAGGAAATTATAATCAATACACCGGAAACAAAGGAAACGGATTTATTTAACAATAAAAAAACTAAATAATCATGGAAAATAAAATACGTTCAATTTCAGAGGCGTATTCTCAATGTCCCGATACAAAAGAGGTAACTACGCCAGAAATATATGAAAAAACTAAAAATTATAGCGAATACAAAAGAGATTATTCTATAAAAGAAATAAAATTAGAGAATATTGTTTTTAATGCCAATACATCATTAGAACAAGTTATTCCTATGTATGTAGGTTATAATTTTAATGGCAAAAAATTATTTCAAGTAATTTATAATGCCGTGAATGTTAATTATTTTATTAATGAAAAAAACAAATAAAATTTATGGAAAACATCTTAAAAATTCGTGCTTCACAGGCATATAAATTACTTACTGAGCCACGAAATAAAGCAGACAAAGAAGCAGGTAATTTGTCGGAAACCACCAAAACTTATATCGAAGAGTTATGGCTTGAACACAATTACGGATATAAAGAAAACGTAATGACCGATGAAATGCTAAAAGGATTACTATGTGAGCAGGATAGCATGAAGTTAGTACAGAATAAATTTGGCGGTAAATTCAGAATAAAAAACACAAAAAATTACTCGAATGAGTATATAACCGGAACACCTGACATTATTCTCGAAGAAGAAAAAATAGTTGAGGACATAAAGTGTTCATTTTCGGTAAAAACATTTTTTAAAGCAAAAGCAAATGAAGAAGAAATAAATAAAAATTACTTTTGGCAAGCTCAATGCTATATGGCATTAACAGGAGCTACGAAATACCGATTAATTTATTGCTTAGTTAAAACACCTGATGAAATTATTACTGAATTAAAGAAAAAATTATATTACAAATTTAACTGTGATGAAACTAACAAAGATTATCAATTATGGAGTGAACAAATCGAAATAAACCATAATCTTGATTTAATACCGGAAGAAAAACGAATCAAGGTATTTGAATTTGATTTCGACCAAAGTAAAATAAATATGCTTTATTCTAAAATTGATAAAGCGAGAAATTATTATAACTCGCTGATTTTATAAACAATAAGCGGTCTAAAAGGAGCAAATACCTTTCGTTGCTCCTCCGCTTAAAATATTAACAATTAAAAATAATATGACAAACGCAAAAGTTTACGAATATATTACAGGTGGCAGAATTACAATAGATTCTGACGGTAGAATATTATTTACTGATTTAAACTACTCTTTTCCTTACGGAGAAAATATTTACAAAATTTGTGAAACCAGGAAAATTAAATTTAATAGTAATTTTAAGGAGGTAAAATAATGGAAAAAATAACTAAAAATTACGGTTACGGTTACGGTTACGGTTACGGTTACGGTGAATAATTAAATATTTAACTTTTTTCTTGCTTTTTAAATTTAATTGTTATCTTTGTAATGGATTAAAATAACGGCAAAATGAACTCAAAAATAATTTATTTAAAATAAAACATTCAAAAAGGCGGGTGTATATTGACTTTCTTAGCCGTTAGTTTAATCCACCCCCTTTAGAATGTTCTTTTTAATTATGTCAAAAGACCCTGCATTTTTATTTTATAGTTCTGATTTTTTAACTGGAACAATGACCATGACAGATGAGCAAGTTGGTAAATATATCAGATTACTTTGCTTGCAACATCAAAAAGGAATTTTAAGTGAAAATGATATGATTTTTATATGTAAATCAGATGAAAGTATTAAGAGTAAATTTATTAAAACAAATGAAGGATATTTTAATAAAAGATTAAAAGAAGAAGCCGAAAAAAGAGCTAATTATTGTCTTTCAAGAGGAAAAAATAAAGAAGGTAAAACATTGATTAATAAAGATAAAAAACATATAAAAAAGAAACCAAAATCATATGTTTTACATATGGAAGATGAAAATGTAATTATAAATATAATTGAATATTTAAATAAAGCTACAAATAAAAAATTTAAAGCTGATAGTAAAAATGCAATTAAATTTATAATGGCAAGATTAGAAGAAAAATTTTCTTTTGAAGATTTTAAAAAGGTTATTGACAATAAGTGTAAGGATTGGTTAAATGATGAAAAAATGAATGAATATTTAAGACCAGAAACTTTATTTGGAACTAAATTTGAAGGTTATCTAAATAAAACAATAGAAACATCTACAAAAAGGGAATTATGCAGATAATAGAAAAAGAAAACCGAAAAGAATATAATATTTCTCTTACCAAATACACAGGCGAAGAACTTATATTATGTCCGGTTTGTTCTGCTGAACGTAAAAAGAAAACAATCAAGTGCTTTAGTTGGAATCACGAAAAACAAGTTGGTAGATGTAATCATTGTGGGTTGTCTTTTTATATGAAACGTGAATATATTAAGCCAAAAGAATATGTGAAACCGGAAGACCTTAAAAGTTCTATTGATGAAAAAACATTAAGTTGGTTCAATGATAAAAGGGGTATTACCAAAGAAACTTTAGAAAAAATGTATATTCAAACTTCTTTTGAATATATGCCACAGGAACAAAAAGAAATGAATTGCATTAATTTTAAATATTATAAAGAGTCCGAACTTATTAATATCAAGTATCGTGACGCTAAGAAAAATTTTAAACTTTTTAAAGATGCGGAACTAATATTTTATAATTATAATGCTTTAATTTACAATGATACTGATGAAATTATAATTACTGAGGGGGAAATAGATTGCTTAACCTTTATTGAATGTGGAATGAATAATGTTATTAGCGTTCCAAATGGAGCTAATAAAGGAAATTGCAATATGTCTTATCTTGATAGTTGTATTAATTTATTTGATAAAATTAAAAAAGTTTATTTATGTACCGATAATGATGAAGCCGGAATAAATTTAAGAAATGAATTTGTAAGACGATTAGGCATTGATAAGTGTTTTTATATTGATTTAAAAGAAACGAAAGACATTAATGAATTTTATTTAAAGCATAATAAAAATAAAGAAATCGTAAAGAAAGTTTTAGAAATAGCAGAGGAATTTATTATTGAGGGCGTTGTTAAAGTTATTAATTACGAAAATGAACTCGATGACCTTTATTTGAATGGAATACAAAAAGGTAAAATTACTAAGCATAGAATGCTTGATGAGGCAATTACATGGCAAACCGGAAGGGTTGCAATAGTAACAGGTATTCCTTCTCATGGGAAGTCCGAAGCTATCGATGATTTTATTGAAAGATTAAATATTTTACATGGGTGGAAGGTTGGTTATTTTTCTCCTGAAAATTATCCACTACAATTACATGGTGCAAAGATTATTGAGAAGTTAACCGGAAAGAAATTTAATAGGGAATGTTTGAGTATTGAAGAAATGCGAGAAGCTAAAATTTACATGAATGATAATTTCTTCTTTATTAAATCCCCCGATGAAAATTATACTATTGAAAATATTATTGAAAAACAGAAATTTCTAATTAATAGATTTGGAATTAAAATTGCAATCATTGACCCCTTTAATCGCTTAGAACATCAAATCGAAAAGGGAGTATCAGAAACAAATTATATTTCTAAATTGCTTGATAAAATCACAATGTTTTCTGAAACCTATAATATTCTTACAATAGTAGTAGCCCATCCCCGTAAGATGAATAAGAAAGATAAGTTGAATATTTACGAAGTGCCTAATTTATATGATATAAATGGCTCGGCAAATTTTTATAATAAATGTTCGTATGGGCTTACTGTTTATCGAGACTTTTTAAAGGAAATTATCGAAGTTCATGTGCAAAAAGTAAAATTCAAACATTTAGGGAAACCTGCTTTGTGTTTGTTTAAATATAATATAAATAATGGCAGGTTTACAGAAATTCAAGAAGAAAATTCTGAGCCGGATTGGGATAATGAAAATCATATTAGAAACGGAATTTTTTAAATTAATTTAATCAAATGACCTACACAACCCAACAAAAAGCATTATATCGTAAGACAAAACAATGTTTTACGGAAACCAAAAAGGTTTGGAGGTTATATTACGATGAGCAAGAAATTCCCAATGGACAAAGTACGGAATACGCTTTATTGGTAATAAAACAAAAAGAATTAATTAACTCAGGTTTTTACAATAAGAATAAATTTAAAATAAAGTAATATGAAAAACGAAATTGAACAAAAAGAAATTAAAGAAATAAACGCTTGGGATTTACCTGATACGGTAACGAAACCTGATGGCTATGATAGAAAAACATTACCCGAACCGACAGCGCAAAATATGCTTATTTATATGAACAAAATAAATGAGTTGATAGCAGTAGTGAATAAACTTGAAAGGATGAACAGATGATTAATAGATGCACTCAAGTAGTAAAATTAATTACAGCGAATGGATTCGGTGTTGGTGTAGTTTTTTGTTATAGAATTTAAAAGTGAACTTAAATATACTAAATTATGAATAAACAGGAATTAATTGAAAAATGGAAAAAGGAACTATTTATTTTAAAAAAAGAGAATAATAAGGCACGGTCAAAATGGAATATACTACAAATGCTTAAATGTGAATTTTCGTTAAAGATAGTTTCGTTATTCATTAAAGATTTGGAACTTTTAAATGAAAGTAACAATAAAACTACTGAAATGAAAAATCAAGAAATTAAAAGCACTGCCGTTGATGAAAAATTACATCAACACCTTGTTGGACAGGATTTTTTATTAAGGTCTGGCAACACTGAATCCATTGAGAAAAACAAAAAAAAGAAATGCGAATATTTAATTAACAATAAATGTACTTTAGATGATTGCCCATATATAGGTGATATTGATATTTATTGCTATTAGCTTTTCTGATTTGTTTTCAGTGCGGAGGCATTGCTGCCAATGGATTTTTGTTTATGCAGGTTTTTGAGTATGAATTTAAAAATATAAAATTATGGAAAATTTAACTAAAAGAAAAATAGGTTTTTATTGGGTAATATTTAACAGAGAAGGTAATTGGCAAATTGCTAAATGGATAGGGAGTCATTTTTTGTTCATTGGTACTGATACATTTTATTGCGACCACCAATTATATCAGATTGATGAAAAGCAAATTGTGCGATAATTTTATTTTTTTAAATGAAAGTACGAAAAAACATGAAGGATAAAAAAACGAAAACTTGCATAAACAATTTGTTTTTAATAAAACAATTATTATCTTTGTAATGCTAAATACAATAAAAGAATGTTAAATCAAACAAACATACCAGCTCTTGCGTGTGAGAAATCACAATGTCCGTCTATTCTTTCGGGTCATAGCAACGTAGGGCTGGTTATTTTGTATGCCCTATAAAGACAAGAAAAAAACATCGAGTATCAGAAAAAATATCAGAAGGAATATAGAAAAACCCATAAACGACAATATACAAATAAAATAAAAAAATATCAGAAAGAATACCAGATAAAAAATAAAGAAAAAATATCATTATTAAGAAAAAAGTATGTTAGGAAAAATAAAGATAAAAATAAGGAATATTCTCGAAAATACCGATTAACACATATGTTAACATCGCAGGAAAGGATAAATAAAAATGAAAGAACAAAAAAATACAACAAAAAAAGACGACAAACCGATATGAATTTTAGAATATTAGGTAGTTTGAGGTCAAGAATAAGGTTATCATTAAAGGGTAAAACTAAAAGTAAGTACACATTAGAATTAATTGGTTGTTCTATTGAGTTTTTAAAACAATGGTTGGAAAATAAATTTATAGAAGGTATGAATTGGAATAACTATGGTTTTGGTAAAAATAAATGGAATATTGACCACATTAAACCATGCAGTAAATTTGATTTAACTGATATTGAACAACAAAAACAATGTTTTCATTATTCTAATTTACAACAATTATGGCATATTGATAACTTAAAGAAAAATAACAAATATGATTAAACAAATAATTTTTAAAATCAAAAATATATTTAAGCGTAAGCTAAACAAAAATCCATTAACCGCCATTGAGGAGGGCGGTCAAGTTAAGGTTTGTTTATTTTGTGGGAGTAAAAATCTGCAAAATAAAACATTATTATTCCAACCAAATTCTTATGTATGTAAGGATTGCGGTTCTTTATTTGTGCGTATAGAGCAAACCGATTGACCGCATTGCAGGGGTATGGCAGCTAATGGTCTGGGGCTTTGAGTTGTTCGGTAAAAAATTTAAAAAAGAAACTTTTGGTGGCGTGGGTGGGAAAAACTAATAAATGATTAGAATACAAGTAAACTTAATTATAAACTAAAATTATAAAAATTATGAAAAACATTAATGTAAATGTAGAATGGAAACCTGATTATGATGAGGGTTCATTAAATCAAAGAATACAAGATGCAATAGTTGATAAGGTTGTAAAACAATATATTGAAACTATTGATAAGAGCTTTAAATCAAAACTCGATACAATGATTACTGATGCAGTAAAAATTATGATTAAAGATATAAAAACAATTCCGCTTGATACTTGCGACCTTGAAAAAGGTGCAGTAAAAAAATCAATGCTTTTGCGAGATTATATTATTCAAAGAGCCGTTGATTCATTAAAATTAAAAACAGATGAGGCAGGGAGAAGTGATAGTTCTGCTTATAATGAAAGAAGAACACCAATAGAATGGGTTGTAAAAAGACATATAAATGATGGGGATTTTTCAAAAGCAATTCAATCAGAAATATTACGAGTTCAAAATGAATATAAAATTAATTTAAGAAATTTAGTTAACGATGCAATAGCACCTGTTTATGAACAAATTTTATTAAAATTAAAATCAAAATAAAATAACCGCCCTTTTATTGCCGTAAGGCAAAAGAGTGTGTAAGCGTTTCTTTTTTAAACTTTTTTTTTACAGAACAACGGAGATGAAAAACAGTAAATTAATAGCAGTGTCGAATAACTTAAAGCCCGTGTTATCGGACTGGCCGGACCATTATCGGCAATCGGGCTGTCCAATAAAGAAAGCAACAATACGAGGGCTTATTGTGCGGAGGTTGTTGCGGTTTATTGGAAGGTGTGGAGGCATTGCCGATAACGGTATTCAGCTATAAAATCGGGCGGGATTAGCCCACAAAACTTAATAAGATGAAACAAAGTAACATTATAGGAAAAACTACATTAGAACGCATAAACCCAGCCTGTTTTATAGGTGATGTTATGCGTAGTTTATTTTTTAGTCCTAACCTGAAAAAGTTTGTCAGGAAGCATCCACATTTTACACACGTATATTTTGACCCCAAAGAAAAAATTTGGTACTTAGGATATAAAGACGGTAAAATATGGGCAGGAACTCAATTTTTAGCAGCGTTATGTAATGGGGCAAAAACACAAACTTTTTCTTATTCAACGGCTGTTACGGATAGATTTGAAGAACGCACACAACAATTTTGGAAATGCACAGAATACTTTGGAAGACGAATGTTCAGCCGTTGGTATTAAATTACGCATAATGGGATTCAGATTGAAGTAGTTCTTTATTATTGAAATTTTAAAGCTAAGCGAAGGAAATAGCTTATGAAAAATAAAAAGTATATTGATGAAAATTTCGACTTAAAAACACTAAAGAAAATTGGATTTATTAAGTCAATTAAGGATTATGACGAAATTGAAAAACGTATCTGTAAATTTTTCGGTCTTAAAAATATATACGAATATTCATGGATAGAAAAAAAGAAAAAATATATAAATGCCGAAAATATATTTTCAAAAAATTAATTTTGTGGGTGGGGCTTTAAAATGAAAAATAATAAAGAAGTACAGGGATGAAAAAAAAGATTATATATTGCAGGTGTATCAAATTACTTCAATCTGTATGTTGGGTACACGTTCCTACACACACTGTACTTTTTTCATCAGCGAAAGCT
>Ga0172380_10007338_pt1 | contig 12410 bp, 6 predicted proteins | sample Leawe162metaG_FD_119747 | JGI IMG/M metagenome (GOLD analysis project Ga0172380, IMG submission 119747) | Leachate microbial communities from a municipal landfill in Southern Ontario, Canada - Leachate well 162 metaG | ecosystem: Engineered > Solid waste > Landfill > Unclassified | place...
TATAAACCGTTATAAATTATTTTTAAGTAATCCCAAAAAACCATTCCGCCGCCCGCTTGTCGGCCTTGGCATGCTTTTTATGAAGGCTTGCGAGGCAAGGATTCGGGGGTGTGGGGTGGGTGATAAAACGGTAAAATATTGACTAAATTTTAAACTAATGTATAATTAGTTATATCTTTTATGACATTCTATGCTAAAAAAGTAATATAATTTATAATGAAAAGACATCTTGATAATAATATTAGCCAACATTTTAAAAAATATAAGCAAGTTTTGATTTTGCTTGGTTCCAGACAGGTTGGAAAAACCACCCTGGTTAAAAAAATATTTCCCAAGGGAGATTATTTTTTGGTTGATAATGAACCGATAAGAAAAATATTGGAAACTTATGATATTGAAACTTATAAAACTATAATCAATAAAGATTCACGCCTTATTATTATTGATGAAATTCATTTGCTGAGCGATCCCGGGCGGGCAGTAAAGATTATTTATGACCAGATAGATGATATAAAAATTGTTATTACCGGATCGTCTTCTTTTCATATAAAAAATAAGACCGGAGAGAGTTTGGCTGGCAGAAAAATTGATTACTTTATTTATCCGCTGACTTTTTCAGAATATTTACAGCAAAAAGGCATTGAAAAAGAAATGAATTTTAATATTTTGGAAAAAATTATAGATGACCGGAAATACAATTATCAGGATCAATTGTATAAATTTGATATTAAAAATATTCTCAGCGGCGTTTTGATTTACGGCCAATACCCCCATTTAGTTGATAAGCCGAATGATGAAAAATATCTTTTAAATTTTACAGATAGCTTGATTTTTAAAGATATTTTGGAATTGAATCTTATAGAAGATAAAAAATTAGCCAGGGATTTGTTGAAATTATTGGCTTTTCAAATCGGCAATTTAATAAATTATTCCGAAATAGCTAATAGCCTAAACGCTGATCAGCGGACGATTAAAAGATATATTGAAATTTTTGAACAGAGTTTTATTTTGTTCAGGCTATACCCGTATTCCAAATATAAAAGAGATGAGATTTTTAAATCCGCTAAAATATTTTTTTATGATACCGGCATAAGAAACGCATTAATCGGTGATTTTTCTGATTTGGATTCGCGGATAGACAAAGGCGCTTTGTTTGAAAATTTTATTGTCAGTGAGCTGATAAAACAGAATAGCTATGCCGAAAAAAATTACAAATTTTATTATTGGCGGACTAAGCAGGGCTCGGAAATTGACGTAGTTATGGAAAAGCCCGGAGAACTTTTTGGCGCAGAGATAAAATATGGGCGCAAAACGGCAAATAAAGCTTTTAAAAATCGGTATCCTGAAGCTAAATTAAGATTGGTTACGGCCGGCAACTTTTATTAAATATAAAAAAGCCTATGGCTTTTTGTATGGTGGGGAATATTAAAATTCCTCTACCAAAATAAAACGCATAGCATGTTTGCGTGCGTTATAAGTAATCCCAAAAAACCATTCCGCCGCCCGCTTGTCGGCCTTGGCATGCTTTTCATGAAGGCTTGCGAGGTAAGGGTTTGGGGGTGGTTGGGTGGTTGGTGGTGGAATAGTCAGTTGATTTTATTATAAAAAAATTTTCAGAATACATAGCGCAAACCTATGTTGTCAATGGGAACCAGGTAGCAATTGATATATTATTTTAAAATGTGAGTATAATTAAATTATAGGAAATTAATTTTCGGAAATATTATGAATAAAATAGTCTTTATATTTGGGACACGTCCTGAAATAATAAAACTTTATCCTTTGGTCGTTGACTGTGACAGACGAAAACTAGATTACTTTTTGATACATACCAATCAACACTATGATCAGAAAATGGACGGTGTTTTCTTTAAAAAATTAGGAATCCCAAAACCAAAATATAATCTTAATGTGGGGTCATGCACACATGGTGAACAAATTGGTAAAATGCTTGAAAGAATCGAAAAAGTTTTAGTTTCCAACCGTCCAAACGTAGTTATTGTGCAGGGTGACACAAATTCTGTGCTTGCTGGAGCATTGATATCCTCGCGATATAATATTAAGGTTGCACATGTTGAAGCTGGGCTTCGTAGTTATGAGAGATCAATGCCCGAAGAAATTAATCGTATACTGACCGATCATGTTGCAGATTATCTATTCTGCCCCACCCGAAAACAGCAAAACATATTAATAAGTGAAAACATTCCTAGGAACAGAATTTTTATTACTGGGAATACGATAGTAGATAGCGTATATCGGACATTGGAAATTGCAGAAAAAAAATCTACAATTTTGCATGATTTACACTTAAAAAATCAAAAGTATTTTCTTTTGACATGTCATCGCCCAGAAAATACAGATAATCTTTATAATTTTGAAGAAATTGTTAGTGGTGTGTCACATTTAGCAATGGAACAAAATGTTAAATGTGTTTTTCCAATTCATCCAAGATTAAAAAAGCATGTTAAAATGATAGCGAAATTTGATAATATAAAAATAATTGATCCGGTTGATTACTTCGATTCTCTTATGCTACAGAAATACTCAGAGATGATTTTTACAGACAGCGGTGGCATACAAGAAGAAGCTTGTATCCTTAAAAAGAAGTGTATAATATTGCGAACTAACACTGAAAGACCCGAAACATTAACAGTGGGTGGTGCACTTATTCTTAGTGAGATATCTAGTGAGGAGATAATTCGTTGCAATAATAAACTAACAAAGAGGATAATTAAATGGAGTAATCCATTTGGTGATGGAAATGCGTCTAGAAAAATACTGGATATTATTCTAAAAATATGAAAAAAGTAATAATTATCAGGTCAATTGCTGATATTGAACCTAGAACTCAACGAACCATTGAAATTTTACACAAAGCAGGATATATTGTTGCATATCTTTCTTTAGATAGGGATAGAATTTTTCCAAAATATGAGAAGCTTCCCAATGTTGATATAAAAAGATTTAGGATAAAATGGTTTAAGAGGTCGATAGGAAGTATTTTTGTTTTACCTATTTGGTGGACATATATTTTTTTTACCCTTATGATAAAAAATTATGATTATGCACACTGTATAGATCTGGATACGCTCCCACCAACATTTCTAATCACGAAAATTCGAAGAAAGAAATTAGTGTATGAAATTTTTGATTATGCACCAGATATATACCCCGATTCTTTTGGTTTCCCGAGCTTACGAATATTGATAAAAAAAATCGAAGATTTTTTTATTTCTCGTGTGAATGGTTTGATATTGGTGGATGATATTAGACTTGAGCAGGTTGGGGAAGATATTTTAAAAAAATGCAAACATGTCGATATAATTTATAATTCGCCAAAAGATACGTTTAGAAATTGTGAAAACAAAAACAAAATATTTACAATTTTTTATGGTGGGATTTTAGAGAAAGACAGAGGAATTTATTATTTAATAAATGCAGTTTCGGAATTAACTAATGTAGAACTTGTGCTTGCAGGTTTTGGAAAAATGGAACGCGAGGTAAAAATTATTGCTTCCAAAAGTCCAAATATAAAATTTTTAGGCAAGGTTGATCATAAAACAATTATTAAAAACACAGAAAAAGCGCACTTAATTCCTTGTCTTTATTCACCAGAAATACCAAACAACATTTATGCTAGTCCAAATAAATTTTTTGAAAGCCTAATGTTGGGAAAGCCATCAATCGCGTATGAGGAGACTATTTTTAGTAGGCGATTAAGGAATTTTAATTGTGGTATAACAATAGTCTATAAAAATGATGTTTCAGCACAAATACGAAGTACAATAAAAGATCTTATCTGCGACAAGACAAAATATTTTGAGCTGTGTGTAAACGCCAGAAAAGCTTATCTCGATAACTATTCAGATAATAGAAATGAATTTGTATTACAAAAATTATATAAAGATTTATAATTATAACTGGTTAAAAAATGAAATATTCTAATAAAATAGTACAAAAAAAATATGTATATTTGTTTATTTTATTAATATCAGCAATTGTCTACTTTAGATGGCTATCCTTTAAATTATTTATAAGTGGCGATTGGATTTTTACTTTTTCAGAAGCCCTAAGTTCTTATTTGTATCCTTCTTTCTGGCAAGCATATGCATTTACTGGGCAAGTTGATTCAATTATTTTTAGGACGCCAATTAATTTTATTAGTGGTTTTTTTGCTTATTTTTTACACTGGGATTCGAATGTTACTGATAAATTTTTATTTTTTTGGCCCCAGATTTTTTTGCTTCCCCTGTCGTCTTTCTTATTTGTTCGACAAATTGTAAAAAATAATATAGGTGCCATGGTCGGGTCAATTGTGTTTTCGTTTAATACATATTATCTCACCATAAATACAGCAGGGCATAATTTAATTACGGTCAGCACAGCGTTTTGTTTATTGGGTCTATATTTTCTTATTATTGCTATTGATAAAAGAGCTGTGATATATTTAGTCACTGCTACATTGTTTTTTGCAATTGGAGGATTTTATGATTTTAGAATATTATATTTAACGGGTGGTGTCATAGCATTATATCCTGTTTTGTTTTTGGGTAATATTAAATTTTCTAAACAAATGCCCTATTATGCTTTTATTTTTGTTATACTCGGAATGTTGAATATTTTTTGGATTTTACCAATCCCATGTTTATCTTCTACATTTGCTGACATTGTTTTAAATCGTTCACTTTTTGGAGATCAATTTTGGTCTTTATCATATGCGTTTACATTAATGCACCCATTTTGGACTGGTGCGAAACCAGAGTGGTTTACCGCACAATCAATACCATCGTATTTTTGGTTAATACCAATAATTGCAATAATAGGTTTGATTTTTGAAAGAAAAAATTTAAGAGCAATTTTATTCGGCTGCATTGGCTTAGCTGGAATATTTCTAGCAAAACAGACTGATGCGCCCGAGGGCTGGATTTATGTCTGGCTTTTTAATACGCTACCTGGCTTTGAAGCATTTCGTGAAGCAAGCAAGTTTTATTTTTATATTATAATGGCTTATTCGGTTTTGTATGGATATTTTATATCTTATATATGGAAGATTAAAATGACATACCTATCAGTAAATTTAAAATTTGTTATTACGACTTTGGTTGCTTTTTTATTTTTATTTAATGCTTATCCGATTTTCACTGGAAAAATAAAAACAATGTTTGTTGAATTTATGCCGAATAAGGACTATGAGATTACGTTAAAAAACTTGAAAAATGATAATGTGTTTTTTCGAACTCTTTGGGTTCCAAGAACCACAAAAATGGTTCCATTCACGTCGCTACATCCGCAAGGTAGTGCAGTGGAATTGTTTCCATTTAATTTTAATCGTGATAATTATTTTAAATCTAACTTAAACGACGAAGAAAAAATAATAGAATTATTAAGCAGAGAATATATGAGGAATATTCTCTGCGTGGCAGCTGTAAAATATGTTGTGGTTCCGATTCAAGACTTTGATAATGAAGATGATATTTTTTATTTTTACGGCGGCAAAGAAAACCCCGACATCAGAAATTGGTATATATCCGAACTAGACAAACTAGACTATTTAGAAAAAATAGACATCGGTACAGAAGAATTAGTGGTGTATGAAAACAAAGATTACAAACCCCACATATTCGCCTTAAACAATCTAAATGGTCTAAAAACTTTTGATAATTTAGAAAATAAATACACATTTTTAAACGATGAATTGAAAAATGAATTTGCTTTTTATGATGTAAATAAAAAAGATATTGTTTCGGAAAATTTGATAATACCTTTTGAAGAATTGGGGCAAGCCAATATTTATGGAAATAAATTGAATGATTCGGTGAAAGATAAGAATGAATTGGCGATGGTGTATGTAGATAAAGAGAAATATAATTTGGTTGTGGATTATCAAAATAATATTCTTGCCATAGATAAAATATTTAAAAATAATTTGCTGGTAAACAGCGAAAAATATGGCGAAGCAGTGGAAGCGGATAATGCTTTTATGGCAACGACTAGCGGGCAGAATTTGTTTGCGGCGCTTGGAAGCAGGTTGATTAGTTTGAAAAATAACAGCGATAAGAATGATTTGGGAATTGTTACTGCGCCGTTTGATATTTTAAGCGTAGAGGAGCCGAATGCGATTTTGAATGCAGGGTTTGAAAACGGGGCTTGGAGCGAAACAGTGGGTGATTGCAATGCTTATGATGACAAGCCGATTTTGGCTATGGAGCTTTCCGATGAATCTGCAGAGGGTAATAGTTCTATACAGTTGGAGGCCACACAGCATATTGCTTGCACCGGACAGAAAGATATTTTAGTTGAGGGCGGCAAGGATTATATTTTTGCTTTTGATTATCAAAGCCCGAATGCCAGGCATGGCGGCTATTATATAAAATTCAATGACGAATGGGAAGCTGTGATTGCGGAAAGACTGCCGGTAACAGGCGAGGGTTGGAATCATTTTCAGAAAAAATTATCAATTCCGGAAGGTGCAACCGGCATGTCATTGGTTATTTATTCCTATGCCATGGATGAGAAAACCAATGTCATTATCCGTTACGATAATTTCCAGCTGAAACAATTGAAAAAAATTGCGGCAGTTGACCCCGAGTATAAGCCGGAGTATGAAAAAATTGAACTTGCCAAGGCGGATGAGTATAAGATTGAATATGGCGAGGATGGGGCGGCTTTTGATAATTTGATAAAAAATCCTTCGTTTGAAAACGGATTATGGGGCGATAAGGTGGGGGATTGCAATGCCTATGATAATAATGGAAAATTATCAATGGAGCAGAACGCCGAAGAAAAATCAGACGGAGCTTATTCATTACAGCTTGGCGCCACGCGGCATATCGCCTGCACCGGCCCCGGGATGTTGCCGGTTACGGAAGAGCGGACATATCTTTTTAGCTTTGATTTCCAAAGCCCGAACGCAAAGCAGGCCGGATATTATTTGGGATTTAATGACCCGGAACGGACAGTGATTGCCGAAAGGATACCGGTTGAGGGCGTTGGGTGGCAGAATTATACCAAACAGATAAAAATTCCATACGGCGCCAGCGCGGTTTCTTTGGTTGTGTATTCGTACGCGGGCGATGGCAAAAAAGAGATTATTACCCGTTATGATAATTTCAGTTTCATAGAATTGCCGGACTTGGAAGACAGGTATTTTATCGTTACCGAACCGGCCGAAAAATTCGTTAATCCGGCTTCTGTTGAATTTGAGCTGATCAACCCGACCAAAAAGAAAGTGCATATTAAAGGCGCGACTACTCCGTTTTATCTGGCGATGAGCGAATCGTATCATGACCAATGGCAATTGCAGATGAACAACGATAAAATCAACGGATTTTTTAATAAGTGGGTGCCATGGGTCAAACCGGATAGGGTGGCGGATGATAAGCATTTTGAACTTAATGGGTTTTTGAATGGGTGGTACGTTGACACAGCGGAGCTGTGCCAAGTTCATAAAGTTCCAGCCCAAGGCTGGTCCGCCTCGGGCGGAGAAAGTGCTGTTTTGAATAGCGCATGTACGAAAAATGCGGATGGATCGTATGATATGGAAATGACCATAGAATTTTTTCCGCAACGCTGGTTTTATTTGGGGCTTCTGATTTCAGGGACTACGTTTGCCGGGTGTATCGGCTATCTAATATTTTACGCTGTTCAAGGAAGAAGAAATAGAAAAAAAGATGAAACCCAAAATTAACACCATCTCACGGCCGTGAGAACTTTTATTTTTTGTGATACGCTCTGAACCTCGATTGCTATAAATTTACGATAAAGTTGCTAGTATTGATTTTTATTAGTAATCCAAGGTATAATAAAGCCAACTTCTTTCGGAAGAAATTTTTATTGTATGACAAAAAATGAGCTGGATTTTCTAATTCAAGAAGGTGAGGGCTATAATCTTGAATTTAAGGAAAGCTATAATTCGAGCCTTGCTCGAGAAATCTGCGCGATGGCTAATGCCTCTGGCGGAAAGATTTTAGTTGGCGTAACTGATAACGGAAAAATTAAGTCAACCACCTTAAGCAATAAGATTAAATCAGAAATCCAAGATTTGGTGCATAATTTTGACCCGAGTTTCACTGTCGTTATCAGTGAATTTGAGGGCGTAGTTATTATAGAAGTGCTGGAAGGAAAGAAAAAGCCATATTCAACAGGTGGAAAGTTTTATCTGCGTCAAGGTGCTAATAGCCAGCAATTGTCTCGAGATGAGATTAAAGATTTTTTTATTGATGAAGGGTTAATTCGTTTTGATGAAACTATCAACAAGAATTTTGACTTGAAAAAAGATTTTAACGACAAAGCTTTTAAGAATTTTTTAAGCATAGCTGGCATTAAGACGAGTTTAAGCCGAATGGAGGTTTTACGCAATTTGGAGCTGTTGGACAAAAACGATCGAATAAAAAATGCCGGAGTTTTGCTATTCTGTAAAAAAGCAACTAGGCATTTGCGCAGTGCAACCATAACTTGTGCTTTGCTTATGGGCAAGACCAAAACCAAGATCATCGATAGCCGGGAGTTTGACCTTGACCTGCATGCGAATTATGAAAAGGCGTTCAATTACTTTAAGTCGAATTTGAGGACTGAGTATATTATCAAAGGTGGCGGACCGAGAAAGGAAATATTAGAATTACCGGAAGAGGCATTGAGAGAAGCAGTATTAAATGCTATTGCCCATCGTGATTATTTTTCCGGCGCCAATGTCCAGATAAATATTTACGCCGATCGGGTGGTTATAGATAATCCGGGAAATTTGGTGGGCAAGATCAAAGTGGCTGATTTATATAAAAGAAGTTATCCCCGCAACAATTTGCTTTTTGGCTTGATGCAAAGAATGGATTTGGTCGAAAAGATCGGTTCCGGTTTAACGAGAATAAATGAAATGATGGAAGAATACCTTTTGCCTCATCCGACTATTGATGTCAGCGATGCTTATTTCGGCATTACTTTTATGAGGCCTGATTTGCAGAAAATGAGTGTTGAGCAGAGGATCGAAAAATATCATAGGTTGGGTGATAGGTTGGGTGATAGGTTGGGTGATAGGTTGGGTGATAGTCAAAAAAAAATATTGGGGTTAATTAAAGATAATTCGAAAATTTCTATTTCGGAGTTATCTGAAAAGATTAAAATTAGCACCACAGCAATTGAGAAAAATATTAAGAAGTTGAAAGATAATGGCATTATAAAAAGAATAGGATCGGCTAAGAGTGGATATTGGGAAATTTTAAAATAGCATAATAAACAATATTTATAGATCAAAAAATATGCAAGCCAATAACAAATAAAAGTTTCAGCAAGATGCTTGCTACTAATTTTAGATACAAATTTATTTTACCGATTGAGAAATGCTATTCGCCTGTCAATTAGAATTTTTGTACTTGTTTAATTTCTTTTTACGGATTAACACACCCCAATAACGGGGTGTATTTTGTAAATCGTATTAGCTTGGTCTGGAAAATAGACCAATAAATAGATTGCCCTCTTTTTTGATTGGCTTGAAATAGAAATACAGTTGGATATAGTTTATAAAGTTATAAAGTTCCAGCCCAAGGCTGGTCCGCCTCGGGCGGAGAAAGTGCTGATTTGAATAGCGCATGCAAATTAAATGCGGATGGGAGTTATGATATGGAGATGGTGGTTGAGTTTTTTCCGCAACGCTGGTTTTATTTGGGGCTGTTGATTTCGGGGACTACGTTTGCTGGGTGTATCGGGTATTTGATATTTTACGCTGTTCAAGGAAGAAGAAATAGAAAAAAAGATGAAACCCAAAATTAACACCAACTCACGGCCGTGAGATGGTGTGTGGAAAATAGGCGAGTGGGTGGGTTAATAAAGTTTATATTGATTTTCGCTTTTTGTTCGTGTATAATGGAAACATAATAGTAAATATTTTTAAATATATGGCAATAAAAAAAATACCTGACAATCAAATTGCAATTTACCAATCACCCGAAGGTTCGGTGAATATTGAGGTACTTTATGCAGGAGAAAATATTTGGCTTACGCAAAAGAAAATGGCCGAGCTTTTTGATTGCACAAGTGATAACATATCACTTCATTTAAAAAATATCTACAAAGAAAATGAGCTTGATAAAAATTCAACTACCGAGGAATTCTCGGCAGTTCAAAAAGAAGGAAAACGAGAAATTTCCAGAAAACTTGTTTTTTATAGTCTTGAAGCGATTATTGCCGTTGGTTATCGTGTTAATTCTGAGCGAGGCACGGAATTTCGTCAATGGGCAACTGGTGTTTTAAAAAATTATATTCACAAGGGTTATGCGCTGGATTCTGATCGGATGAAATATGGCTCTCGTTTTAGCGCAAGATATTTTGATGATCTTTATGAGGAGATTAGAGATATTCGTACCAGCGAGCGCAGAATTTATCAAAAAATAACTGATATCTACGCAACCGCCATTGATTATTCGCCAAAAGCACATGAGAGTAAAGAATTTTTTGCTACTGTACAAAATAAGCTTCATTTTGCTATTACCGGTAAAACTGCAGCGGAAATCATTTCAGATCGCGCTAATAGTAAAAAAGAAAAAATGGGACTAACCTCGTGGCAAAGGTCGCCGAATGGAAAAATCATGCCGAGCGATACGGTTATCGCTAAAAATTATTTGGACAAAAAAGAATTAGCGCATTTGAACCGCATCGGCAATATGTATCTGGATTATGCTGAAATGCAAGCGGCGCGTGGCCGAGCCATGTTCATGAAAGATTGGGCAGAGAAACTTAATGCATTCCTTAAATTCAGTGAATATGAAATTTTAACGAATGCCGGGAAAATTAGCCATGATGTTGCGAAAGCGCTTGTGCTGGGAGAATATGAAAAATTTAGGATTGAGCAAGACAAAAATTATATTTCCGATTTTGATCGTGAGGTGAAAAAATACTTGGAAAGCAGGAGAAAGAAAAGAGAAAGTTAGAGAGTTAGAGAGTTATAAAGTTATAAAGTTATAAAGTTCCAGCCCAAGGCTGGTCCGCCTCGGGCGGAGAAAGTGCTGTTTTGAATAGCGCATGAACGAAAAATGCGGATGGGAGTTATGATATGGAGACGGTGGTTGAGTTTTTTCCGCAACGCTGGTTTTATTTGGGGCTTCTGATTTCAGAGACTACGTTTGCCGGGTGTATCGGCTATCTAATATTTTACGCTGTTCAAAGAAGAAGAAATAGAAAAAAAGATGAAACCCAAAATTAACACCATCTCACGGCCGTGAGATGGTGTGTGAAGTGGTGAGTTAGTTAATCTGGAAGTAGTTAATACAAATTAATATTTGTGTATTGTTCGAATATGATTAAGAAATTTATTATGCATTATAAAGATAATACAAGAAAAAACTTTTATTTTTGGTGGTTTTTGTTATTGATTGTTTTTTTTGTTGCCATAAATACATCAAGCGCCGCCCCAAACAGATTATCTGGGCGGATCTTATTACAGGTTCAGCAAAACGGCGAAGCCTGGTATGTAAATCCTGATAATCAGAAAAGGTATTTTTTGGGTAGGCCGGCAGATGCATTTTTATTGATGCGGGAACTGGGTCTTGGAATATCGGAAACCAATTATAATAAATTTAAGAATAATAATAATCAAGTCTCCGATAATTTGGCAGGAAAAATTTTGTTGCGAGTTGAAAACAATGGCGAAGCCTATTACGTTAATCCGCTTGATTTAAAAATGCATTATTTGGGACGACCAGCGGATGCTTTTAATATAATGAGAGATAAAGGATTGGGCATATCAGATACAGATTTAAATAAAATAAATATATTTGCAAAAGCAAAAGGCTATCCAGTAAAGCATAATCAAAACAAAATTGTAAGCATCGGTGAGCCTTGTGAAGTGGTAGGATCGGGTTATTGTCAGGATAATAAAGCTTACATTTGCGATGGATATGATCCAAAAAAAGGATTAGAATGGGGAATAATGGATTGCGGACAAAATCAGATATGCCGAAAAGAGGAGCGGGCAATTTATACCACAGCTGAATGCAATGCAATTGTGCCGTGTCATGAACCGAATTATACCATGGCCTTCATTCTGGTTGAAAAATCAGATGACAAGGCCACGCCTCGGGAAATTGAATACTTAAACGAAATCAAAGATGAATTCGCTAACCGTTTTTCCTGGGCTACCCGCGGTTTGGCGACCATGGACACAAGTTATCCTTTGAAGATACTGGAGATGCCGGCTAATCCTGACAAACAGGATATCGTATTAAAATTTTATTCTGAAAATCTGGATGATTTTGATTTTTTGACAATATACTTTACTTATGATGGTAATCCGGTTATGTCACATGCCACTGCCCAGAACAATATTGCCGGTATCGGCGTTCCTGTATTGGACAATACTGACCGTTATGATTCGCAATCGCGCAAAGGACGACGGATTTTAGGAATAAATATGATGAAGGATA
>Ga0172380_10007339_pt1 | contig 12410 bp, 9 predicted proteins | sample Leawe162metaG_FD_119747 | JGI IMG/M metagenome (GOLD analysis project Ga0172380, IMG submission 119747) | Leachate microbial communities from a municipal landfill in Southern Ontario, Canada - Leachate well 162 metaG | ecosystem: Engineered > Solid waste > Landfill > Unclassified | place...
CAGCGAGTTGATTCGGCGAACTCGATGGCGAAATGACCGTGAGAACGCGCCACGCGCCCCCTCTTTGTTCCGCATCCGCAGTACAAGGGGTAAATCAGAGGCTCCTTTCGTCATTCGTCATTTCCTGTCGCCCCCGAAAGTTTGGGCGGACCCCCATGACGCATTTTCCAGAATCATCTCGTATCCACGATCAACTGCGGGTATGATGTTGCCATTGTCTCGGAGAAGGATCGCCAATGACCGTCATCGGACGACGACATCGCCTGGCCTCGCTGCTCTGCTTCATCGCGGTGATTTTCGCCGCTTGCGCCGCTCAGGCCGCGCCCATCGTCAGCGAATCCTTCGACTATTCCCCAGCAGGTACCTTCCCCGCCAATGCCGACGGCGGCACCGGCTTCACCGCCGCGTGGATTCCCACTTTCACCCCCCTTCTGGCATCCACCGGCCTGACCCATCCCTTGGTCTTCAACGCATCCGGCCTAGCGTTCACCAGCCCCGCCAATACCACCGGCTCCATCAAACGCGTCGTCAATACCGCCGCGTTCGGCTCCGATCTCGCTCCCCAAAACAGCGCGACATTCGGTGCAGACAAGGCCTCCGGCGACCTATGGATCTCCTATCTCCATCAACTTAACAACTCCTATTCCTACCTCGCCTTCGGCAGTTTCTTTGTCGGAACCACCAGTGACAATACCTCCCGCTATCGTGTCACCATCGGAACCCACACCGGTGGCTACTATCAACTCACCGCCAACACCGTCAACCTCGTCATCATCCACATCCATTTCTTTCCCGATAGCCCCGACCAATTCACCCTCTGGGTCAACCCCGCCTCCCTGACCAACCTCACCACCGCCAACGCCGTGGACGATTTTTCCATCGCCATCACCGCCTTCAATCTCTTTCAACTGGCCAACATCGCCTCCACCGGCACCGCCACCTTCGACGAGTTCCGCATGGGCACCTCCCTCGCCGAAGTCATCCCCGAACCGGCTTGCCTCGCCCTGCTGGTCACCATGCTCTGCGTTCTGCCGCCGACCCGCCGACCCGCCGCGATCAGTCCTGATCGCGGAAACACGACATGAAACCGACTCTGACGCTCATGCTGGGTCTGCTGATGTTCTGCGCCCACCCCCGGAAGTTGGACATCACCCTCAGCGTGCAACGCGCGCGTTCCGGCCCGAACCACCGGTGATCGCTGCCGTCCAACTGCACCAGTTCGCCGAAGCACTCACGCCGGGCGCGGCGCGGATGTCGTCGTCGTTCGCTTCGCCTCGCCCGCCACAGACCTTCGCCGGTCAACCAGCGACGCAACGTCTCGTGATCGGCCGCCAGATCGTCGCGCGCCGCCATCTGCTCCGCCGCCAGCGTCGGACCCCAACCCTGATACTGTTCACGGGACAACGTCAACGCCCGACCGCGACGCGCATCGGCCAAACGCCGGTTGTTCCCCGCCCGACCCCGCAGCCGGTGCGCCAACCCGCCATCGCCCTCGGCCCTGTACCGCCGCCACAACCGCTTGGTCTGACGGTAGCCGAGGCCCAGTCGTCGTGATGCCTCGTTGAGCGTCATTTGCTTGTCTCTGACTCGGCTGAAGTGTCTCCAAATGGGGACACTTCTACTTCGGTCTCAAGGGGACATTTCCACATCGGTTCCTACACTCCACTCCCAACTCCACTCCCAACTCCTTGGTTCCCCGCCCCCGCCGCGTTACAATGCTCTTCCTTCCCGCCTTTTCGGAGCTTGCGATGAGTAGTGACGCCAAAGACCCCTTGTCCGACGCCCTCAACGCCCTGCACGACACCGATGCCGACGCCGAAAACCTGCTCAAGCGGGACGCCGCCCTCGATCAGCACATCGACTCCGCGCTGGACGGTGAAGAGGATCTCGACCTCGGCCACTTCCCCGCCGACGACGTGGACGGCTCCACCCAGGACCTTTCCGAACTGACCGCCTTCGCCTCGCCCGACGATGCCGGCTCGCCGCGCCAACGCCCCGCACCACGACCCAAAATTCGCCGGCCCACCCAACTCCATCACACCGGCGTCAAACTCTGTCTCATCATCGGCATGCTCCTGCTCATCCCCGGTCTCTGGGCCGTCGGCATTCTGCTCGGACTCAATGTCCCCATGGCCTACCGAACCAGCGCCCGCGGCATGGCGTACCTCATGCTGGTGTGCTGGCCGGTCGCCGCGGCGCTGATCGGCGGGTCGATCCACTACGCCCGCCATCTCGCCGAGATCGAGGCCCGTTTCGACGCCGCCGAGGAAGCCGAAATCGACGAACCCAATCAGGGCGATTGACAACCCCGCGCTCCGCTGGCATCGGTTTTGCCCTGATGCCGCTCGTGTCCAACACGCGCTAAACTGCGCAAAAACTCGGCGGTCTTCGTTAGAAAACCATGAGGTCCGCATCCGACCATTGACCGCCGATGCACCGGCGGGTACAAAAGAAAGCAACCGATCTGTGTGCGCGATTGGGCCGCCCGCTTCGGGCCGATCCATCAAGGCCCCGATGATTCACGAACGGATTCTCGCGGTGTTCCACTAACACAGTACGCCGGGTCTTTCCGGCGGACCAACCGAAAAGGAGTCCCATTATGGCCGCCAAGAAGGCCGCTACCGGTTCCAACAAGCCCCAGTCCACCGTCCGCAAAATCGCCGCTCCCGCGGTGAGCCAATCCGCCGCGCCGAAGAAAACCCCATCGAAGAAGGTCGCCGCCGCACCCCAAGTGCCGACCTTCGACGAGATCGCCCTCCGCGCTTTCCAGATCTGGGAAGCCAAAGGCAAACCCGCCGGCCAGGACGCCATCAACTGGCGGGAAGCCGAGGCCCAGCTCCGCACCGAGCGCGGCCTGTAAGCCGGACGCCACAAAGCCGCGAACGCTGGTCGCGGTCCCGGACGATGTGACAACGCAAAACTCATCGGCACGCGCCGCATATGAAGACCGCGCCCAACGGTCGCGGCTTTGTGTGTTTCGTGTCACTTCCCGCGCCTTCCCGGCAGCGCGTGGCGCAGCAGTTGATCGACGTTTTCCACGAAGATGAACTTCAGCTTCTTTTTCACTTCCTCGGAAATATCAGGCATATCTTTTTCGTTCAGCTTCGGCACCAGCACCGTTTTGATCCCCGCCCGGTGGGCCGCCAGCGTCTTTTCCTTTAATCCGCCGATGGGCAGCGCCAACCCGCGCAGCGAGATTTCTCCGGTCATGGCGACCTCCTTGCGGACCGGCTGATCGGTCAGCAACGACGCCAGCGCGGTGAACATGGCGACGCCGGCGCTGGGGCCGTCCTTCGGCACGGCCCCGGCGGGCACATGCACGTGAATGTCGAGTTTCGCCAGTTCGTCCAGGTTGATGCCGAGCGATTTCGCCCTGGTTTTCACGAGTGAAAGCGCCGCCTGCGCCGATTCCTTCATCACCTCGCCGATGTGTCCGGTGAGCATAAGGTTGCCCTTGCCGGGATATTTGGTCGCCTCGATGAACAGCACTTCCCCGCCGAACGGCGTGTACGCCAGCCCCGTGACCACGCCGGGCGCGCTGCTCAGCAGCCGGGTTTCGCGGACGAACTGTTCGGGGCCGAGGTGTTCGAGCACCCGCTTCGCATCGACGGCGACCTTGCGTTTGATCTTGCCCTCGGCGACCCCGGACGCGATGGCGCGGCAGACAGCGCCGATCTGTCGTTCCAGATTACGCACGCCCGCTTCACGGGTGTAGTCATTCACAATTTTGTCGATGGCGGGTTTGCCGAACGCGATGTGCGTGTTTTTCAGGCCGTTTTCGGTCAATTGCCGGGGCACGAGGTAGCGGCGGGCGATCTGATATTTCTGCTGATCGGTGTAACCGGGAATTTCGATGATTTCCATGCGATCGCGCAAAGCGGGCGGAACGGGATCGAGGTAATTGGCGGTGGCGATGAACAGCACGCCGGACAGATCGAACGGCACATCGAGGTAGCGGTCGCTGAACGAATTGTTCTGGCGTGGGTCGAGGACTTCGAGCAGCGCGCTGGCCGGGTCGCCGCGGAAGTCGGCCCCGAGTTTGTCGATTTCGTCGAGCATCATCACGGGGTTGTTCGCGCCGACGCGGCGCATTTCCTGAATAATCCGTCCGGGCATCGCGCCGATGTACGTCCGCCGATGCCCGCGAATCTCCGCCTCGTCCCGAATCCCGCCGAGCGACAGCCGGGCGAACTTGCGCCCCAGCGCATCGGCGATCGACTGGCCCAGCGACGTTTTGCCCACGCCCGGCGGGCCGACGAAGCACAAAATCGGCCCGCGGCCGGCGGGATTGAGTTTGCGCACGGCCAGGTATTCGATCAGCCGCCGCTTCACTTTTTCCAGGTCGTAATGATCGCGGTTGAGGATGTGGCGGGCGCGGTCCAGGTCCAGGTTGTCCGCCGTCGTGACCGACCAGGGCAACTCGGCCAGCGTTTCCAGATATGTCAAAATCACCGAGTATTCGGGGCTGGCGGCGGGTATCGCCTCCAGCCGTTTGAGTTCGCGTTCGGCTTCCTTCATCACCGCTTCGGGGGGCTTGGCCTTTTCGATTTTTTCGCGCAGCTCGGCGATCTGCTCGGCGGATCCGCCCTCGGCGATGCCCAGTTCCTTTTGAATCGCCCGCATCTGTTCGCGCAGATACGCCCGCCGCTGCACGTCGGTGATCGTCGATTGAACGTCGTTGTTGATCTTCTGCTGAAGTTTGGCCAGTTCGAGCTGGCGGGTGATGTGCTTCTGCACCGCCGCGACGCGCCGGGCGACGTCCAGTTCCTCCAGCACCGGCTGTTTTTCCTCGGCGTCGAGCGCGAGGTTCGCCGCCAGGAAATCCGCCAGCCGCCCCGCTTCGTCGATGTTCATCACCACCGTCTTGGCCTGTTCGGGCGCGTGGGGCGAATGATCCAGCAGGGCGATGGCGGTCTCCCGCAGATTTTTCACCGCCGCTTCCAACCGGCGGTCCATCGTGAGCGTTTCATCCAGCGCGGCCACATCGGCGATGTGATACGGCTTGGTCTGGGTGTAACTCTTGATGCGAAAGCGCGACAGCCCATGCACGATCAACTCGATGTTGTCATCGGGCTGACGCAACAGTTTGAGCACCAGCACGGCACAGCCGACGGTGTAAAGATCGTCGGTGCCGGGTTCTTCGTTGTCCGCGTTTTTCTGGCAGACCAGCCCGATGATTTTGCTCTTGGGCAGCGACGCATCGAGCAAAGCGCGGCTCGAAGGCCGGCCGACCGACAGAGGCATCACCGTGCCGGGAAACATGACAGTTCCGCGAATCGGCAGAATCGGCAACGAACCGGGCAATTGCTCAATCTGCAAATGAAGCCCCCCCGCCCCCGGAAGTAACGCCCCCGAAGGCGGAGCCGGCGGCGAACCCGATGGTACTTCCGGGGACGGGGGTGGGGGTGGGGCCGGGGCCGGGGGCGCGGATTTATCGGAGGGCGGCGTGTCGGGCGTCGTGGGTGGATTGGATTTTTTTTTAGCCAAGATGATTCACCGGAAACGGGTGTGATGACCAGAGCGTTCACGCATCGGGAGCGCCGGAGCGACACGCCCCGGCTCGCGCCACGATGCCTACAACTTGCCGGGGGTTACAACTTCCCTGGGCGGGGGCGTGGCAGGTGTATCCAGAGCAGGCCGTTGCATTGATCGGCGGTGATGTGTTCGGTGTCGATGCCTTCGGGGAGTTGGAGTTTGCGTTCAAAGGGGCCGTAGTCGATTTCCATGGCGAGGATGCGGGGAACCTGGCCTTGGGTGTCGGGGGCTTGCGGGGTCGGCGCTTCCGGGGGTTGGCGTTGGCCGGAGATGATGAGGATGCCGGGTTCGACGTGGACATTGATGCTGCCGCGTTCAACGCCCGCCAGATCGACGCAGACTTCCAGCCGATCATCGAACGCATATGCGTTGATGTTCGGCGTCCACGCTTCGATGGGGCAGTAGCGTGAGAAGTGCGGCTGACCGGCGGGGTGACCGAAGACATTGTTGAAATGCGAACCGGGCATCGGACGACGGGCGAGTTCGATCATGGCGGAACCCTTCGATTTCGGATTGCGGATTTCGGATCGCGGATTGGCAGACCGGCCGACATACGGCGGCCCCGATTCAATCCGAAATCCGCAATCCCAATTCCACAATCCTTATCATCTTATCCGCCGGCGGCGTGTGCGATCAACAATTTCCATTTTTCGCCATTGCCTAACTCGCCGGGATGCCCCATAATCGTCGGCTTGTCCGAAGTTTGAAGTCCCGATTTACAGGAGCGAAACATGGCTTTTGACGCATCCGTACACGCCAAAGCGATTGATCTGACGAAACTTTCGATTGAAATGACCACCGCCGCCGGTTCGGGGCATCCAACTTCCGCCGCGTCCTTGTCGCACATTGTCACGGTGCTGTTCTACAACCATCTGCGTCACGACCCCGCCCAGCCGGCCCACCCCGCGTCCGACCGCCTGGTTCTCAGCGAAGGCCACGCCGTGCCGATCGTTTATGCCGCGTGTGCCGATCTGGGCATCAGCGCGATCTACGACGGCCAGCTCCGCCCGACCACCCGCGAGGATGTCATGCAGCTTCGCGCGATCGCTTCGCCCGTCGATGGCCATCCGCATCCGATCTTCGGCTTCACGCTGTTCGATGCCGCCACCGGCTCGCTCGGCCAAGGGCTGAGCGTCGCCGCGGGCCTGGCATGCGCCGCCCGCGTCGATGGTCTGAACAAACGCATCTTCTGTATCATCGGCGACGGCGAATCGCGCGAGGGGCAGGTTTGGGAAGCGGTCGATTTCATCGCCGATCACAAACTGGCCGCGGTGTGTCCGATCTTCAACTGCAATGTGTATGCGCAATCCGACAAGGTAAGCCCGCTCCAGTCGCCGGAACACACCGCGAAGAAACTGGAAATCGCCGGTTACATCGTGAAGGTGATCGATGGGCACAATCCCTCGGAGATCATGGCCGCTCTGAAAGCGCATGCCGACAATCAGCAGGGCGACGGCCGGCCGTTCGCCATCGTCGCCAAAACCGTCAAGGGCTGGGGCGCTCCGTCGATGCAGGGCCAGGGCCACCACGGCACGCCGATCAAGAAAGACAAGCTCGCCGCCACCTTCGCCGAACTGGACAAGACCGCCCAGGGCCTGAACGCCATCTGGATCAGCGACGATCTGAAGATTCCCGCTCTTCCGCAAACCGCAAGCCCCAAGCCCCAAGCCGCGGTATTGCCGAGCTTCACCGAAGCGCTGGCGCAGTTCGGCAAATCCGACGTGCTGACCAAGGGCGTCTGGGCCACCCGCCGCGCCTACGGCATCGCGCTGCGCGCCCTGGGCCACGCCAATCCGAACATCACCGTGCTGGACGCCGATGTGAAAAACTCGACGTTCGCTGAGGATTTTTTCAAAGACCCCGCGCTGGCCGCCCGCTATTTTGAATGCCGCATCGCCGAGCAGAACATGGTCAGCGTCGCCGCTGGTTTGGGCGCGAAAACCGCCGGGAAGATTCCGTTTTGCAGCACCTTCGCCAAGTTCTTCACCCGTGCATATGACCAGATCGAAATGGCGGTCAACAGCGGGGCGAACCTCAAGATGGTCGGCTCGCACGCCGGCGTGTCCCTCGCCGCCGACGGCCCCTCCCAAATGTCCTTGCCCGATATCGCCTGGTTCCGCTCGTTCACCAACGTCAAACGACCCGACGGAACGCCCGCGATGTATCTGCTCCAACCCGCCGATGCGTTCGCCGCTTATTCGCTCGCCCTGAAAATGGCCGAGTACGACGGCCCCTGCTACATGCGAACCCTCCGCCCCGAAACCGAGTTCCTCTACGACGACAAAACCCCCTTCACCCTCGGCGGGCACGAACTGCTCACCGAAGGCGAAGACCTCCTGCTCATCGCGTCCGGCTACATGGTCCACGAAGCCAACAAGGCGCTGGACAAACTCGACGCCGCCGGCATCGACGCCGCACTGGTTGATCTGTATTCGCTGCCCTTCGATAAAGAGGCGATCCTCGACCTCGCCCAGCAATGCAACGGCATGGTGATGACCCTCGAAGACAACTACGGCGGCGGATTCGGCGGCGCGATCGCCGATATCCTCGCCGAAGACGGCGGACACTTCACGCTCAAACAAATGTACGTCAACCGCATGCCCAAGAGCGGCCGCGAACCCGACGACGTGATGAAATACCTGGGCCTGTCCGCCGACGACATCGTCCGCGAAGCCACCAAGTTCATGGAACTGGCGTCGGCATGACCCCCGGAAGTTTGAAAACAAAGCCGCGACCGTTGGTCGCGGTCTTCGCACAAGCCCCGCGTTCCATGAACGCGGGCTTTTTTCATTGCGACAACAAAATCCGGCCAAGCCGGGGCAGAGCGAAGCGCCGCCCCGGGTTCCCCCTCCTCCAATCAGAAATCAGCCATTCCCTTGCCCCACCCCCCGGCGTGATCTACAATCGCCGGCAACTCAACTACCAAGGGGCCAGGCCATGTCCGGGACTGAGCATCACGACGATGACAAGATGACGTATTTTACGTCTGCACTGAATGATCGAAATTCACCTCAACGCTGTTCTCTTTTCTTGGTCAGGAGAATCCAATGCGAATTTGGCTTGCTCTTGGTATTTGTTTTGTTGCTTCTGCGGCACTGGGGCAGGAACCCTTGCAATCGAAAGTTCATCAGCTTGAATGGAAAGTGAATCAACTTCAGCGGGATGTACACGATGCTGCGGGACCGGGAATCGCATTGATTCTTTTTGGGGCATTTTGCGCGTTATGGGCACAGAACACGAATCGAAATCCTTGGCTGTGGTTTTTTGTCGGCTTCTTTTTCAGTCTCGTCGCAGTATTCGTTTTGCTTTATAAGAATGCTGACGACAGAAAAAGGATGTCCTAGCAGCGAGTAGGTCGGGCCGCAGGTTGCCACCGGGGGGCCGCGCGGCTATGAAGACGAATCAATACTCGGCCCGCCCGCTTCAGCGGGCGGGGAGTGGGAAAATGCCGGCTCGGATTTTGGAGATCGAAGGAATACCGCACATCGCGCGACTGCCCGCCCGCTGAACCCCCGGAAGCGGGCGGGCCGATTTATGTGCCACAATCTCTTCTTCGTGCCTTCGCGCTTTCGTGGCCCATCTCTCACTCTCACGCCAGTTCGCCGAGTTGTCGCTTCAATACTTTGCCCGTCGGACTGCGCGGCAGTTGATCCAGTTGCCGAATCTCGCGCGGCACCTTGAAACCCGCCAGATGTTCCCGGCAAAACGTGCGCAACGCCGCCTCACTGAAAATCTCACCTTCCGCTATTTCCACGAACGCCACCGCCACCTCGCCGCGTGACGGGTCGTTCCGCCCCACCACGCCCGCGGCTTTCACCGACGGGTGCTGCATCAGCACTTCCTCGATTTCGCGCGGGAACACGTTTTCACCGCCGATGATGAGCATTTCCTTCAACCGCCCGGTGATGAACAACCGGCCCCGCTCATCGAGCCGGCCGAAGTCGCCCGTATGAAAGAAACCCTCGTCGTCGATCGCCTGTCGTGTCAGTTCGGGCATCTTGAAATAACCGGCCATCACGTTCGGCCCGCGCACCGCCACCTCGCCCTCACTTCCGATAGGCAGCGCGTCGCCGTGCGTATCCAGCACGCGCACTTCGATCCCCGGCAGGAGGGTTCCGACGGATTTTTCGATCGCCGTCTCGGGCACGGACCATGACACGGCGGGCGAGGTTTCGGTCAGGCCGTAACCCTCAAGCAGACGCACGCCGAACCGCTCGCCGAACCGCAGATACACATCATGCGGCAACGGCTCGGCCCCGCTGACCGCCAGGCGGATCGACGCCATGTCTTCGCGGTCGACGTCCTTGACCGCCAGCAGCGCCGCGTACATGGAGGGGATCGCCATGAACACGTCCGGTCGATGCTCGCGCATCAGCTTGATGATTTTCGACGGCACGAAGCGCGCGGTGTAAACCACCTTCGCGCCCAGCACCAGCGGGATGAGCGTCATCGCCATCAGGCCGAAGCAATGGAACTGCGGCAAAACGCCGAGGAACCCGCTGCTTTCGGTCAACCCCGCGTGACGGATCGAGGCGAAAACATTGCTGCGAAGATTGCGATGGGTGAGCATGACGCCCTTGGGCCTGCCGCTGGTGCCGGAGGTGTAAAGGATCGCCGCGAGATCATCGTTCGGTGTGAACAGCGGCGGCATGCGCAACGGGGGAAACCCCCGGAAGTTCAGTTCGTCGAGTTTCAGCAAGCGAATGTTTTTCGGCGAGCCGCCGAGGTATTCGAGCATCGGGCCGGCGGTGATGAGCGTGTCGGCTTCGCAATCGTCGATGACATATTGCCGCTCGCTTTCGCTGAGCAGGTAATTGACCGGCACGGCGACGCGACCGAGCATCCATGTCGCCAGCAGCGCCATCGGGAACGCCCCGCCGGTCGGCAGCATGATGGCGACGTGTCGCGTGGCGCATCGCTTTTCGATTTCTTCCGCCAGGTACAGCGCTCCGCCGATCAGGTCGATGTTGCGCCAGGAACGCTGATCGTCGATCACCGCGATCCGTTGGGGATCGCGCAACGCGCGACGCAGAATCGGCCAGAGCATACTCGACATTCGGTGCTTTCCTCGTTCGACCGGGTTGCACCCTGACAACCGCGGGATACCGGATAGAATAGCTTGCCTCGAATCATAAGGAAATGATGTTATGAAGTTCGTCACGCCGATTTTCGCCATGTTCGTTCTGCTGCCCGCGTTCATGCTGGTCGGCTGCGCCGATCAGAGCGCGATGCTCAAGGACATCAGCGACGCTTACCAGAGCGCCCGCTTCGCCGACGCGCGGAGCAAGGCGCTGGAGTTGGAAGGCAAGAGCAGCGGCAAAACCAAAGAGCAGGCGCAATACTTCGCGGGCATCTCGGCCTACGGCATGGGACAGGACGAGGCGGCGATGAGCGATTTGCAGCCGCTGGTCAAATCGTCCGACCCGGCGATCGCCGGTTCGGCGGCGGCGACGTGCGGCATCATCTGCTATGACCGCGTGCAGGACGCGCAGGCGATGTCGTACCTGAAAATCGCCGAGGGCAAAGTCACCGGCGAAGACAAGGCGCGCGTGTATTACCATCTGGGGCTGATCGACCAGCGTGCCGGTCGATGGGACGAAGCGAGGCGGGAAATGACACAGGCGCTGAGCGCCACGAAGGACACGAAGTACCGCAAAGTCATCGAGCAGCGCATATCCGCCCGCGCGTTCACGCTTCAGTTCGGGGCGTATTCGCAGCAGAAACTGGCCGATACACGGGCCGCGACGATTCGCGAACTGCCCGGCGGTGCGGATGTGCGGCTGATGCCGAGCATGACGGCGGACGGCAAGTCGCTGTACCTGGTGCAGGCGGGGAATTACACGACCTACGAGCAGGCCGCCGCCGCGAAACGTGTGATGAACGTGAAGGATTCGATCATCGTGCCGCGGGTGGAATACCATCAGTAGAAATGACGAATGACGAAATCCGAATGACGAATGAAATTCCAAGTTTCAAATTCCAAACCCCCGGATACGCTCGCAAACATTTTGGAACATTGGTATTTGTGATTTCATTCGTCATTCGGATTTCGTCATTCGTCATTCCGGCTTTGTCATTCGTCATTTTCTCGCCGCGGGGGGTCGCTCGAACTCGGCGAAGAAGTCGTTGCCTTTGTCATCGACGATGATGAAGGCGGGGAAGTTTTCGACTTCGATTTTGCGAACCGCTTCCATGCCCAAATCCTCGAAGTCAACGAGTTCGACTTTTTGGATGTGGTTCTGTGCGAGCAGCGCGGCGGGCCCGCCGATGGAGCCGAGGTAGAACCCGCCGTGTTTTTCGCAGGCGTCGGTGACTTGTTTGGAACGGTTGCCCTTGGCGACCATGACCAGGGAGCCGCCTTGGGATTGGAACAGATCGACGAAACCGTCCATGCGTCCGGCGGTGGTGGGGCCGAAGGAGCCGGACGCCATGCCTTCGGGGGTTTTCGCGGGGCCTGCGTAGTAGATGGGATATTGTTTGAAGTAATCGGGCATGGGCTTGCCGGCGTCGAGCATTTGTTTGATGCGTGCATGGGCGGCGTCGCGCGCGACGATGAGTGTGCCGGTGATTTCGAGGCGGGTTTTGACGGGGAATTTGGAGAGGATCGCGCGCACTTTGTCCATGCCGACCGACAGGTCGATTTTAACGGGGGCGGCCATTTCGGGGGCTTGCGCGGGCAAATACTTTTCGGGGTGGAACTCGAGTTGTTCGAGATAGATGCCGTCGCGGGTGATTTTGCCCTTGATGTTGCGATCGGCGGAGCAACTGACGCCCATGGCGATGGGGCATGACGCGGCGTGACGGGGCAGGCGGATGACGCGGATGTCGTGGGCGATGTATTTCCCGCCGAACTGCGCGCCGATGCCGCACTTGTA
>Ga0172380_10007340_pt1 | contig 12407 bp, 13 predicted proteins | sample Leawe162metaG_FD_119747 | JGI IMG/M metagenome (GOLD analysis project Ga0172380, IMG submission 119747) | Leachate microbial communities from a municipal landfill in Southern Ontario, Canada - Leachate well 162 metaG | ecosystem: Engineered > Solid waste > Landfill > Unclassified | place...
CCCGCCCAACACCATACTGGGCCATATTTTGCTTATCACCGACTGCCTGTGTTCGGGCTTAACCGTTTGGGCATGGGCGATGGCATGTATAGGGTAGTCGATACAAATCCCGACGAGGGTTGAGCCTATCGCAACCGTCATGCCATGCACATAGCCAAACACCGCTTGCGTGGCGAGTATCGCCGTCAAAATGGCAATCAGCAAAATGGCGGTCACTTGCAACAAGGCGGGGAATGAACGGAAAACCAGTAAAAACAAGGCCAGTAGGCCGATAGTGGATAAGAGGCTGACTACTTGAATGTCCCCTTGGATCAGGGTTTGCGTGGCGACGGCAAATACCGGTACGCCCGTCATGGACAATTGATAATGGGCTGCTAAGACCTGATTGGTGTGGTTAATCCGGTTAAATGCCTTGTTAATCGCGGTTTGGATACGCTTTTGTTGCGGCGCATCCAAGCCTGACATGGCGGTTTCCAAAATCAAATTGCGGTAGGCCCCAGACGTTTTTCCCGTCTGTTGCAAAGCAAGGTTCTCGGTTTTAAACCCGTTTAAGGACAACAATAAGGGGTCTTGCGCCGCTATTTTTTTGGCTAGCGTGCTTTGTGGTGACAGCAAGGCTTTTTTCAGTAGCTCGGCGCGTCTTTGCAATCCTTGTCCAGAAAATAGCTCTGCTAAATCGTGTTTCGGGTCAAGGCTATACCACGCACTGGCATGGGGGCCGTATAAAGCCAGCAAGGTTTCGGGGGCGTCGGCATGGTCCTCCGGCGACCAAACGTCGGTCACGCCATCAATGGCTTTTAGCCGGCTTTTCAGCGTTTGCATAAAGGCTTCCGGTACGGCATCCTGCTGCTTCCCATCAATCGCAATCAGGTAACGCCGTGACAACGCGCCGGATTGCATTTCACTGGCAAGCAAAATTTCTTCGGCGTTGTCACCGGCAACAATAAACGCGGAAAGATCGGTTTTGAAACGGACTCCTGCCATCACCGCCAATACCAATAGCAGCGGCAGGACATAAAACCCTGTTGTGCGCCAGTTAAGCACCTTATTCTCCAGCCAATTCCTGATACAGGGAGCTTATGTTGCCGCTGTTGTTTTTGGCATTACCGGACTCTTTTTGTAAGGTAAATTCGCTGTTGTCGCCATCTTCTTGCAGGACAGTGATTTTATCGACTTCCTGGCCCGTCCGGCCCGATACATAAATCCGGTTGACTGCGCCGCCTTTTTGTTTCGGCATCAATTCCATCTGCCAATTCGTTGAATGGCTAGTGAAAATAATGTTGTAGACACTGCGTAACAAAGCTTCATCGGCGGTCACGATGGCTTTGAAGACGGTCAGCGGGGCATTTAGCTCATTATCGTCATGCAAATCCACTTGATGGCGTTCATTTTTACCTGGGTCAAAATACAAGGCTTGGTCGCCTTTCACTCCCATCAGCACACGTTCGGGTTTTAGCTGTTCCCGAATCATCAGCTCCGGCGGCAGTGCGTACAAATAACCGCTGCCGTGCCAAGCTTGGGCCAGTAATTTTAGGTTTCGGGTTTCCTGATAGGCCACTTTGGACATCGGCTCAGACTTTAGCTTTTGCATTAATTTCAGCAGTGAGTCTTCGGCGCTGGCACTGCCCGTAGCCAGCAAAAATAAACCCATCACGCTAAAAATAGTCATTTTTGTTGTTTGCATTTAACGTTCCTTCATTTCCAGAAAAACCTTTCGGCCATTAATAAACAGTGCTTTTATTGTTGTCATCGGATCCGGTATGCCTTGGTGCAGGACGCTGAGATCGGCAAAATGGATGCGTCGGTAGATATATTCGCCAATGCCCAATACGCCCATTAGCACGTAGATCAGCACCCCGTTGTAAAAAGCCCACCCATACCCAGTCCCGTAAATCGCCAGCAGGGTGCATACCAAAGCATTGCCTGCAAAAAAAGCCGTCCAGACCAGACTAAGCTGACGGCAATACACGCTGACTGCGGGCGGGGATTCGGGAAATTGCAAGCGGACAACGCGCTCGATAAACGTCAGTTCTTTGTCGCTGAATAGGCCTCGACAAAAAAAAACCATTAGCGTCAACTGCACCAATACGGGCAAGATTTTCGCCGTGAGAGTCTGCACATAATAAGCCCCCAACAATAAGGCAATAGCCAACAGCAGGTTTAATACACGCTGGCGAAATTCTTGTGCAAACCACGCCCGGTATAAAAAAATGCCTGAAAAAACCAGAGGTGCCAACCAGTTCATGCCGCTTTCCATACCTCTGTAAACTAGGTAAGGATACGTTATGAACAGACTGGCAAAGGCTAAGCCTTTCAGTATGCCGAATGCCTTTTGCTGCGTAGTGGGCGAAACCCCATTAATCGACAATGTCGGATACCTTGCCGTCTTTGAAATTAACAATGAAAGTATTAAATCTATGACGCCAGAACACCCAAGAATTGGAGTTTATATCCGGTGTCCGTGTGATGGGTGGATAGCCAATGGCGGTCGTCACGGCTTTTTTACTCATTCCCGCAACCACAGTGCCGGATTCAATGTGTTCTTTTTCCAACGCGCTAAATTGGGCCAAATTCACCTTTTGTTTGGCAAATAATTTGTTAAACGCCTGTTGGATATTGTCGCCAGTATGCTTTTCGAAGTTTTTGACCACTATTTTTTGGCCGGGATTGCCCACTTCCACATCAATAGTCCTGTCACCCATCTCCAGCAATTTAATTTGGGTATTGACAGGGATGCGAATGCCGACCTGGTAGTTGGTCGTGGGATAGACATTCTTTTCGTAATGCATCCCGACTTGGGTGTAATAAATGCCGCCTTCTGACACATTGGCAGGCAGTTCATTTGGGTCCAACTTTTTATTGCAAGCCACCAATGACAAGCCCAGCATGATAAAAATTATGCCACGAAAAAATATACGCATTGCTTCATTCCTCTGTAGTTAAAAAATATCAATATCAACAAAATCAATTCATTACCAAAGATACTGGCAAGCTGTTGAGGTTATTTCACACGTCTTGCCAAGTTGCTGGAAGGAGTGCTTGCCATAATTCCGATGGCTTTTTCAGACCTAAAATTTGTTGCGCGGCCTGCATCCCTGAAATACTCACGCCATAAACACCGCAACCAGGAGAACACCAATGCCCGGCAAAATATAAGCCCTTGACTGGCGAGGCATTTTTGATGCGGATAGGGTCGATCTGGCTGGGTATGACATCCCAGCCGTATGCCGCACCTTGGTAATTTTGTGTGTAGCGGTGCAAGGTGGCGGGTGAACCGCCTTCAATAAAGTTAATATGCTGCTTTAAGTTAGGGATGTAGTCTGCGGCAATAGCCACTAGCTTGTCCATATACGCGGGTTTGGCGGCTTGCCAGGACTCATTGACGCTATAGGGTAGCAACGCCGTTAGCACCAGCAAATGTTCACCCGCAGGCGCAAGTCCTGGATCTATCAAAGTCGGCACCGTCATGCCCATCCAGTCCACATCGCCCGCCAGTGTCCGCGCAAAATTCCGGTCGTGATCAAAATCCCGATAATAGAAGGATTCATGTGCCATATCCAACTGCGCCAAATCCAAATCGGTCGCGATATAAACCACGAAGATAGACACGGAATGTTGCATTTTTTTGAGCTTTTGCAGATACCGATCCGGGAAATGCTGTGCGCCGACCAAATCGAAGACCGTTTGCCGCATGTCGGCATTGGCAACGACGACAGGCGCGTTGAACCGGGTACCTTTTACCAGAACGCCAGCCACTTGCTGGTCTTCAATGATAATTTTCTCGACGGGCGAGCGGAATTGTACGCTTCCGCCATGCTGATGGATGCCTTTTACTAAGGTATCGGCCAGTTTTTGAAAACCGCCCTTGCAATAATAGGTACCGTCAGCCATATAGCCCATCAGCATAGCCGCCCAATAAATAAACGACAGTTTTGACGGAGGTAAGCCCAGATATGGCCAGTTGCTGGCAAAAACGCCGCATAATTGGGGATTATCGATATATTCTGCCATCACCTCGGCCAAGGTCGATTTACGGTATTGGCATAAGGCAGGCACTAAGCGGCTAGCGGTGTCATAGTCCGTTAAGGCCATTTCACTAGCCAAGGCGATTTCTTCAGTGACTTGCAAGCAAAGTTGGACCAAATCCGCCAAGCCCTGACGTTGCTCAGGGTAGTGCTTTGCCAAGGTGGCGACAAACGCTGACATCGTTTGCGGCAGGGCACTATCGAATCCCGGATAATAGACATGGCTGAACGGATCAACGTTAATAAACTCAAGTTCCTTACCGACACCCAAAACCTGAAGTAGCTTATAAATCATCTGGCCGCCCTGATAGCCTGTGGGACCGCAGCCGCTGACCAAATGTACGCCACTATCAAATTGGTATTTTTTCCGCTTAAAGCCGTGGGCATAGCCGCCAGGCCGGTCATGGGCCTCCAGCACGAGGACTGATTTCCCGGCTTTGGCAAGCAATGCCGCGCTGGTCAGCCCGCCTATCCCGCTGCCAACGACAATGGCATCATATTGGCTCATGGCTTTTCCAGCCCCAGTTTTTGCCAGATTATCGCGGGGCTTTCATAACACATTTCATGGCTTGCCATGTCAACGGCAACTTGACAGGTAGTGCCGCGTGATAAACGGACACCGGTGGTTTTATCGACAATTTGGTAATTGATTTTTAAGCGGTTTTGCCATTCAACCAGGTTTGCTTGGACGATAATTTTTTGCCTGAATATCAGCGGCTTGGCATAGCGGATGTGCAAATCAATCACGGGCCAAGCATAGCCTGAAGCCCGCATTGCCATGTAACCGTAATCAATTTTATCGAGCAAGTCGCAACGGGCGATTTCAAAATATTTGGCGTAATGGCCATGCCAGACAATTTCCATTAAATCGACATCAAAAAACGGCACGTCAATTTCAGTCTCTGAGCTGACGAAGTATTTACTCATACAAACTCCAGTGCCGCTTGCGGATCAGCCCTATACATAAGCGCAATGTCTGTTCCAATGCCCGGTCATGCTCTAAAAAAGGCACATGCTCCCTGACTTGGGATAAGGTCAGCGTTATGCTGGAGCTGAGTGCTTGGTTTCCACACCGCAATTCAACCGCCTGGACAGCGGCTATCAAGGTGGCGGCGGCAACTTGTTCGGTCAATTCCAGCACACGCAGACAATCACGTGCCGCAATTGTCCCCATGCTCACTTTGTCTTGGTTATGGCATTCAGTCGAGCGGGAAAACACGCTCGCGGGCATGGTCAATTTCAGGGCTTCCGCCGTCCATGCGGAAACGGCGATCTGTACCGCTTTAAAGCCGTGGTTCAACATGGCTTGTTCGGCTTTTGCGCCAGAAAGATTGGCGGGCAAGCCATGATTAAATTTAGGGTCAACCAGTTGCGCCAACTGCCTGTCCATCAAATCAGCCAAATTGGCCACCGCGGTTTTCATGCTGTCCATTGCAAAGGCAATATGGCCGCCGTAAAAATGCCCGCCATGCAATACCCGCTCGTTTTCCGCATCAATAATGGGGTTGTCATTGGCGCTATTCAGTTCATTTTCAATAAACTGCCGGAACCAAGGCAGCGCGTCTTCCAATACGCCAATGATGTGCGGCGCACAACGCAAGGAATAACGATCCTGCAATCGGGTGTCATTGCGGGCACTTAGTGCGTTAGCAGACAAGTCCTCACGGATACGCCCCGCCACTTTGATTTGCCCGGCATGGGGTTTGACACTGAACAGGCGTTCATCAAAATGCCCGGCGTTGCCTTGCAGCGCCACTGAAACCAAACTGGTGATGCGGGTGTTCAACTGTGCTAAATAGGCGGCGCGTTGATGCGCCAAACAGGCGAGGGCGGTCATGGCCGCCGTCCCGTTCATAATCGCCAAACCTTCTTTCGGGTTTAGCGTGAGCGGCGCAATGTTTAAGTTGTTAAAAACACTTATCGTCGCTTGTGTTTGTCCCTGGTAGCAAACTTCCCTTTCACCTGCCAATACCGCCGCCAGATAAGACAAAGGCGTTAAATCGCCACTGGCACCCACCGAGCCTTCTTGCGGGATTAAAGGCAGTATGTCATGTTCAAGCAAAAGGCTGATCTGCTGTAATAATTGATAACGGACGCCAGAAAACCCTTGCGCCAGGCTATTGATCCGCACCGCCATAATCGCACGGGTCTGCGCTAGGTCAAAATGGGTGCCTAAGCCGCAGCCGTGGAAAGTATAAAGATGGCGCGACAAGTCGGCCACATGCTCTATGGGGATAGGCACGGTGCAAGAGTCACCATAGCCCGTGGTGACGCCGTAAATAAAGCCTTCTTCCCGCAGTAGCGTAGTGAGAAATTCGGCACCTTTATTAATCCGGTCTTTAAAAACGGTGGTTTCGCTCAACCGCAAGGTTTTCGTTTGGTGGGCAATCTGGCAAATGTCTTCAATGGTTAAGCTGCCGCCATCAACAAGTACGGCGGAGTCAATCATGTTCGTCCTGCCAAAAATCATAGAAATTGAACCATTGCAAGGGGGCTTTCAAGCAATAGCGTTGTAATCGGTCGGCATAATCTTGGGTGTATTTTTGGATGGCGGCTTCGCGGTCTTTGCGCGGGAGGACGATGGCATCGCTAAAATGCTCGAAGTAAATAGTCTGCAACTGTTGATGCTTTAGACAAAATAAGGTGTAAACAGGGCATTTGAGCAAGGATGCCAGAATGTAGGGGCCTTGCGGGAAAGGCGCGGGATCCCCCAAAAAAATGGCGCGGGAGACTCGGTTTTGTCCGCTCACGGGAGTCCTGTCCGCCGCAATCACCACCAGCTCCCCGGCATTCACTTTGTCTTGCAACAACATTGCGGTTGCCGCAGTGATGCTGGTCACTTGGATGAGCTTGACCCGGTTTGACTCTGCGTTGCGGTTTAATAAGGCGTTAAATTTTTCGGCATGTTGGGTGTGGACTAGCACATTCACCACTACATCCTTGCGTAAACCGGCAATGGCGCGTAAAACTTCGATATTGCCCAGATGGGAACCGAGCAGCAGCAAACCCTGACCCTTATCAACATGGTCAATAATCGCTTCGCGGCTCTTGTAGTCAACATCTTTCGGTGAAATTGAACCGCTCAATGCCGCTAACTTGTCGATAATGGCATTGGCAAAACTGAGAAAATGCCGGTAGCTGTTGTAATTCGCCCTTTGTCCGCCCTGTTCGGGCAAGTACGCCGACAACCTTCGCAGATAGTGTCGGCTAGCTTGCCGTCCGGTCTTGTTAATTAGCCAGTAATAGCTCACCACAGGATACAAAAAGCATTGCAAAGCGCGCCGTCCCAGCAAAAGGTAAACCTTCAGCAGCAATTGCATGCCCCAAACGAAACTGCTTTCTTCAATCTGCGCCCAGTGGCTCATCGAAAACGCCTCAGCAACAGCATCGGCAGCCGCCACAACATGCCCAGAAATAATTGGGCGTGTTTTTTCGAGATCAAGACGTTGTCTTCCAACATCCTGAAATGGGAAACGCCATCTAAGGGATAGCGCACATCCGTGCCAATATTGATGACTTTTACACCCTGCCAGTGCAAGCGTACGGCTATTTCTATATCAAAATCCATGCGCTGGCCCAGGGCCGTTGACTGGAATAGTTTGGCGACGGCGGCTAGCGGGTAGCACCGAAAGCCGCACATGCCGTCGGTAATGTCAAAAGACAGGGTGTTAATCCAAATCCACAAATTGGTGAATTGCCGGCCATATAAGCGTTTTTTGGAGATGCTGCCATCATAACGGGGCGCGCCTAAAATTAATTTTTCGGGGTAAGCCGCACTGGCGGACAGGAACAGGCCCATGTCAGCCAAGTTGTGTTGCCCGTCGGCATCGATTTGGATGGCATGGCTAAAGCCTTTGTCTATGGCTAACTGTAGGCCGCTGATGACCGCCGCGCCTTTGCCGCCATTTCGTTCCCGCTCATGCAGGATTAGCCAGGTTTTTTCCTGTTCCGCCAGCCGCCTTAATTCTGCCTTACATTCCTCAGAACTGCCGTCATTAATTAACAGGCAAGGCAGATTAAATTGCCGGATGGCATCAACCACATAAGCAATGGCCTCATGATGGTTGTACACGGGAATGACGATACAGGTACTCATTGATCAACTCCATATAAGAGCCTGCCCGAACTGTGTGACTCGATAGCGGAACTAAAGTCGAAATACAATTTACCGCTGTCCGCATTCCAATTTAATTGCAGGGTCAGCTTGTCGCCAGGGCGGATTATTTTTTTAAATTTAACCACTTCCATACTTGAAAACGGCTGGGTAATGGGGAAAAACAGCTTGCCATAGCTTTCCGCCCAAGCCAGTTGGGTGACACCGGGTAAAATCGGCTGTTTTGGAAAATGTCCGGCAAAATACAGCAAACCGGCTTGGGTGCGCAAGGACAATTCCACGCCATCATCCCTCTGGCTTAAGAATTGCAATTCGGGGTATATCTGGCTATCCAAGGCCAATAAACTGGCTATGCTGTCATGGTCAATTTTGCCTTGGGTTGATAAGGGCAAACGATCCATGAACAGCCATTTCCTCGGTAGGAAAACAGTTTCAAAGCTGTCCAGCAAGTGCATTTTTAGTGCTTTGATTAAAGCATTGCGCCCCTTATTGCTCAGGTAGTCCAGTCCCAAGCTCGTTAAAATGATGACACTGGCGACCCGCACCCGCTTATCGCCCCAGAGCCGACAATGCGCTTGCCCTACCCAGTCCGACTGCTGTAACACCTGCTCCATTTCAGTCAGCGACAGACGTTTTTCTTCTATTTTTACGATGCGGTCACTTCGGCCTAACAGACTGAACCGTCCATCTTCGGAAAACTCGATCTTATCATGCAATACATAGGGCGTGTTCTTGGGCAAGTAAGGGGATTGTAGTAAATGCTGATTGCCTGTGGCTTGCGTTATCCTGATGCCGGAAAAAGCTTGCCAGCGTTCATCGTTTACGGGTTCCCGCCAAGCAATGCCGCCTGTTTCAGAGCTGCCATAAATATCTATCAGTTTGGGGCCACTACAGTGAACTTCAATTTGCCTAACAGCATCCGCTCCCAAGAAGCCGCCAGAGCTAAATATAGCTTTTAAGCGGCGCATTTCAGACCAGGGTGTCAAGTCATCCAGCCTTTTTAGCTGGGCCGGACTGGCTACCCAACAGGACGACTGTGAAGTCCGCAACGCGGCTTTTAACAGCGATTCCGGGTTTAGATAGATTGGACTGTGAAAACAACGCCCGCTCGCCAAAGGCCACAATACTTTGAACAATAAACCATAGATATGCTGATGGCTGACCGTTGCCAACACTTGGGAGTTCGCCAATGCCTCCCCCCATTGTTGTTCTAAAGCGTCCACTTCAGCTTGCAATTGCCATAACTGTTTTTGGATGGCTTGCGGCTGGCCTGTGGAGCCTGACGTAAAGAGCGTTAAGCGCGAGCCTTGCAAATCCAATGCAGATAAAGCGAGCGAACCCGCGCTGCTAGGTAATGATAGGGGTTCACCGGAAGTCCAGTCACCCAATAAAGCGCAACCTTGCTGCATCAGTTTTTCAGCGTTTACTGGCTTATTGTTGGCGGCAATCCAGACGGATTTGCCAGCGTGCCACAAGGCAAACAGCATCACGGCAAAGGGATAAGCGGCATCATAATACAAAGCGTAGTCGGTTTGTGGTTGGCGCACTAAAGCCTCCGCTTTAGCTGACACATCGCGACAAAAGTCAGCGCGGCTTATCTGCTGCCCTTGATAAACAGCAACAGGCGCTCCCGAAACTTGTCCTAAAGCGATTTGCGTAAGCGGTGTCTGCTTCAATTTATTGCTCACGCGCTTGCAACCTGATGCGGATTAGATATTCAGTACCCATTAATAAGCCAATCAACAGGTAGGAAATAAGACCATTGTAAAGCCCCCACCAGAAAAAACTGCCCCATAAGGCAGTACCAGCGGCAATCGAACCATTGATGATAAAAAATACACACCAGACTTGGGTCACTTTTCGGGTATGGCTGATTCCTTGAGCCGACAAATTGGGGTCTTGCAGCCTAGCCAGGCGTTCAATGATGGGCGGTGGGTATAGCAAGCTAATGGAAAATAACAAGAAAAAACAGACATTCACGCCCACCGGATAGAGGCGCAAACTTAACTCGCTATTCTGCCAGATGGCAAAAACGCAATAGAGGACACCGAAGCCAATCAGTACGCCGCCCCATTGCCTATCCGCAGGAGAAAAGAAATACCGCGCCACTAGCACCACCAATAAAGCCAGAGAAATTTTCCAGGGTGCCAATGCCTGAATGCCCAGATAGACCGCCAAGGGATATAGCAGCAAGACCAAACCAAAAAGCAAGCGGAACATTAGGGGTTCATAATCCTGAATATGGATTCAACGACATCACCTACTGTCCGTGCGGTCTTAAAATCTTCAAGTTTCAATTCCCGTTGCGTGAGTTCTTTCAGTTTCACGATCATATCGACCGCATCAATGCTATCAAAATCCAGGTCTTCATACAGAAGTGCTTCTACGGTCACCTTCTCTGCATCAATTTCAAACATTTCCAACATGATTTTATGGATGGCAACCAATATTTCATCACGATCATTCATAGCGTCTCTCAGGGTCTTCTTGATTCAAACCCGTTTAGCTCCAAGTTGGTTGGCTTCAAGTCTGGAATGAATAAAAGCGGCTAAGTGGGCCACAGACGCGAATATTTCCTCGACATTATCCGTTTCCGCATCAATCCTAACATCGTATTTTTTCCTTATGGCCAAGCCCAGCTCCAAGGCATCAATTGAATCCAATTCATAACCACCTCCAAACAAAGCCTCTTGGCTATCAAAATTGGCGACACTTAAATCCTCTAAGGCCAGCGTGTCAATAATCATTTGTTTTAATTCATTTTCCAAACCGCTACTCATGCTTGCTCCGTTGTTGCGTAAAATAATCTTGTAAATAGCTATTAAAGCGGCGGACTGCAATGCTTTTTGGTGTTATCGCCCGAAAATTATCCAGAGCCATATCTTCGCCCACCGTCATTGACAAATGAAACCGCCGTTCAGGTATCTGATACCATTTTTCCGCTTTCGTTAATGTACTGGGGGAGCATTGTAGCGTAACAGGTGTAATTATAGCGTTAGCGCACAATGCAATCGTTGCCGCCCCACGCTGGAAGTTGTATTCAGTGTTTGGCACTGTCCGTGTGCTTTCGGGAAAAATAATCATGATGCCACCCGAATTTAAATGCGCCACACAACGGTCAATCATCTGCTGGGGATCTTCATTACTGATATAGCCGGCATTAATGATAGACCCTTTCATACAGGGGTTATGGCATAACTTACTTTTAACAATGCAGCTCGCATAAGGGATACGGCTGAGTAAAAATACAATGTCGATCAAAGTCGGGTGGTTAGCCAAAATTAACTGGCCTGGCCGGTTCAGCCTATCCAAGCCATTAATTTCATAAGTCATAATACCAATCCTGTTCATCAGGCCGATAAAAATATAAAAACTGTAATGCACACACTTTTGCGCCTGTCGCCTTTTCTGAAGGGGGCTACCAGGAACGACATTAAGTATCGGAAAGACCACTACCCATAATAAAAAGCCGCCTATGCCAAAAACACTAAAACTCAGTCCCGTTGCAAATAAACGCCAGTAATAATCCAGTCGTTTTTTCATTGTTGTCGTTTCCGATCAAAGGTTTTTATTATACGGATTACCGGGTTTTTGTCGCAAATATTAATCGTCCCATAAGTTTTCAATACTTTCGCCAAGCGGTAAGGCTGGTTTTTTGCTAATTGGACAAAAAGAAATGACCGGAATAGGTAGGAATACAGATGCCTTAGGCAATTCGCAATAAATAAAATACATGATAAATCAACCAAAAATAGAACGCAGATGATTATGATAAACACGGATAATCTATGAAAAATCTGCGTTAATCATAACTATCAGCGTCATCTGCGTTCTATTGTATTTGGGGTTTATTTTTTGCGGGTTATCTTAAGGAATCGCTGAACAAATCGCCGATTCCCAGATTGACCGATGGTTTGAATAATTACCTAAAATCTTACTTAACGAACGGCTGTCCGTACCGCTCAAAATCAGGTATTTTGCACGACAATAGTAGGAAACCGGCTGCTGTAATCCTTGGCCTTCAGCGCCAGCTTAGCGGCTGTTTTCCGGGCAATGGCTTTATAAATTTGCGCGGCGCGCCCGTCGGGGTCGGCTACTACAGTCGGCCTGCCTGAATCCGCGTCCCGGCGAATAGCGATATCCAGCGGCAAAGCGCCCAGGAAATCGATTTTATTGACTTCAGCCATCGCCACACCGCCGCCGACGCCAAAAATAGCTTCTTCATGGCCGCATTGCGAGCAGATATGCAGGCTCATATTCTCGACCAC
>Ga0172380_10007341_pt1 | contig 12406 bp, 9 predicted proteins | sample Leawe162metaG_FD_119747 | JGI IMG/M metagenome (GOLD analysis project Ga0172380, IMG submission 119747) | Leachate microbial communities from a municipal landfill in Southern Ontario, Canada - Leachate well 162 metaG | ecosystem: Engineered > Solid waste > Landfill > Unclassified | place...
ACTTCCACCTCCACCTCCACCTCCACCTCCACCACCTCCCCCAGAAACCGTGCCTGTAACAATTACAGACACGGAAGAATTATCCCCGCTCATGATTGGCATTGGTAATGAACCCGTATTCCCTGACGTACCAGCAAGATCAATAAAGTACGTGCCGACAACTGTGGGATTCGTGATGCGATGTATTCCAAGGCCTGACGATGATGCATTTGTTCCAATCATTACCGTCATGTCATCATTCGCCACTGATCCTCCACCATCCCCAGAACACACAGTAAGCGTGAGCACATCAGAGGCGATGGCCACGGAAATTTGCTCAGACCCAGAACAATCTGCGGCGGTTGAAAGCTGGGTTGCATTTTGTATGACATCTACGTCACGATTTTCAATGAGCGAAGTATCATACGCGGCCGGAAAAACTATGGTGACAGTCTCACCGTTCGTCCAGTCTTCGGCCAGTGTAAAAAGAAACTTCTGATTTGCGGCAGTACTCGTCATGAGCGAGGTAGGCTGCGCTGTAAGGTCAAGTACAGTGGTTGCAAGGACCCTATACGGACGCAAAAAACTTCCCGCCAAAAACAGGGCGAAAAAAACAATAACTGACGATCGACCTAAAAAACGAATTCGCATGAAAACGATCAGGAGCGCAATCTCTTGCGCGCAACAAGAAGTATACCAAGAATAGCTAGAGCAAAAAGGGACAGCGAAACAGTGAGGATCGGTGAGAGAAGGAAAACCCGCGCTTGGCCAAAAAGTGCATTGCCGGAGTACAAGGAAAAGGTATATTGACCCAGAAAAAGATGGCGGGATCCTGTCTGTGGCCACACCGTAGTCAGAGAACGTATCGTTCCCACCGGTAAGCGTTTTGGGGAAGGAGAGAATTGGGTTCGTCCCACCTCTCTCCCGAACATATCGCTAATAACAATTTCATTTGGAAGAATGACGGTATCATTACCCGTATTTTTAAATAGACCGTTCAATGTCACCGGGCTCCCTCCCCCTACTCTTGGCTTCGCGTTCCAGGAAAGAACTTCTACATTCCCCTGTAGTTTCTCGCCAAGATGAAGAAAAAGAAGAGAAACGCCAGCAGAACGAACAGTAATCCCACTCCCTGCAGGTGGTTCTTCGCGTACAAGTACTGCGATGGTCATCGGAATGACTGGCGCCGTCTGGGGAATATTTCCTCGGACCAAAATATTGCGCGTTTCATCTGGCTCAAGCGTGAACTTTGGTGTTACAACAGAAAACCAAGCTGATTCCTCCTCGCTCATGGCTGCAAATGTAAGGTCTTCAGCGGAATCCGAAAACGAAACACGCATAAATGCAACCTCATAGTCTCGTACTTCATTTGAGGAGTTCCGCACCTCAATACTCTGCTCGATTGGCACTCCCGATGTTACCAAAATATCTATGGATTCAGGCTTCAAAGTCATGGCTAGCGTAAAAGATGGCACAAAGAGAAGAACGGCCATCACCCCCATGAAGAACAGCTTGCTGAACCTCATAGCCTAGTAATCACCCACAAAAATAAACGTGAGGATCTGGGCATACGCACCAGCCTCCTGGCTGGAGCCAACAGCAACCTTCAGGTGAACAAAATCTCTTGAGGCAAAGGATGTCCCCGATCGACTCGCTACTTGCACGGGAGCGCTACCTGAACCAAATCCGGTATCTTGCGTATCAAAAGTTGAGCTTGCAAGAGTTGAATCTGACGACCGTGCTCCATACTCTGAGCTTCCGATAGTAACGGAGCCATCAGTCACGTCAGGTATGGGATTACTCCCGCGTGTCAAAACATTTTCCGCAAGCGCATACACACTATATCCCTGGCCAACCTCCGCATTCACATTCCACCCTATAATCCCCGTAGAAAGTGTGGTCGGAGAAACCGAAGGCAACGTCATAGTGCTTCCCGTGAGCTCATATACGTAGTCATTTGATCCATCGATAGTGGGTGCCGTTCCATTGTCATGCAATTCATCTACAACAACCGATGTTCCGCTGGGGACGCTCGTAACCACACCTATCGCACTCACCTGAGAGGATCCTTCATCCTGCACTACGGCAATCATATCCCCCACCGTAAAGCCTGCTGACGTAGTCACGGATACGGTGAGTCCGGAAAGAGCAGTAGCAGCAACCTGAGAATTCACATCCTGAGGAAAGATCTCATAATCTACGGTCTGATCGTAGATACCTGCCCGATACCCAGAGTTCTCCTCATAGGTTGAGGACGAGCCGCTTCCCGGTAGGCCGCCAACCGAATCACGAAGCTCGTAGGATGAGGAGCTGCTGGTATCATCCCCGCCACTTCCAACGGTGTCCCACTGTATCTCGTAGTTGGTTGAGGACATTGCTGACTCAGCTCTAAATGGAGCTAGTATTAGCAAAGAAAGTACAATAAATCCAGAAAACATCATTTTCGCTGATCCCCTCATATTGTCTACTGAGTACAATATGTCCTCAGCCCCGCGCGAACAAGCGCGCAGTGTGGGTAACTCTGTGGATAAAGTGTTTGGATTCGGTACCTGTTCGGTACCTATTCTGTCTACACTAGCGTAGACATACCTAATAACTCTCTTTCATCTCATGTTTTACTCCACACTTTATCCACAAGCCAATCCCCAACTGTAATGAAATCAAAATTGGTCGTATTAATGGTGTTCGAGGACCTTCATACTAGAGACGCAATTCCCCTTAAAACATTACGCCTCTCACGAGCCAAGATCCGCGCATTCACGACGTCGATATAACCTTCCGTGGCTTATTAGTTCCATATGGAACTGCTCGCTTGCCGCGCAGACTGTCGTTCGGGCTCCACCGTAGCTTGGTCGCCCTCACTGGCGTCTGCGCGCCGCTCGCTTCGGTTGCGAAGCAACCGTTGTGACGTAACTTTATATAGTTCTAGCCAGAAATCTGCCCGTTTCTATAATTGAAAAAAGAAGCCGTTTTGGCTTCTTTTTTCATGGTGGACTGGGGCGGATTCGAACCGCTGACCTCTGCAATGCGAATGCAGCGCTCTACCAACTGAGCTACCAGCCCGTGGGGCGAGCTTGCCGCGCAGACTGTCGTTCGGGCTCCACCGTAGCTTGGTCGCCCTCACTGGCGTCTGCGCGCCGCTCGCCTCGGTTGCGGAGCAACCGTGGGGAAGTAATGTAATACGCTAATGTTAGCCAAATATAGTCTCGTTTCACACAAAACTCTCCCCTATTTTAATCTCTCAAATCTTCTTCGTCAACGATCGAAACCCTTCCAGAATCACGGCCAACTACATCAACTGATATATTTTGGGCAGTTACAGGAGGTAGCAAGGCTCAGACGAGGCGCACCTGGCCAAATCACGTGTTACAACGATTTGTTTATTTGAGGCTAGTTTCGGTGAACGGGATGTTTTGACCGAGACTGAGTGACTAGTTACATACACCGTTCTATTTTAGGGCAGTTCTAGGAGGTAGCGAGGCTCCGACGAGGCGTACCTGCCAAGGTACGACGAGGAGGAACGCAGCTACCGACAACGAAATGTCCAAAATAAAACGGTGTATGGTGGTCCCACCAGGAATTGAACCTGGATCTAAGGCTTAGGACGCCCCTGTTCTATCCATTTGAACTATAGGACCGTGCTCGCTTTCCCGACGGTCGTCGCTGCGGGCTCGACATTAACAGCGTCGCCCTTGCTTGGGGACCGTCGGCCGCTCGCTTTGGCTGACTGTCGTCAGCCATGACCTGAAAATTGTCTGAATTCGCTTTGGCTGGCGGGGCCAGCCATATAACCCTGAACAATAACCTTTGTTTGCAAGCGCTTTCTCTCCCATGTGTCGTAAAACACATATCGTACTGTGCTATACTGTTTGCGCTCACAGCGAGAAAAGTATAAGTGAGCGTAAGACTACGGTCAATTTATGCAACCAGAAATTCTCATTGTCATCGTCCTTCTTTTGCTCGCTCTTGGCGTGCTCGTCGCTTTGTTTTTAAAAATGTCCGCTAACGGATCGTCGTCAGCGTCTACTAAGGAGCTCGTAGACCGTCTGGAAGCCATGCGCGCAGAATTACAACGCTCTCATGCAGAATCCCGTCAGGAAATGCAAACAAATCTTTCTCGCGTGAATGATAACGTCTATAAAGGAATGTCGGACTCCCAAAAAACCATGCAGACGCAGTTTGCGCAGACGTCGAAAATCATAGAAGACATTACCACGCGCCTGACATCGCTTGATAATACAAATAAGCAGGTACTCGATTTTTCTTCTCAGCTCCAAAGCCTACAAAACATTTTAAAAAATCCAAAACAGCGTGGCGTGTTAGGTGAGTATTGGCTTGAAACACTTCTTCGGAACACTCTGCCACCAGATTCCTATGAGATGCAGCATCGCATGGGTCTTGATGAGCACAGCGGAAAAGAATTGATCGCTGACGCGGTAATTTTTATTCGTGACCTGGTCATTCCGATCGACGCAAAGTTTTCTTTAGAGAACTACAACCGCATCATGGAAGAGCAGGACGCCGAAAGACGCGGTGCGTTAGAAAAAGCTTTCACGATCGATGTCCAAAACCGAATCGATGAAACCGCAAAGTATATTCAGCCGCAAAAAGGGACGCTGGACTTTGCATTCATGTTTATTCCGGCCGAAGGCGTCTACTATAATCTGATCAACACAGAAATCCGGGCTGGGGCAGGGGCCCAGAGTCTTATCAACTACGCTTTCAGCAAGCGCGTCATGATTGTTTCGCCAACATCGTTTTTTGCCTACCTTCAAACGGTGATTCTCGGCCTTAAGGAGCTCAGGCTCGAACAGGAAACGGTGGAAATCAGAAAAAATCTCGTAGACCTCGACCGACACATCAAATCTTACGCCGTCTGCCATGAAAAAATAGGTAAGCAGCTCGCTACCGTAGTAGGGAACTACAACCTTTCTTCCGGGGAATTTAAAAAGGTGCACAAAGACACGCTCAGAATCATTTCTGGCTCCATGGATGAGTTGATTGAGGTAGAATTGGTGGAGAAGCCTACTCTTGAATAACAACCTATGGCGGTGGAGCACGGGGGACAAGATTCGGAAAGTAGGGAAAAAATGTGGAAAAGTCCTGAAGCAAGTACGCACAAGGAACATTTCACCAAAGGAGAACCGAGCCGAGAAAGTACACCGGAAGAAAGGGACGCCGCACTCGCCGAACAGCGAAAGATTATTGATGATTCATGGAAGAAAGATGAACCAACGGATGTAGGAAGGAAGGTAGATACAAGTATCCTTGGAGACTTTTCACCAGGTGACGTACGCCACGGCCGGATAGTGCTTAATGAAGAAACGAGAACAGCAGTTGAAGAACAGGTACGCAAATTGAAAAAATCCGCAGGTTATTTCAAGCCACTTGCCAACGGAACGCCGATTGACGCAGCGTATGACATCAGGGTGAATAACTTCAGTACGCACACGAAAATTATAGTTTTGCCGGACGGTCGCAGGATGTTTGCCGTGTTTGCACATGAAGGATCACGGATCCATCGCGCAATCGACGGATTCGTGAAGCACGCCACAGGGCTACGCATGGGAAAAGTAGCACGCGATGATTGGAAACCTGCGTTTGAGGAACATGCTCGTATCCCGCTCGCCAAAACCGACGATCCATATACGGTGCTCATGCCGTATGTACCAAACGTAAATGCGTACGACGCAATAGCGAACAATAAGAAGATTAAAGACTTTGGGGAAATCACCTGGGCAAAAGATATAACGCCAGAGATGAAACTCGAATTGCTCAAAAACATCATGGCGGAAGTCCAGGATATTCATGAGAGCGGTATAGCATGGGGAGAGTGCATTTTGCAGAATCTCATCCTCACGGAATCACAAAGAGCGATCATGTGCGATCCAGAAGTTCGCTACGATGAAGATGTGCCGCTTAAAGAAGCGCAGGCACGTGATCTCAAAGATCTGCTTCTCTCATCCTGCACCGCACTCAGAAAATCGGAAGGTGCAGTAGATATAAAAGGCACCGTGCACGCCATGCTCGACGGGTACAAGGATGATAAAGTGCTGAAAGAATTACGAAAGATTTGTAAAATAGAGTTTTCGCTCGGTCTTGCCGTAACGTTCTGGAATGAAAAACTGCGCACCGGCGTGGAAAGCAGGGAGGAATACAACGCCATCCTTACCGCCGCCCGGGAATATAAAAGGTAACAAAAAATCTCCCAAACGGGAGATTTTTTATTTACTTGGAGAGTTTCTGAAGCGTCTTCATGGCGCGGCTCTTTACGCGAGCTACGGTGTTTGGCTTCAAAAGCTTCTTACCAGCTGCCTTATCAAGAATCTGGTAAAGATCGCTCATGAGCTTGGTAGCTTCATCGATCTTCTTGTCTTCAATAAGTTTGCGGAAGCTGCGGCGCATGAAAGCGATTTTAGCGTTCGCTTCAGCGTTGCGCTTAGCGCGGACCATGCTCTGGCGCAGGGCCTTTTTGGCGTTGTTGAGATTTGGCATAAGAATGGGGGAATGTTAGCGGAGAAGCAGGGAATAGTCAAGCCCTGGGCCACAGATAAGAGGAAGATAATTGACCGTCATTTGAGAAAGGACTATCCTTTCGCGGGGGAAATCTGATGCACACCGTGTTTTTAGGCCTATTCGTGATGTCGGCCGCCGTGAGCGGAGAACCCGCACACAAGTCCGAGCACAAGGGCTCGGAGATCGAGCTCGGCGGCGAAATGGCCGTGGACAGAGAGGGGGAGGGGGAAATTCGGATCGAATTCAAGCTGGGGTACGAGTTGACCGAGCATTTCTCGGTTGAGCTCTTCCTGGGTGAGGAATTCCCGATGGCGGGCGAAGAAGACCCGCGTGTCTTCCTCCTGGCCGGTCCCACCTGGACCGCGGGACACCTGAAGGCTGGGGTCTCCGTAGGACCGGAGCTCTCCCGACTCCCGTTTCTCGGAGCGGCAATGGTGCGCTATGAAACCGATCGGTTTGTAGCCTCCGGGACCGCGGAATACGGATTGGCAAGCGGTCCGTGGGCCAGGGCGCTCGCGGCTGTCCGGTTCAAGGTGGCAGATCTCGGTCTTCACGCGCAGCTGAAGCACGGCGTGGGACCCACAGCGATCTTCAATCTGGGTGAAGTACACCCGTGGATCACGCCCATGTACAACGTGGGCGTTCACCACAAGGACTTCACCGAATGCATCTCACTCCTCGCAGGGGTGAACTGGATGCCAAAACGCGACTGATACCTTCAGTCGCGTCGCCGCGCTCGAGCTAACCCCTCGGGCGCGTCTTCATTTATGAAATCAACCACTCACTAACCAAACGGTCAACGGAAATTTCCGGGCTCGTACCACTTTTCATTGCTTTGTCGAGCCTGAGCGCCAACGCATGAGACTGTTCAAGATCACTTTTCGACCAACTCTTCACTTCAGCTAATATCTTTTGGGCTACAAACGGGTGAAGCTTGAGAGCAGTGGCCAAATCTTGCTTGGTAGCATCCGGCTTTACCTTTAAAACAGCTCGAGCTTGCACAAGAAGGCGCATCTGCCGGAGCAGCATCCCATACAACTGAAAGCTATCGGCTCCGGATTCACGCTCATTCTCCAGTTTTTCGAGCGCCCGTTTCGGAGAATTCGACGAAAGTGCGTCCATGAAAGCAAAAATGTCCGCTTCAACGTCTGCACGCACGAGCAAATCGATCATTTCATGCGTCACTGCTTCGCCATTTGCATACGCCGCGATCTTTTCTAGCTCCGCATCTATTCTCCAGGCATCATCTTTAGTCCGCTGAAATATTTCCTGCAGCAGGGAAGGGGTGATAACGAGACCGAGCTTCAGTATTCTCTCTTTAGCCCACGAGATTAATTCCTGACCCTCGAGCTTAGCTAAAGGATATTTGTGAACGTCTGGCGCTTCGGCCAAAGCCTTAGCCAGTTCCTTCTTTTCAAATTCAGCCGCCGAAAGATCGTCAGAAAATAACAAAACAGTCGATTCCGGAGTTCGCAAAAATCCCTCGACCCATGCTTTAGCATCTGTTTTCTTCAGAGCGTCGACAAGTCCGCGGATAATAACCAAACGCTTCTCGGCTAAAAACGGCGCGGCCTGCACGGCCTGAAGCACTTCTCCCACATTTGGCAATGCACCGGAACGAATGGCAATATCATCCACGTTCATCCCGGCAGGATCAAATTTGGCCAAAAACTTCACCTTAAAATCCTCCGTGCGCTCCTTTACGCGCAAATGATCATCTCCATAAACAAAAAGTATCATAGCCCCCGTATGGAATCATGTTTGACCCGGAAAGGGAAGATGACTAGACTCATGCTCGGAGGTGAGGATGCTCGAAGAAAATCCTGTCTTTGGATTCGCTCGTAATAAAACGATTCGACGCGATGCCGTCACCTTCCTCGTTCGTCACGGAATGAAGAGGGAACTGATCCTGAATCTTTTCCAAGATATCTTCAATGTGAAAGCGGCGGGAGATCTGAAAAAGGTCCCCGTAGGAGATACGGAGGAGAAGCTCTCGGACACTACGCGGGAGAAGAAGCTCATTCTTTTCATGTGCAAGCTCCTCATCGCCGAGCCGATCGAGCACGGAGATCCGAGCACGGAAGCGGCGATGGTATGCGCCCACCTCCTGCAAGGACATCTGAACGTGCCCCTGAAGCTGACCTGGGCAGAAGGACACCTTCGCGCCATGCATTCCGGCGAAGGAATCCCCCCGCCGGGACGCGAAGTCAGAGAGTACATCCTAGGAAATACCTGCGGAGAGGTGGTCTCACGCCACGGCACGCAAAAAAGCGTGGACAACGTACAAGCACTCGAAGACGTGCTGTACGAAGTAACGGAGGAGATGTTCGAAAAAGCCCAAGCCAGCGACGATGAGGATGATACGGAGGGTGGGAACGCCATTCCAGTCATCTCGGACGAAGAAAACCCAGAGGAAGACGGGGGGTCCGCAGAAAAGAAAAAAACGGAAGTCGAAGAGGATGACGAGCACGTCATGCCCAAGCCCGACTAAACCCGGCACACCTAAAAGGCCTCAGCGGACGCGCGGGGCCTTTCGCAATTTTAGGGGAGGGATTATTCTGAAGCCTGTATGCAAATGCATCCCATCATTGCTGTGGTTGGCCCGTCAGGGGGAGGAAAGACTACCTTGATTGATGCAGTGATCGCAGAGATGCCAGAAAAACTAAATCTGATTCAATCTTTCACTACTCGCGCGCAGAGAAATGAGGCAGACGCGCTGTGGTACGAATTTATTTCAAAAAAAGAGGTGGAAAATCGAAAACAGGCAGGAATTATCGTCCAGTTGATCGAATTTAACGGAAACTACTACGGAACCGATAGGCCGCACATTAAAAAGGTGCTCAAGGATAAAATTGGCATTCTGGCAGTGGTCGAGCATGGTATTCAAACATTTATCGACGCCGGGTTTAATATCAAGGTAGTAAAAATAGAACCCAAAGGCTACACAGCCAAGCCCGATCGCATAGCTGCTGACGAAGCACGATCAAAAATTCCGATTCCGATTGATAAAACTATCACTAACGACTTTTCCGATGGCGGACTTGAGCGCGCCAGGGAAGAACTAGCACAATTTGTTCGCTCCATATAAAAAATCGGTCCCGTCAGACGGGACCGATTTTTTATTTCTACTCAATCTCCCCCCAACGTTTTCCGGTACCTACGTCGACTACCAGTGGCACATCGAGGCTGACGACTGAGGTCATGAGCCCGGGGATTTCTTTTTCTAGCTCCTTCACTTCGCCTTCTGGAACCTCGAACACCAGTTCATCGTGAATTTGGAGCACCATCTTGGCTTCAAGACCGGATTTGCGTAGCCACTCGTCGATTTTAATCATGGCGAGCTTGATGATGTCCGCGTTTGTGCCCTGCACTGGCATGTTCATGGCCATGCGCTCGGCTGCGGCCACCAGTTGCGGCATGCCGGACTGGATGTCAGGCAAATATCTGCGGCGGCCGAACATGGTTTCCACGTAGCCATCGACTCTTGCCTTCATCTTAGAAGCGTCGATAAATTCAGCAATGCCCGGATGAACCGAGAAGTACTTAGCGATGAACGTTTTGGCTTCTTCAAAGCTCATGTGCGTGCGGCGGGCGAGCGCACGGGGGCCTACACCGTAGAGAATGCTGAAGTTGATGGCTTTGGCGGCTTCGCGCTGCTCTTTGGTCACCTTGTCCTCCTCAATATCGTAAATTTCAGCTGCTGTGCGCTTATGAACGTCTGCGCCGTCACGGAAAGCCTGCAAGAACGAATCATCCCGTGACATCACAGCAGCAAGACGGAGCTCAATCTGCGAATAGTCGGCGGACATGAGCACGTTGCCCTTATCTGCCACAAAAGCATTTCTAATTTCGCGACCAAGTTCGGTCCGGATAGGAATATTCTGCAGGTTCGGATCCCTGGATGACAAACGGCCGGTCGCGGCAACCGTTTGGCTGAACGTAGAATGAATTCTACCATCTTTCGCTACAAGCTGCGGCAGGGAGTCCGAGTACGTCGATTTCAATTTGGCGACTTCTCGGTATTCTTCGATCAAAGGGATGATCTCGTGTTCTTCTTCAAGCTTCTCGAGCTCAGGTGCAGCAGTAGAGAATCCAGACTTCGTTTTCTTAATGCCTTTGGTAGGCAATCCGAGATCGACAAAGAGAATATCGGCCAGCTGAGAAGGGGAGTTCACGTTAAATTCTCTGCCGGCAAGCTTCAGAATCTTCTTCGTAAGCTTATCGATGGTCTTCGCAAAAGCTTCTGACAGATCTTCGAGCTTCTTCTGGTCTACAGAAATGCCTCTGGTCTCCATGGCGCACAAGACGGGGAGAAGCGGCATTTCAATCTCTTCGTAGAGCTTCAACATCTCATCTTTCTTCAGCTGGTCAACGAGCTTGGTCGAAAGTGGGAGAAGATACGAAACTACGTCCTCGAGAGCAGGGGATTCAGACAGTGAGAGACCGAGATTTTCGTTCAGTACCTCAGTAAAAGCGAGTTCGCGACCACCTGGCGCCAAGATATAGGCGGCCACCATGGTATCAATCATGGTCTTTAATCGAATCGCCTCACACGCATTCACGCCAGCGCGCTCAAAGGCGTGCATCATGGCCTTCAAGTCGTGGCCAACGATCGTATCGGCACTCTTCAAGACATCGAGTACCTTCAGAAGCATGGCCTTGTCCGCATCTAGCGTCTTCCAAACATGAGAACCATCCGTGAGGAAAATGGCGGCGATAGATCCGCCAAACAAATCCTGTTTTTTCTCATCCAAAATGATTCCAATCTTCTTCAAATCGAGATCGGATAACTTGGTAACCACGCTTAATGAACCTATTTTTGCCTTTCGTCCCTTTGGAACGACGACCTTATTCGGGTCGGCATAGGAGCCGACCCCGACGGCGCGATCTGCATTCGATTTCTCGTACTTTTTTAATAACGTTTTAAATTCATAATCACGCAGCATCGGCAAAAGCTTTTCGACATCAACCTTCTTCCGGGACGTGGACTGATAGGAAAATTCTGGCAACGAAACATCCTGAACCACGGTCACCAGGCGCTTCATGAGAATGATGTTCTTTTCCTGGCCCGCAAACTTCTTAGCGTATTTATCCGGCAGCGTTCCTGCTTTCAAAGCTTCGACTATTCCATCCACCGTGCCGTAAGCGTTCAAAAGTTCGAGTGCGGACTTTTCTCCAATGCCCGGGACACCCTTCAGGTTATCCGACGTATCTCCAAGGAGCGCCTTGTAGTCAATCAGACGCTTAGGCTCAAGCCCGTAGCGTTCTTTCACAGCGGCAGAATCGTAAATCTTCACCTCAGACAAGCCTTTAATAAAGAAAACTACCTTAGTCTTTTCATCTACGAGCTGCAGAGAGTCCAGATCTCCGGTGACGATCAATGTTTCAATGCCGTCCTCCTGACCATTCAGTTTGGCCACAGTGCCCAAAATATCGTCAGCCTCAAAACCCTTAGCCGTAAGAGAGGGAACCCCGTAGGCAGTAAGTACTTCCTGAATCATAGGAATCTGCGCATAGAGCTCGTCCGCCTTTTTCTCCCGCTGCGCCTTATATGGCTCGTATTCCTCATGCCTAAACGTGCCGCCTGGCAAATCCCAGGCCACAGCCATGAAATCCGGATTATAAACGGATAGCATCTTCTCAATAACATTCGTGAATCCGTACACGGCGTTCACCACGCGTCCATCTTTAGTAGTCAACGGCGGAATAGCGTGCCAAGCGCGGTGCAGAAGCGCATTGCCATCTAGGATAAGAAAGGTTTTATGGTCCATAAGAAATATATTCCGTTTTGCGAATTGTAATCGTATTCCCGTAAAAACAAAATGCCCCGAAACGCCAACGGGGCATTTCGGGGCGCGCGAGTTGTGTGGCGCCGATTCTTCTAGTCTTCGTCTTCGTTGCTGACGGGCGG
>Ga0172380_10007342_pt1 | contig 12406 bp, 14 predicted proteins | sample Leawe162metaG_FD_119747 | JGI IMG/M metagenome (GOLD analysis project Ga0172380, IMG submission 119747) | Leachate microbial communities from a municipal landfill in Southern Ontario, Canada - Leachate well 162 metaG | ecosystem: Engineered > Solid waste > Landfill > Unclassified | place...
CTCCGTGCTCGATAAGTGTGAAAGAGATACCAGCTTCTGCAAGCACCTTCCCCACTCCTTGATGTGTATAGATAATTGCTGAAGGATTTCGCGCAAGAATGCTCTTCAATTGACCGACATCGCAATGATCTTGGTGTTCGTGCGTAATGAGAATTGCGTCCAGACCCTCTACATCGGGAGTAGCATTAAATATCCCTGGATCGATAAGAATCCTTGCATCCGCTTCTTCTATAAGAAGGCACGCGTGTCCGTACTTTGTAATCTGCATCCCTCAAGTATAACAATGTGGAATTTGTATAAAGAAAGGGGCGGCACGCTCGCGCATGCCGCCCCAAAGACTCAAGCTACTCTAGTGAACTACACCGCTCGCGACTACTCGGTCGCGGACGGAGTCGACGGGGCCGGAGCCGGCGGAGTTGCCGGCGTACGGGGCGGACGAGTCCGTTCCCGACGCGCCGGTTCACTGGGAGCCGGAGCGGCGACGGAGCCATCGGGGGCCGGACCGGAGAGCTGAAGACGCCCGCCGATCAAGGATCCCAGAAGCGCCGAAACCAGACCGGTCCCGCCAGCGTCGTCGCCGCCGCCCGACACGTTGATGTCGGGGACGAGTTTGACGCCGCCGTCGGCCAGACGTTCGGCGATGACCATCAGGGCGTAGCCGTTGGCTCCGACACTGTTGACCATCAGCTGTTGGACGTCGGCCTTCGCCGTGCCCACCGCCTTGATCTGCTGGGCCTCACCGTCACCCACCGTCACGAAGACGAAGGCGTCGGCGGTTGCGTTGGTCTTCTTGGCTTCGGCTTCACCCCGGGCCGCCTCGATGGCAGCGTCGGCGCTCAGCTTGGCCACCTCGACCGAACGCGAGGCCTTGACCACCTCGCCGCGCGTGTCGGCTTCGGCGGTCGCACGTTCCAGGTCCTGACGAGTTTCCTGCGCCTGCATCTGGATCGTGTAGGTCTCGGTCATCCGTTCGGCGATCTTGCGCTGGGTCAGCGTGTCCATCAGCTCCTGCGGGGGAACGATGTCGCCGATCAGCGTGTCGACCGCCTGCACGTCGTAGTTCGTCTCGAGGGCCGCCTTGATGTGCGACCGGGCGTCTTCTTGACGCTCGGCGCGCTCGTGGAGGAACTCGATGGCGTCCGACTTCTGGGCGCTGTTACGGAAGTAGTTCCCGATCAGCGGCTCCAGAACCTGTTTGACCAGGTTCGACATGTTGCCGAAGCGCGCGATGACGGCCGAAGCCTTGTCGCGCGAGACGTGGATGATCTGGCTCACGTCCAAGTTGAACGTGAAGCCGTCCGAAGACCGCACCGTGATGGTCGACAGGTGCTGGTCCAGCTCGTGCGACGCGGTCTTGCCGGTCGCCCAGTTCAGGACGATGTTCGTGGTCGGAACCAGTTCGACCAGGTGGGTGCGCCGGTTGATGGCGTACTTGCCCGGATCGAGCGGCTGCCGCCACACGCCCTTCTGGCCGCGGTCAACGATGTTGCCGTGCGCCAGTTGCTGACCGCCGCCCGGCGCCGCATCGCCGATGTAGGCGACGACGACCCCGACGTAGCCGATGGCCACCTCGGTCATCGGCTCCATATCGACGGAGACGAACAGCGGGTTCAGGTAGTAGGTGCCCGCGAGCATGACCTGCTCTTGGAGACCCTTGTACCCGCCGGCCGTAACGAAGGCGTCGGCGTCCTGGAAGATGCTGTGACCAGGGATGGTCCGACCAGCGATTTCGCCGGCCGGCAGCGACGCGCCCTCGTAGGTCGTGACGATGCCCACCATTTCGTCCGGCACCTGGACCGCCTTCTCGATCTTGACCGAGAAGAGGTTGGTGTTGATCCGGTAGACCCCCGGCGGAACGATCGAGAGCTGAGGCCCCCGTTCACCGCCGTTGGTCATGAACGCTCGCGCGTCCTGGTAGTAGTCGCAGTCGACCTTCTTGGCCAGCACGCGGCCGGCGGGAATCGGCGAGCCGTCCCGCGCATCGACGACGCCCACGTGCCCTTGCGGGATCATCGTGAACTTGAAGATGTTGACCTCGAACTGCCAGGGCCACTTGAAGAAGTGGATGCCCGGCGCCAGGGTGTCCGCCTGCAGGCCGGCCTCGCCCTGAAGGGCGACGACGCGGCCGTCGGGCAGGGTCTTGTGGCGTGCGAACAGCACGAACTTCTTGTTCACGACACCGATGGAGTCGTCCGGGATGATGTAGATCCCGAACAGCCGCAGAAACAGCTTCCAGAAGATGAAGACCAGCAGGATGGGAATAACCCACCAGAAGCCGATCGCTCCGGAAAACAGATTTTGGACAGCGTCCATTAGAGTAGCCTTTCTCAAATGAGCACCGGGGTTGTCCCGGGCCTAGGCGGCACATTGACACACCTTTTGACAAAAGTCAAATAACATAACGTAATAAAAAGACCGCTCGCGGTGAGGCGAGCGGTAGTTACTGTTTGAGCGAAGGTCTCTGCCTTCTACTCGTCGTCGCTGGTTGGGGCGCCGGACTCGATGAGTCGGGCGCAGTGCTGTACGGCCAGCTTCCAGTAGTCGTGGCCGATGTCCCAGTCCTCCCAAACGGCCTGGCACTCGTCGAGCGTGGTCGCGAGTTCGATTCGGCGGATGATGGCCGCCTTTTCTTGTTCGGAACCCTCGCCCGTCTCGTCATAGACCTTTTGGACATCGTCGGAATCCTGGGCGACGGCAAGCGCCTTCGCCAGAACAGTATTGACGAATTCCGAGTCGATGTCGTCAGGAAGAGCCTCGTGAAGCTCCATCACCTCGTCGGTGTCAGCGGCGAAGGTCAGAATCTTCTCGAAGGCAGCCTGATTGACGGCCGTCATGCCCTCGAAATCATCGTGGACATCGTTGATGGCGGCCCACGTCTCTTCGAGGTTGGTCGCGGCCGCCACCTGTTCGGCGATGAGCTGAGCGTATTTCTGCTCAGCCTGGCCTTCAATGTCGCTGCCGCTCGGAGCATCGTTCCAGACTTGAACGCACTCCTCGGTGGTGGTGGCCGCAGTGAGCTGTTGAACCAACTCAGCTTCAGCAATCACCCTGCCTTGCGGCTGCGGTTCGAAATCCGGTTCGGGTGTCCGATCCGGGTGCGGAGCCATTTCAGGCTGGGGTTGTTCACGGTACGGACCAGTACCGACGTTCGACGGTGCGGTGCCACCCCAGACACTTCCCGTCGTGTCGCGTTCGCGCTTCTTGCGACCACGAACAACATTGAGGATGATGACCGCTACGACTATCGCGACAATCACCAGCCCAGTTGCTACTGAATCCATTTTCTTCGCTCCTTTCAGCGAATCTCTTCGGCATGATGTTCAGCCGAGATGGAAAATATAACTAAAATGCAGATGTGTCAATAATTGTGTCCGCATGTTGGCTCCTATCTACTACTGGTGGGTGGGCTTATAAATGACTCCGGAGAGCCAACTCTTAATCACCCACTTACTAGATAGGAAGATGTTCTCTGGAAGCTCCTTAGGCGAAAACCACGTCCAGTTACGTGATTTTTCTGGTTCTGCTGCAAACGGTTCTCCTGACTTCCACGCAGCTAGCATTCCGACATTCACAAAATGCCTGCCATACACCTGTTCGTTGCCGACATAGATTAGTCTTTCTATAACTAGGTCAGTAAGACCTGTCTCTTCTGCAGCTTCACGCAATGCGGCCTGTTCAAATGTCTCGCCTGCTTCTATATGCCCACCCGCAAGCTGCCATGTACCTGCTCCATGACTTGAAAGTCGCTCGCCGAGAAGAACTTTTCCATCTTTAACGATGACGACTCCGACGCTTGCTGCGGGACGTCCTTCCATATTCATTACCCAAGCAACACACTCGCTATCATCTGCACCAAGAAGTGGAACGGCGCTGAAAGGAAATACATAAAGAGAAATAGAATCGCAACGAACGATAGAATCCCACCACGGTGCACCTTCTCTTCGAGATCGCGAAGTGCCATGCCCCACTTGTGCGGCACAATGCCACGAAGTACACCAAATCCATCAAGTGGCGGAATAGGAATGAGGTTGAAGAGTCCAAGATAAAGATTTACCACACACACAAGTGACGCGAGTGTGCCGAACATGTCAGCGCCTTGCCCAAAGGAGACGCGCGCAATAAGTGCAAAGAGAACGGCGATGAGTAGGTTTGTCGCAACACCGGCAACCGCAACAATGGCTTCACCCCAACGCTGATTCTTTAGATTGTAGGGATTATACGGAACCGGCTTTGCCCAGCCGAACATAAACCCCGCCTGCGTAAGCACGAGAAGAGCTGGAATAAGGACTGAGCCGACCGGATCAATATGTGGTAGCGGATTGAGTGTTAGACGGCCCGCAAGCTTCGCGGTACGGTCGCCAAGCCAGTTAGCAGCGTATCCATGAGCTACCTCATGGAGGATGACCGAGAAAATAAGGACGAGGATGGTGAAGACCATCAAGACGAGTTCAGGTTGCATAAGGATATAGCGCTATGGTACCATCCGGGGACTATGCCACGAAGCTGCGCAGTAACAGGAAAGACAACTCAGGTCGGCGGACGGTACTCAAACCGTACGCGTGCTACCCAGTTCAATCCAACCGGAAAGGTCCGTCGCCACGCGAACCTTCAAAAGCGCCGTATCTTCGTCGCTGAGCTCGGCAAGACCCTCCTTGTGGACGTGTCTGCCAAGGGTCTCCGCACAATTAAGAAGAACGGCCCATTTGCAGCCCTCAAGAAAGCAGGCGTCATCAAGTAGCCGCCACTTAGTAAAAGGCCCCGCTCTCGGGGCCTTTTACTTTACCCGCACCGTCTTCCCATCTGACACAAAGGACACAGATCCTTTCATAGTTGAGAGCATCTGCGCGCCTGAAGCGGTAATTCTCTCAACTACTTCTTTGTGTGGATGTCCGTATGAGTTTCCGTCACCCGCTGAGACAACAACATAGGAAGGGGCGACTGCTTGTATCCACGCTTCACTCGTTGAGGTGCGCGAGCCATGATGACCTGCCTTTAGTACGTCACTTTCAAGCTCCTCTCCATCAAGTGCCACAAGCCAGTTCTCAATAGAAAGTGGTGAGTCGCCTGACAGCATGAATTCAGTATCACCATACACAAGCTGTACGATGATCGATCCAGTATTTGTCTCTATCAGTTCAACATCGCGGTCTGGAAAGAGTACGTCAGCGTATACCTCCTCTCCTATATGAATACGCATACCACGCCTAGCGGTTATGGTATTCGCTCCTTTTTCAGTAGATGCTGCATAGCTAAGAGCTTGAGCGTATGACGTGTCACTTTGCACGTCTGGTTCAAGAAGTCCTAACACTTCGTAGCGTGCGAATACATCCGCAAGCCCCGCGATATGGTCCTTATCAGGATGCGTTGCGATGAGTAAATCGATGGAGCGATCGAGTGGGCCGATAACCTTTGGAAGTTCTCTAAGTACTGAGCGATCAGGGCCACCGTCAATCAGAACCTGCTCCCCGGTTGGGGCTTCGATAAGGACGGAGTCACCTTGCCCTACGTTTAGGAAGGTTACACGCAAGTCATCACTGCGGTGGAGAAATACGTACAGCAAGCAGCCATTCGCGACTATAAGTACAAGCGCAAAAAACGACAGCCATACTTTTCGATGCGTCATAGGTGCATAGTAGCGCGTAGCAAACATATACTTGCTTATATTAAGCAATGTGTTATATTGTAATTCGTTAAAACAGTACGGTGGTGGGAAAATGGCGAACAGCAAAAAGCTGGGCCGCAAGAAAGTCCAAGGGGTGAACTCGCCCCGACGACATCGGGCGGACATTAAACGACAACTCGAAGAGGTTCGCACGAGTCACTTCCTCGGGAATGACATCGACGAACTGCTCCAGGCAGATGTGGGCGACAACCCACGCATGGAGAACCTGGTACGGAGATTCGTGCGCGGTGGTGCCATCTTCATGGCCCAACGCGCCGAACCTTCGCAACAGCAAGCCGTCGCTTAAACGGCATCGACCATCAACAAAAAAGAGGGCGCCAGCGGAAACGCCGGCGCCCTCAGTTTATAAATATGCGAATTATGCTGCGTGTTGGTCCTCAGCAAGACCTGCGATCTCCCTTTTTGTATCGGGATGTCCGATGACAACACCTTTTTCGTTTACTGCGTGATGCGGCACTCGATCAGGAGATGGCTTGGCAGCAAGGCGATCCTCGATCGATGCAAGAAGATGCTCGTTAAAATCATCACCGCTGTTCTCAATTACTTCTGAGGTAAATGGCTCCCCTGCCTTTTCCTGTGCGATCGCCATGTACCTAGCAATCTGCGCGACATCAAAGTCGTTAACCGTACCCGCATACTGAGGAGACTGTGCAATCACTTCCTTTATACGACTTTGTAATATTTCCATCGTTGCGTCATCTGTCTGCTGAGGCTCGACTGAATTGGTCTCGGCCTTAGGAGCAGCCTTAAACCCAAACTTTTCCAAATTAAACATAGGTATTTCCGTTTATTACGCTGATTCCGTAATTGTCCCACTCGCAGACGGTATTGCAAGAGGACCAAAGACAGCTCGTAAATGATATGATTTTCTTATATGGAATACATTGCACGCAAATTCGACATCCCCACACTAACCGGTCTCTCGCAAAAGCAAATGGAGGTTCACCTTGCCCTGTACGAAGGATACGTAAAGCATGTGAACCTCATACGAGCGAAGATTGCGAAGCTTAAGGAGAGCGACGAGGATTACGCATATGTAATTAACGAGCTTCGCCGTCGTTTCTCATTTGAGTTTGATGGCATGCGTATGCACGAATACTACTTCGAACAATTTGAAGGCGGCGCCCATGGAGCAGCTGAAACAAGCGCATTGACCCAAGCAGCAACGGAGAAATACGGCAGCTGGGACGCTTTCATTTCGCACGTTAAGGAAGTTGCAGGAACCCGTGGCATCGGATGGGTCGTCACGTACTATGATCCATCAGGTCGCACACTGCACACAGTCTTTGTTAACGACCATGAATTAGGTCAACTCGCAGGCTTGCCAATTATTCTTGCAGTTGATTTGTGGGAACACGCGTACATGGTCGACTATGTCCCCGCAGAAAAATCTAGCTATGTCGACGCGTTTCTTTCTAACGTTAACTGGTCCGTGGCTGAGCGGCGCATGCTTGAAGAGCTGGTTTGATCTAGTGTCTTCTTGTACACAAACACCGCGAGCAGCACGTACATAAACGCGACGAGAATAAACGGGAAAGCGGGAAGGACTACCTGCGCAAAAGGAATACTGGCTAAGAACTGAGTTGTGTCGAGAACATATCCGAGAATTAGGTACGCAGGAAAACCAGCAATTGCAGCAATACCCGGGACCACAAGCGATACCAGGCTAGATCCGAACGAAAGCATCATGGCCAGCGGAACGAATGGCAACACAAGAATGTTTGCTGGAAGTGAAACCAGGGATAGACTGCCTGTTTGATACAAGAGGAGCGGAAGAACGAACACCTGAGCGGCAATAGTAGCTGCCAGTATTTCTCTGATGAAATTCGGACGCACGAAGTTTATATACCGCTCAACAATTGGAGCACCGAGTATTAGTCCAAGCGTAGCAGCAACAGAAAGCTGAAATCCAGGATCAAATGCGAGTAAGAGCGGGTTCCATGCAAGCATGAATACAACCGCAAGACCGAGCGCTCTGAGTACAGCATATGTGCGTCCTGTTACGCGTGCAGCCAAAGCAATGATGGCCATTATTCCAGCACGTAGGGCCGCAGCCCCGGCTCCAGCAGTAAGGACGAAGACACCGATGCTCGCAATGGCAACTGAAAGTGCAATCCTGCGAGGCAAGAAGGACACACCTCTCATGATGGTCTCAGCGATGATCATGATGTTGTAACCAGAGAGGACCACAATATGAATTAGACCAGTTACTGTGAATGCTGAGACAAGCTCTTCACCAAGGCCTTGCTTACCTCCCAGCAACATGCCGGACGCTAGTGAAGCGTGCGGTTCTGGAAGTGAATCGCCTATGGAGCGCATGAATGCATGTTTGATGTCCGACAAACTCCCGCGTATGTGCGAAAAAATCCCTTCCCTTCCGGAAACATAGGTTAGAGAAGCGTCTCTGAGTATCAGAAATATTCCGTCTTTCGCTAGAAAGCGATCATACCTAAATGTTCGACCTGAGTCGGTTGCAAAGGCTTCCGGGCTTTCAAGCAAGCCCTTTGCTTCTACAAATTCTCCCAATGAATACTCCGGAAACAGAGCGGCAACTACCAGCACACGTGTGCCATCTATTCTTTGAACGACAAGCCGCTGGCTACTCTCTCGGACATCAGGGTCTTCAGCTATCCGTCCTTCTATACGCACCTCACTACCAATGGCACCCTGAAGGTCCGGTGGTACATGCACTGGTACGAGTGCAACCCGCGCAATACCTAAAGAAGCGAAGATTAGCGCGAGCACAAAATACAAATATATTCTCCTTTTCCAACGTACATATGCTGCCCCTAAAACTATTACAAGAAGGAGGGCAAAGAGAGTTTCATACGCTCCAATAAAAATAAACGAGCGGCATAAAATGCCGCCTAGGAAACCGAGAACAATGCTTAGGAAAATTAAGTTACCTCTCATTTGCCAGAGTCCATCGCCCTATTAGCAAGAAGATCTGCATCGCTGTTTTGTGCCCGCGGTATGTGCATGAACTCAACCTTAGAGAAGTTCCGAGCAATAAGGTTCTTAATCTCCAAATATCGTGGAACAAGATTTGGGTGCTTCACCCTATATGCACCTTTCATCTGCTCAATGACAAGTTTGCTGTCCATCTTCACCAAAACCTCGGAATGCTTAAAGTGTCCTTCTGGGAATGCGTCTTTGAGTGCTGTAAGCCCACGCAACAAGCCTTCGTACTCAGCAATGTTATTAGTTGCTGCGCCAAGAAAATCCGCGACCTCAACAACGCGCTTTCCACTTTGATCAAACACGACCGCACCAGCACCGGCAGGTCCTGGGTTCCCGCGTGAGCCACCGTCAGCGTAGAGAGTGAATTGCATTAGAGATGAGTATAGCAAAGACGAAGCCGGCAGGTGTTTCCCGCCGGCTCTGCTTTGAAGCGTTCTGCTTCATGGGTTGTAGGTCGTCACTTTCTTCGGTGACTGATGTCCGCGCCAATCACGACGATAGGTCCGCATTCGCGAAGCTCGAGATCGTACATGCTGTACTTCTCTCCAGCCTCAGCGTTCAGCAGGAACCGGACGTCTTCCTTGATCGCGTCGACGTGGTTCTGCCGAAGTCGACGCTGGTGTTCCGTCAGACCACGCTCATTCGAACGCTTGCGGGCCTGTCGAAGCACCGCTTCAAGGCGCAACAGATCCAGCGACGGCTCGCGTCGAAGCATCTTCAAGCCACGAATCGGCTGCAGGTCCGACGGCGCAACCGGCTTCACATCGCCGTACCGCGTCCTGACCAGGTACCGAACATCGCGCTCGCCCGGCTCGTTGGAACAGCAATCCAACTCAATCTGGGCCGGATCGACCATACTAAAGATCGGTTCTTCCAATTTCACTCTCCTCACTAATGGAAGCTTCAACCCTACCACTAACCTAGCGAATGGCAACTAACCGAAGCCGAACCGGGGTGCCACGCGTAAACTGATCACGCTCAAGATTGGCAAGTACATCAGCACGCCTACCAGCAGAGAGTTTATCCGCATCGGTTCCAAGTTCTCGTTTTGCAAAGAACGAAATACCCTCGACCTGTCCTCCGTTCTCGTGCTTGATACGTATTCGCAAATGTTCTTCCGCTTTTCCAAACCATGACACTTCGTGCACGAGCACATCTCGTATTAAAAACACTGGCTTTGGATTTCCCATTCCAAACGGCGCAAACTTCTCAAGTGACTGCAGAAGACTAGTACTTGCCTCATGTGAAAGTACTGACGCATCGGCTTCAGCACCGGCAGCTTCATCAGCTACCGCAGCGAGCGAGAGCAGTGCCTGCGATAAACGTTCCTCAAGAAAGAACACCTGGTCTTCGTGTACGGTGAAACCACCTGACGCGGCGTGTCCACCATACTCCTTGAACACATCCTTCGCGGCTTCCATAATGCGAACAACATTCATGCCTTTCTTACCTGCGCGGCATGAACCCTTTGCGCGCATACTCGCCTCGCGTCCCCACAAAAATACCGGACGTCCGTATTCCTCCGCGATTGAGTTTGCAACAATTCCTAAAAGTCCCGGTCGCCAGTCTGGATCCCCCATCGCGATAACGGGTGGAACATCTCCGGTGCGCTCACCAAGGCGAGCGTGTACCGCCTTGGTTATTGCCGCAGCAGCTGCTCGGCGGCTGCGGTTGATACGCTCCAACTCTTTTGCGAGCGTATCGGCTTCTACTTCATCTTCAGTTACGAGAAGTCGAAATGCATCAATTGGGTTTCCCATTCGTGAGGCTGCATTTATGCGCGGCGCAAGCATGAAACCAACATCATCTTCAGTTATATAACGCTGGTTCACTCGTGACACCTTGCAGAGCTTTTGGAGTCCAAGCCTTCTGGACTTTCGCATAACGAGTAGTCCGTAACGCGCGATGACACGGTTCTCTCCGGTAAGGGGAACCATGTCGGCGATAGTCGCCATGCCTGCCATATCCAAGAGCCACTTCTCCCATCCCGTTGGGATTTTCTCGCGACCGGCAAACCCATGCGCCAGGACTGCGCACGCTAACTTCCACGCAAGCCCAGCTCCACAAAAATCTTTGTACTCATTCGTTTCCCCATCTTGCTTTGGGTCAACGATAGCGTACGCGTCCGGGAGTATCCCTGGAAGATGGTGATCAGTAATGATGACATCCATACCGAGGGACGAGGCGTACGCAACTGCATCGACATCCGAGATTCCGCAATCAATGGTGATGAGAAGCGTGACACCGTCTGCATGAAGCTTATCGATACCGCTCTCATTAAGACCAAACCCTTCCGAGTGACGGTGCGGAATATAGTTCGTGAAATTCGCACCAGCTTTCTTTAGAAAGTCATGAAACAAGACACCGCCCGGTATGCCGTCACAATCATAGTCACTCCACACTCCAATACGCTCATTCGAACCGAGTGCACGTGCCACACGCTCGGCGGCGCGCGGCATGTTGAGTATCTTCATTGGGTCCCCAATATGTGCGTCATAGGATGGAGAGAGAAACGCCTCAGCCTCTACAGCAGTCGTAATACCGCGCCTGGCGAGAAGCCCTGCCGTGAAGTCATCGTATGCAGAAAGTGCACTGCGGATGTCTTCTGGGATAGCCTCTGGGAAAGACGTCATGTTGGTGGATTGTATCAGAACGTCCCGTTGCGGTATCCTATATCTATATGTCCGACAGCATCTTCACCCAGATCATCAAAGATAAGATTCCTTCTTCAAAAGTGTACGAGGATGATGAATCTATCGCCTTTCTCGATATTCATCCGGTAAATAAAGGTCACGTACTTGTTGTACCTAAAAAGCAGTATCGCAACATCTACGACACTCCAGACGAAGTACTTGCGCACCTTATGGTCGTCGCAAAAAAGCTATCGTGCGCAATTAAAGAAGCCACCAAAGCGGACGGCATCAACATCATCATGAACAACGAGCCGGCAGCCGGTCAGATGGTTACGGATCACGTACACCTACATATCATTCCCCGTCACATTGGTGACGGCTTTCGTGAATGGTTTGGCGTTGGTACCTATAACGCCGGAGAGATGGACACGTACGCGGAAGAAATCCGCAAACACTGCGACTAGTTGAGAACGGTAAGACCGGGCAGCGTACCGTTTGCGATGAAATCAAGCATCGCGCCACCGCCGGTTGAAATGAACGCAAAGTGTCCAGCAAGCCCAAGCTTCTCTACCGCAGCAATAGTGTCGCCGCCGCCAAGAATTGAGTACGCGCCACTTTTGGCAATTGCCTTTGCTAAGCGTTCGGTCCCTTCGGTATATCCCTTCTCATAATTTCCAAGCGGGCCGTTCCATAAAACGGTCTTTGCGTTTGCCACGACCTCTTCAAGAAGAGCGAGTGTGCGAGGCCCGTTATCAAGCACAGCCTCATACGGTGCCTTTCCATCAAGCATTCCGACTCTTGCCTCAGATGCTGGTGCGCCCGGTACTGCATAAATCTCATCCGATGGAATCATGAGACGAGGGTGCTCAAGAAGCTTTAGTATCGCCGCATGATCAGTATCAGATACCAGCGACGCTTCCATGGGGTATCCCTTCGCGCGAAGGAAATCATTTGAAAGAGCTCCGCCCACAAACACTCGGTCGTACCGTTCAAGCAAAATACGAATGACCGGTTCTTTGGTACTAAACTTTGCGCCACCAATGACTGCAAGAGACGGACGCTTAGGTGAGAGTGCTTTGGTAAGTTCTGCTACTTCATCCTCAACAAGAAGCCCGGCATAGGACGGAAG
>Ga0172380_10007344_pt1 | contig 12404 bp, 8 predicted proteins | sample Leawe162metaG_FD_119747 | JGI IMG/M metagenome (GOLD analysis project Ga0172380, IMG submission 119747) | Leachate microbial communities from a municipal landfill in Southern Ontario, Canada - Leachate well 162 metaG | ecosystem: Engineered > Solid waste > Landfill > Unclassified | place...
AAAGGCGTTGACGACCTGCCGGATCGTTATCTTTTTCTGGATGATTTCGTCAAGGACCCGCTGGCTGCCTGATTCCACGCCGATATCTATTTGCTTGCAGCCGCAGCGCTTCATGGTCCTGATCATGTCTTCATCTATCGTGTTGGCGCGCGACTGGCAGCCCCATATGATGCCGTGTTGTTTCAGGATGGCGCTCACGCCGCGCACGTGTTCGCGATTGATGGTGAAAGTGTCGTCAATGATCCAAAGGGCTTCAATGTTAAATTTATTTTTCAGGTAAACAATTTCTTCTTCTATTTTGGCGAGTGATTTTGCCCGAAGCCGGCGCCCGAAGATAAGGTTACAGCCGCAGAATGAACAATTGAAAGGACATCCGCGGGTTGTCAGAAGCATGGCGCCGCGCAACGGCAGCCCCCTGATCAGTCCGGTGTTTATCTCAAAATAGCGTTTATCCAAAAGGTCGTAAGCCGGCAGGGCGAGCCGGTTAATTTCATCTTCCGTCAATAACTCCCGGGGATTGTTCCTGGTAATATTATCGCCGTTTTTCCAGACTAATCCGTTGACTTTTGCCCATTCCGGCTTCGGCTTGCTGGCTTCCGTGACAAATTCATAAAGGGTTTTTTCGCCCTCTCCAAAGCAGGCAAAGTCAAATCCATTTTCGATAAAATCGCTGGCCCGGTATGTGGGCTGGGAGCCGCCGACAATCGTTTTAATCGCAGGGTTCAATTCGCGGATCTTCTTGTTGATCCTGACCGCCTCGGCCAGCTCCATGTGGCTCGCTGAAAAGCAGACAACCTTCGGCTTGTCTTCTTCAATGGCATGCATGATCGCCTGTTCGCGAGCGCTTTCTGGTATTCGCCTGGCTGATAGGGCTGAATCTAATATTTTGCAGGCAATGCCCATCTGCCGCAGGTATGCCGCCAGGAAAATAATCCCGGAGGGGTACATGGCGCGATACCACAAAGAAGGATTGATAACGAAAATTACTTCTGGTGAGTCAGTTTGCATTTTTGCCAGTATGAAAAATTCCGTTCAAGGGATATCTAGCTTAGTCCTGAAAACGACTTTTTCTTTCTTGTCCGGCCAGTCGTTTGTGACCCAGATGCCCTTGGCTGCGGTCTGCATGCCCACGAACGGGTGCGGCTCAAGCCAGATGTAGGGGTCAACCGGGGGCCCTTTGCTTTCTTCGATGCCGCCGGTCACAATCCAGGCGGAATCGTCATAGTCCGGGGTAGACCAGTTGCCCGGAGGAGCATAGGCGTATTTCCAGCGCGGGGAGGTGTAAAAATCGCCCCCATGCGTGCGCAGGCAGGCCTGGACCCAATAGGGGTAATCGCGGTAAACGCACTGGAGCGCCAGGGCGTGTTTCCCGGGCGGCAGCTGCAGGCCGAAAAACTGCATGCGCTCGGGCGCGCCGGCTTCGCCGATAAACCTGCCGTCCATATAGGCTCCCGTGCGCATGTTGCAGTATACCCCAAGGATGGCGTTCGACGGGCTTGAGTTGTACCACAGGATCATGTCGGCCATCTGGCGCGCCATGGCGTTGGTTTCGGCAGAACGGAATTGCTCGTATCGGCCCTTGGCCGCCGCAAATCCTTTTTCCTTTTCAAGGTAGCCTGTCTGACGCAGGCGGAGAACACCCCGGTAGGGATATGCCGGGTATTTTTCGAGGAAAGAATCAATGTAATCCGCCGCGCCTGCAAAATCGCCCAACCTTTCCAGTTCGTTCAATGCCATCATCACGGAAACTTGCGCGAAGGGATCCTCCGGCGGGGTGCGCGGGATGTTGCGGGATATGTCGGAATCCGCCCCGGCCGGTGAGGTTAAGTAATAAAAAGAAACGCTTTCCATGAAGCCCCGGCTGGCGTGGTCCGGGCCGCGCTCGAATGAAAAATCCACCGATTTTTCAAAGGCAACCGGGTCGGTGTGGTGGATGCGGTATTGGATGGTGGTGAAAAATGCCTTCAGGATCAGCCCGTGAAATGCGCGGATAATGGCGTTGCCGTAATACCATCCGCCGTTAAAGTAATCTTCCAGCCCCGTCCCGTGCCAGCTGGGGAATGATTCGCCGTCAATGCGCATGGTTTCGTCGCCCTCCAGGATCCACCAGCTCTGGTCCAGGCTTGTCACGGCCAGGATGCAGCCGGCGACGCGCCCGCGGCCTTCGGTCATGACGATGCGGTGGGGCTTGCCGGCATCCTGGGGGCCGCTTTTTGTCCAGCCGGAATGGAAGTAGCCATAGGAGTTGGTCCAGGCGCTTAACTTCTCCATGGAAGCTTTTGACTCAAATGCAAGCGGGATATCGGTTCCATTCTGTATTTCAATCCGCGCCGCGGAGGCGAATGGCATCGGAAACCTGGAGTAAAAAGTCCGGTTGCTGGCCCCGAAGCAGGCGCTTGAAAACTGCCGCAGCTGCCAGAAGCTCCCGAAAAAATTACCGAGGGGAACTTCAACGCTCGGCTTGCCGGAGTTGTCCCAGTATGCGCGCAGGACGGTGTTGTACATGACCTCGTTGCGCTTCGATGCGGAAGGGACAGCCGATAAATCCGGCGTGAGGCGCAGTTCCCTTATGATCGCCGGCCCGGAAGCCTGCAGGACGACTGCCGTTTGTCCGGGCAAAATGGTAACATTGGTGGCGGTGAGGCGGACATCTGCCGCCTGATTCGGAGTGCCGGATATATTTTTAAGCCTTATGCCGGCCTGGATTAATTCGTTGCTTTCCGCGGCCGACAGGTGCTTCGGGAAGCTCTCAACAGCCGTGCCTGGATGGAGCGGGCAGTAGTTTACCTGGAAAAACAGCTTGGGGTTGCCGCCGGCCTTGAAGCCGCCCTCCTTTGTTGTGATTATAAGTCGTTTATTGAAGGGCAGGGGAACAAAAGAAAACCAGCAGAAAGGCTCGTAGGCGGCCAGGGGCGGCAGGAACGGGGCCTTGCCGCCGCAGAAGTCCCCGATGGTTGTCTCAATCCGCGGTTTTTTTTCGTTGTCGAAATAGAACCGCAGGGGGTGCTGGCCGTTTTCGGCGCCGGTAAACCAGAAGCGCGAGACGTAGGCGGGGCCTTTCAAGTCCGCCAGGACGGCCCATCCCCCGGACTCCCTCCGCAGGCAGAAGTTGAAATCGTCGTTCTTGCCGGTGCGGTCGAACGAGGTTTCGATCCGGGCCGCCGGGGCGTCCAGGCGCGCCAAGCGGTCCAGGTCCCCCAGTTGCCGCGTGAGGTTTTCCAAATTGACCGCGGGGGCGGCTCCGTCCTTTTTGGAACAGCCCTGGCCGGCGAGGAAAAAGGAAAGCGTGAAACACAAAGAAACGAGCCAAAATTTAATATACGGGGTAAATCGCATGGCTTTGCGTGTTGTTTTGATATAAATCCCTGCCAGTGAATATTTCCAACAATACCGGCAGCATTCATCGGCGTCAATCTTAACTTTGTTGCCTGTGATTTGATTAGATTCTTGCAATGGTGTTTGCGAATGCTTAACATTTAAAACATTCCGTAAAAGTGTGGTCGATTCATTAGACGGGTGGCAATTTTATAGGTTTCATTACGCGCAACCCTCGTCATTCCCGCCTGGCGGGAATCCTGTTCAATATCTTTAGGATCTGGATTCCCATTTTCATGGGAATGACCTGATTGAGTAATGTCCGTATTTGGGAGCAACTATTAAACAATTCCATCGGTCCACACTATTTAAGAAAGAGCCGCATTAAATTAACACTGTAATCCTGATGCAGGAAACGGCGGCTATTACAAATGCGCTACGCAATAGTATCCGATATCCACGCGAACTGGCAGGCCTGGAAAACTGTCCTGCTTGACATCCGCAGCCTTAAAATCGAGCGCATCATTTCCCTTGGCGACCTGGTGGGGTACGGCCCCAATCCCTGCGAAGTGCTTGAGTCGGTGTATTCTTCCGTTGATCATTTCGTTCTCGGAAACCACGACGCCGCGCTCTGCGGCAAGCTCGACAGCACCCTTTTCAACGACGAGGCGCGCATTGTCCTCGATTGGACCAGGCAGCAGGTGGGAAGCACCGTAATGGAATTTGTCAAGACCATGCCGCTTTCCCTGGCGGGAGACAGTTTCCGCTGCGCCCACGGCGAGTTCGCCGAGCCCGGCCATTTTAACTATGTTTTTGAGCCGGATGACGCCCTGCGCTCCTGGGAGGCGGTTGAAGAGCCGCTGCTTTTCAACGGCCACACGCACTGCCCCGGCATTTTCCTGGTAGGCTCCAGCGGCCGGCCGTACCGGCTCGATCCCGAAGATTTTGAGCTGCAGCCCGGCAAGAGGTTCATGGTGAACGTCGGCTCCGTGGGTAATCCGCGCGACGGCGACACGCGCGCATCCTACTGCATTTATGACGCGCGGCATCGCTCTGTATTCTGGCGCAAGATACCGTTTGACCTCGATGCCTACCGCCTGGCGCTGGGCGAAGCCGGCCTGCCGCCCGAAAAGGGCGGATTCCTGGAGCGCGATCCGCGCCTTGCCGCGCCGCCGCTGCGCTCCATCATTAATTTCGTCCCGCCCGTGAAAAATGAACAGGCTGTCAGGGATGCGGTCGAGGTGCAGACCATCCGCAGCCTGAAAGGAAAACTTTTACGCTGGCAGATCTTCGCGCTGGCCGCGGCGGCCCTGCTGGCGGCGGTGCTCGTGCTCTCCGGGATTTACTGGCACTGGCAGGCGCACCGTGAAGCGGATATCGGCCGGGCCGCGGCCATCACTGTCGCCGGAGATTCCGCCCGTAATCTCCTGCCGGTTCCTGAGGTGACTTCGGAATTGAACACCCCTGTCAGCGGCTGGCTGATTCACCTCGGCGACAGGCGCCGCCAGGGCATAGAGGTGCGCCGCGAAGAAGAAGGCGACCTGGCCTTCAGGATGATTTCCGGGAATCCAAGGGCCGAGCTGCGCCTTTCATCGGGAACAGTCGCGGTCAAGGAAGACATGAAGTTCGTTGCGGAGGCCTCATTCCGCAAGAGCGATGATTTCGAGGGGAGCGCCTGGCTGGGGGTTTCGCTGGTGAAATCGTCAGGGGCAAAGGATGTTGACGTTAAACAGTATGTTGTCAAGGAGCCGGCCCAGGCGCGCCGCGGGGGATGGATCTCGGCCAAGAAGACTTTTGACCTGCCCAAGGGCGCGCGCTCGATCGAGGTGGGCATATACGGCAGGTTCAAGGGAATAGTTTCAGTCAAAGACATCTCCCTGGAATGCAAGCCGGCGGATTGATTCGCGCGCTTGGGTTACCACTAAATTAGACCGTTCCGTTAAGATATGATACAGTTTTGCGGAGAACATTATTTCTGACATATTTTAAATTCGAAGCACGTCGTTCCATAGGCAGATCCGCCGGTGGCGGAAAATCCAAAATTCGAAACAAACTCGAATTGCCGAAATTCTCCACCGAAGGCGGATCCGCTGGTGGAAAAACCAAGAAGTTTCTGATATTGAAATATTCAAATTTATAATTTGTTTCGAATTTAGATATTCTGATTTCGAATTTGGTTGTGGCCGCAGGCCACGTTGGAAGGGCGGGTTGTGAATATCACGCTGTCATTCCCTATGGCTGTATCATTTCGGGTGAAGCACCCCGCGGTCCCGACTCGAAGAGATCGGGACGGGGCATCTTTGCGGAATCCTGCGAAGCCACGGAAACCATTCATCCCTGTGGCAACCTACTTCGCCCAAGGGGCTACGAAGGTCAAGAGCCACAGGGCTTTCTGGCGAAGAAGGTTAAAGTGAGGAATGGCGGGGTGGATTAGATTACCGGCATATGCGCGCCGCATTTCGTTCGAAAAATTTCCGGCGATTCCGGCGCATCTGCGGTGTTTTCGGGCTTGCCAGGAATGAAAATCATCCTCTACATAATTTAAAGCATAGGAATTTCAATCTTGCCACAAAGAGGCACAAAATTCACAAAATAATGATTTTTGTGCTCGGCTTGTGCATTTTTGTGGCTAAATGATCTTAATAGTTGCGGCTTTGCCTAATTCAGACTTTGGGAATTGCGAGCTTGCGACGATTGGGGTTGAAACCGCCGTTTCTTTCTGGCAAATTATACACCTTTGAGGAAACTGGAAGATGATCCGAACCGGAATAGGATACGACGTTCACCGCTTTGCGCCGGGCCGAAGGCTTGTCCTGGGCGGGGTGACCATTAAATCCGCGGCCGGCCTCCTGGGGCATTCGGATGCGGATGTGCTCTGCCATGCCGTCATTGACGCCCTGCTGGGCGCGGCGGCGGAAGGAGATATCGGGGAGCATTTCCCGGATAAGGACAAGCGCTGGAAAAACGCCGACAGCGTGAAAATGCTTAAAATCGCAGGCGGCAAGCTGCAGCGGAGAAAAATATCCATTGTCAATGTAGATGCCACCATCCTTGCCCAGAAGCCGCGCATAGCGCCTTATCGAGCCCGGATGCGCGTTAACATCGCCCGCGCGCTCGGTATTCAACTGGAAAGAGTGTCCGTAAAGGCAACTACGTTGGAAGGCCTGGGAGCTCTCGGGCGCGGCGAGGGGATCGCCGCGATGGCGGTGGCAACGGTGGAAGAAAGATGTCAGAAGTCAAGAGGCAGTAGTACTTTTAACACGAGCAACCGTCATAAAAAACAAGAGAACATTTTGCGCGTGTTAAAAAATCCGAAATTCTAAGCACGAAATCCGAAACAATTTCGAAATTGGCGGAAAATGTTCAAATTTCGAAACCGAGCGGTTTTCTTGTATTTTCTTTGATATTTCGGTCATTTGGATTTGTTTCGGATTTCGATATTCGGATTTCGAATTTGGGTTGCGGGCATAGCCCGCTTTGGTCAGGAGACAGGAGTCAGTAGTCAGGAGTCAGTAGTCAGGAGACAGGAGACAGGAGACAGGAGAGGTCAGAGGTCAGCGAATGCAGAGCCTTGAACCGTGAACTTTGAACTTGAATAATTAGCATCCCATGGGATGCAGGTTCATAGGTTATAGGTTGATAGACTGTTAGGAAAACTGGGGAAAAACAGCGTGAGTTGTCAATGTTTTGAAAATAATAGTTCCGGTTTTTTTGCCGATCTGTTTTTCCGGTTTTACCCTACAGCCTACCGCCTATAATGCTACAGCCTTGGCGTCCCTTATGGGGCGCCACTGAACTTGAATAATTAAAAAATGCTGACCATATACAACACGTTAACGAGGAAGATGGAGGAGCTTGTTCCTCTGCATCCGCCGGAGGTGGGGATGTATACCTGCGGGCCCACGGTCTATGATTACGCCCACATCGGCAATTTCAGAGCGTACGTCTTCGAGGACATCCTGCGCCGCTACCTGAAGTTCTGCGGCTTTAAAGTCAAGCATGTCATGAACCTGACGGACGTGGATGACAAGACCATAAAAGGCGCGAAGGCCTCCGGCCTTCCGCTCAACGATTACACCCGGCGCTTCAAGGAGGCTTTTTTCGCGGACCTCGACGCGCTCGGGATTGAGAGGGCTGAGCATTATCCGGCGGCCACGGACCATGTGCCGGACATGATCAGGCTCATAGAAACCCTTTTCAAGGCCGGCGTGGCCTACCACGCGGCGGACGGCTCGGTTTATTTCAGCATCTCCAAGTTCGGAAAGTACGGGCAGCTGGCCCGGCTGGACCTGCAGGGGCTCAAGCCCGGGGCGCGCGTGGCCCAGGACGAGTATGAAAAGGAAAACCTGTCGGATTTCGCCCTCTGGAAAGCATACCATGCTGATGACGGCGCTGTCGGATGGGATTCGCCCTGGGGCAGGGGCCGGCCGGGCTGGCACATCGAATGCTCGGCCATGAGCATGAAATACCTCGGAGAATCTTTCGATTTGCACACCGGGGGCATTGACAACATTTTCCCGCACCACGAGGACGAAATCGCCCAGAGCGAGGCGGCCACCGGCAGGCAGTTTGTGAAATACTGGATGCATTGCGCCCACCTCGTGGTGGACGGGCGCAAGATGTCGAAATCGCTCGGCAACTTTTACACGTTGCGCGATGTTATCCGGAAGGGATACTCGGGGCGCGAAATCCGCTACAGCCTGCTTTCGGCCCAGTACCGCCAGCCTCTCAATTTCACCTTCCCGGCCCTCGATGCCGCCCGCGCTTCCCTTCGCCGCATTGATGAATTTGCGGCGCGCCTCAATGAGGTGGCGGAGCAGAATCCGCCTCCCGCGGCGCAGGATTCAAAGCCTGAAACATCCGGTTGCCCGGCCTGGCTCGCCGGTTACCGGGACAAGTTCCGCGCGGCGATGGATGAAGACCTGAACGTGCCGGTGGCGCTTGCGGCCTTGTTTGACCTGGCGCATGAAGGCAATCGCAGGATGGACTCCGGCCGCTTGACGCCGCCGGAGGCGCGCGTCGCGCTCGATGTTCTTGAACAGGCCGATTCAATCCTGGGCGTTTTGAAGCACCGCGAGGACCGCCCCGGGGAACTCCTAACGGCTTTGGCGCAAAAGCGCCAGGATGCCAGGAAGGCAAAAAACTGGGCCGAAGCCGATCGTTTCCGCAGGGAAATCGAGGCGCAGGGATGGATCATCCAGGATGCGGCGGATGGCTTCAAGTTGAAGAAAAAGCACGCTTAGCACCTGAAACCTGAAGAACAGCGAAGGAAAACCAGAAAAGGCTTACCACGGAGTTGGAGGGAGACCCAGGCTTCGCCAAAGCGCTTCGCCGAGGCGAGCACGGAGAAGATCGAGTTTGAAACCGGTTTTTTGCCGGCCGGCAAAGAACCGGTTTCAAGTCATTCTTTCGAGGCCGCAGGAGGACGCCTTTAAAAATTTGGCTCGTGGAGCGGATGAGATAGATGGGATTATCGCCAAGCATTGAATTCAGCGCCACCGACTTGTCCGCCGTAGCTTCTGAGCGAAGGCGGATGCAAGCGTGGGGCGAATTTGGTTTCCCGAGCTTGTCGAGGGATTCGAAAAAACAAGGCCAGTCCGGTTCAGATGAGCCGGCGCCGTACGAAGCGCTATACTCGTGTATGCGCGAGGGCGGCAACGGGCCAGATGAGCCGGAATCGCCGCCGCCTTTTTCGAACCAAATTCGCGCCACATTGGGGGAAGGAATCATTAATAACATTGGGTTGCGGGCACAGCCCGCATTGGGATAATACTGAACATTCGTCAGGAGATAGAGCTGTAGCATTATGGAACATAAAAGAGGCAAGCTGATCACATTCGAGGGCATAGAGGGCAGCGGCAAGTCAACCCATGCGCGGCTCGCAGCGGAAGCTTTGCGTTCCGCCGGCTGCGAGGTGGTCCAGGTGCGCGAGCCGGGAGGCACAAGGCTGGGCGAAGCCATCCGCCTTGTGCTCAGCCGCAAGGGCGGGGCTGAAAAAATCGCTCCCCGGGCCGAAATGCTGCTCTTCATGGCCAGCCGCGCCCAGCTGGTGCAGTCGGTCATATTGCCGGCGCTCGCGCGCGGGGCGCACGTGGTCTGCGACCGCTTTGCGGATTCCACGGCCGCCTACCAGGGATACGCAAGGGGCTGCGACCTTCAATTGATCAGGAAGATAAACGCATTCGCGGTGCAGTCCCTTGTGCCTGACCTGACAATCCTCCTGGACCTGGATGTGGGCGCCGGCTTCAGGCGCCTGCACGCACGCAACCGGAGGCAGGGGACCGCCAGGGACCGCATTGAAAGCGAGGGAATGGATTTTCACCGGCGCGTGCGCCTGGGGTACCTCGCCCTGGCCGGGCGCGCGCCCGGGAGGTTTGCGGTCATAAACGCCGCCCGCCCGGTCGGCGGAGTGCACGCCGAAGTATGGAGGGCTGTTAAAAATGTCACGGGAATCTGACCTCCCGGATGCGCTGGTGAAGCTTAAGCACGGTTTTCAAAACGGCAAGCTGGGGCAGGCTTACCTGGTTGTGGGCGATCCGCGCGGTAACGCCGCCCGCCTGGCCGAGTTCGTTTTGCAGATGATCTTCTGCAACAGCGGCGACCCGCCCTGCGGGGCATGCAACAATTGCCGGCGCGCCGCGGGGCGCATACACCCGGACGCCGCCTGGATAGAGCCGGTCAGGAAATCCCGCGGCATCCTCGTGGAGCAGGTCAGGGAGATCATCAGGAACACCTTTGAAACCACGTTGGAGGGCGGCTGGAAGGCGGTGGTGCTCGTGAACGCCGAGCGGATGAACAGCGAGGCGGCCAACAAGCTTCTCAAGACGCTGGAGGAGCCGCCGCCCCGGACAGTTTTTCTGCTGCTTACCGACCAGCCGGAGGCCCTCTTGCCCACGATAATATCGCGCTGCCGGAAGCTGGTCCTGAGCGACAGCGCCGCAAATCCGGAAAGCGAGCTGCATTCCGCCGTGGCCGGGATAGCCCTGGGGTTGAAGGGCAGACGGATGTCGCCCAGGCTGGTCTTGGCGCGCGAAATGACGGCGCTGCTAAAGGCCATCAGGGAAAAGATTGAAAATGAAGAAGAGGAGCAGATGCGCCTGGCCCAGGTTGACGGCGAACAGGCCGGGGACCTTGAGAAGGTGAGCGAGGGCAGGATTGAGGCCTTATACCGCGAAAAGCGCAGGGCGGTACTCAGGCTCTTGCAGCTCTGGCAAAGGGACCTTCTGGTTTGCGCCAGCGGCCTGGGCGGCGGTGGGATGCTGCACTTCGCCGGCGAGGAAAAGCAAGTCCGCGCCATGGCATGCGGGCTGAGCCCGGCGCAGCTTATGAAAAACATCGGCATCATTGAAAACATGCAGGCCCAGCTGGACCAGCATCTGCCGGAATCCATGGTCATTGAGAGGGCTTTTCTCCGCCTGGCCGCCCCTTCCGGGGCCGGCAGCGGTGAGGCCGGCAGAAGGGAGGCGCATGCAACGTCTGCTTATAGTTGACGGCGGAGACATCCACCCCTGGCAGTGCGCCGCTCCCCCTTCCCTGGCAATCAACAAGGGGGATGCATGCATTGTCCAGAAGGAAGGCATGCTTGAATACGGGCATGTGCTCCTGGAAACCCGCGGCGAAGATCCGGAAGACAAAAACTTGCCGAAGGTCATCCGGCGGGCGACGCTGCAGGACCAGGCCGTGGCCGCCGAAAACGGGCTGCTGCTGAAAAACGCCTGGCGCGTCTGCCAGCAGAAAATAACCGCCCTGAACATGGCCATGCGCCTGGAGCTTTTGCACTATGCCTTTGACAGGTCGCTCCTAACGGTGGTTTTCACGGCCGAGGAAAGAATTGATTACCGCCAGCTTGTGCATGACCTTGCCGCCGAGCTCCACACCCGTATCGAGATGAAGCAGGTCGGCGTGCGCGACGCGGCCGCCCTGCGGGGTGGGCTGGCGCCCTGCGGCAGGATAATGTGCTGCAGATCCTGGCTGAAAAAATTCGACAACGTCAACGTGCGCCTTGCCAAGAACCAGGGCGTGCCGCTGCGGCAATCCTCCATAAACGGCATGTGCGGGCGGCTCAAGTGCTGCCTTCGCTTTGAATATTTCAGCGCCCAGCACAAGCAGAATGAAAAAGGCGTTACGGAAGCATAAAGACGAAAAAAAAGTTGGCGTTGAGGCGCCAATCAGGCTATTATGTCGCCCATGTTCAGAATTCTCCTGTTGAACGGACCTAATTTGCGCCGGCTGGGCAAGCGCGAGGTTTCTGTTTACGGCACGGCCACCCTGGCCGACGCCGAGCAGGCCGCCCGCCGCCGCGCGCGGAAACTCGGAGCAAAGGTGTTTCCTTTCCAGAGCGACGTCGAGGGGGTCCTGGCTTCAAAAATCAACTCCAGCGAGGGCCGCTTCGACGGCATTATTTTCAATCCCGGCGCTTACACCCACACGAGCCTCGCCCTGCGGGACGCGCTGCAGTCGGTAAAGGTGCCGTGCGTTGAGGTGCATCTTTCCAACACGGCCGCGCGCGAAAATTTCCGGCATGCCGGGATGACCTCGGCGGCCTGCGCGGGGCAGATAATGGGGTTCGGCATTTACGGATACGAGCTGGCCTTGGAGGCCCTGGTGGATTTTCTTTCCCGGCGCGCGGCCAAAGCCGCGCCCGGCCGCGGAAAGGCGCGGGCTTGATGCCGCGCCCGGGCTTTTTTCGCCGGGGAAGAAGCGGGTAAAAACCAAAATGTTGTTATGGCTTTTTTTTATTCCGCGAATGCGAAATAGAAGAGGTGAATATGGAATTGGAAGAGATCAGGAAAATAATTGAGTTGATGAACGAGAACAGCCTCAACGAATTCGAGCTGGAAGAGAACGGGGTGCGCATATCCATCAAGAAAGGCCAGGGCGGGGCTGTCCTGCACACGGTCCAGGCCGTGGCGCCCCAGGCGGTCGCGGCCGTTCCCGCGCCAAAGGCGGCCGCTCCGGCCGCGGGGGCTCCCGCGGCGGAACAGGCCAACATGGTGGAAGTAAAAGCGCCGTTCGTGGGAACTTTCTACCGGGCGCCATCGCCCGAATCAGAGCCTTACGTGAACGAGGGACAGGAAGTAAACCCGGAC
>Ga0172380_10007345_pt1 | contig 12404 bp, 7 predicted proteins | sample Leawe162metaG_FD_119747 | JGI IMG/M metagenome (GOLD analysis project Ga0172380, IMG submission 119747) | Leachate microbial communities from a municipal landfill in Southern Ontario, Canada - Leachate well 162 metaG | ecosystem: Engineered > Solid waste > Landfill > Unclassified | place...
AGGTTTTGCAGGAGATAGTTCCCGAGCACCCTCACGTCCGGCCGGGCGCGGTATATGATGTCGCCGAGGATGACGCCCTCGAGACCGCCGAAGGGGTGGTTGGCGACCACGACCAGCGGGCCCTGCCTGGGGATTTTCTGGATATCCTGTTCCGAGATTGAATAGCGAGCCTGGACGCAGTCCAGGCAGTTCTGGAACACGTTGGTGTGATTTTCAAGGCTGGAAAAAAATTCCATTCTCTCGTAGGCGTCATTGAGCGCCTTGATTGAAAGCGTTTTTTCAATCGGGTGCTCGAGAACCGTCAGGAGCCACTTCTGGACCGGGTGGCTGGCCGCGCTTTTCAGGTCAATAAGTTTCACGGTAAGTATTATAAAAATGAATCAGCAAACATGCCTGAATGAGATTAGCCTAATTCTACCCTAATGCGATTATTTGGCAAATGTTATTTTTTCCCAAAAACAGGGGTAAATATGCCTCTTTAAGTCCACGGAAGAGTTTGAAGTGCGCTAAAATGCGGAAGGATGCGTGGCAGGCCGGAAGGATTGCAGATCCTATTCGAGGATTATCTCCCCCAGGAGCTCCAGAACGTGAAAACTTGCTTCAAAGGTCGGGCTCCATACAGCGGGTTCTTTTCCGCCCCTCATGATGTTGGCATAGAGCGCCTGCCCCGCCCTGGCGCCGCCGGGCAACAAGCGGTCCAGGGGAAATCCCAAGCTCACTTCCCATGACTTGCCGTCAGAAGCCGACTTAACCATTACCCCGCTTTCCCAGGCCCTTGAAGTTTCGCCATAGGCGAGGTCCGCGTGAGCTCCCCCGGGGCCTATCCCGACTTGGCGGTATGGCTGCTCGCCGCGCTTTGCCGCGAAGAGCAGTTCCCAGTCGTCCCCGCTGAATATGTCCGATCCGTTGACCAGCGGCTTTGTCAATCCTTCTTCCACCAGGCGGATATAAAGCCATTCGCCGTCATGGGCAAACCGCGCCTCTATCTTCCGGTCAGTTGCAGAGCCATCGAGCTTGCTCCATTTCCCGCTTTTGGCAGTCTTTTCCCAATCAACCTTCAGAGGGTCACCCCTCGCTGCCGAGCTCAGGCGCAGCGCCTTGACCTGGGGCAGGCTGGCCTGCTGCTTTTTTTTCTCCTCCATCCGCATGAGCTCGGAAGGATCCGGTTTTTCGCCCGGCTGGGGTTTGGCCAGCACTATTCTGTCCATACGCACGCAGTTGGTTTCTGCGGATCCTTTCACGAAGGCCGGGCCGGTGACTTTCAGGGAAATATAGGCGTTCCAGATATTCGCACCGGCGTTGGTGGCATTGGGCTCATACACCCGGTCAACACACGCTCCCAGTTTCTTGCCTTCTAATGCCCAGACGGTTGTTCCCGGCGTGGTCATCCAATGCTTGCTTCCCGGCTTTACGATTGTTGAAGGCTTGATATCCACCCGCCCGATTTTGAAAAGGTGATACTTGCCGTCCTGCGGTATTTCTTCGGGCTTCAGGGTGACGGTCGGGCCGCCGGTCACGCCGAATTGCAGCGATTTAGAAGGAGCCTTTTGCGCATCGCCTTCCTTGGGCGCGCCTTCTTCCGCCGCCATGATGGCCAAGATGCTCGCCGGTTCGGCCGCCATGCCGCCGGCGGCGTCGTCATCCGGCACGAATTTCTGGCGGGGGGTGATGGAGGAAAATGTAAGCCAGTTGAAATCCGCCACGTCGCTTCTGGGCAGGCTGCGGAATTGCTCCGGCAGCTTCGGGTCCCGGAAGAGGGCCGCCATGCGCGTCATTCTTTTGCCGTCGCTGTTGTGGGTATGCTTGTAGCCGCTGCTGTAAAACATGTTAAACCAGTTATTCTCGTAATTCTTCCAGCCTTCCTCGAACCGCTTGACGAGCTGCGCATGGTCGAATGGCAGGTTTTGGCCAGCCGGAAGTTTGCGTTCCATCCAGGGCCGGAGGTAGAGGAGCGCGCTGTCCACGATGAAGCGCTCGCGCATGACATGCGAGGCATACAGGCTGCCTGGCTTGACCGCCGCTTCTGCCTCGTCAAATATTTTCCCGGCCGTGACAAAGAAATCCAAGTCGAGGTAGGCCAGCATATGGGGCTGATGTCGCATCATCATGAATTGCGCCTCCCTGTCGATGCGACCGGTGAGATAGTTGTAATATTTTTTCATGGCCGGCGCGGCGGGGCCGTAGTAGCCATCCATGAAAATATCGATCAACGCCTCCACCTCTTGATGGGGGTTGACCAGGAGCTGGTAGGCCAGCCAGTATTCAAGATCAATGAAATTTTTGCCGGGGTCCATATAATAGCCGGTTTCAGCGTAGTAAGTCGTGCAGCCGCAGCCGGCATAGTGGCGGATATCCGGCCCGAGGCACTGCGCCATGGTCCAGGGCAGGGGGAACTCGCTGTAATAGCTCAGGGTGGTCCAGTAATCATCGCCTATGCCCAGGCAAGGGGCCGCTTCTCCCCAGGCCTTGATCTGTTCGTAGTGGTCCTTGTTCCAGGGATGGCTCAGCGGGCGGAGTCCGTCGCATTTGCTGTATACATCGCACCAGCCGATCAGGACATTTTTGCGTGCCCGGATAGTTTTTGGGGGAGGCTGGGTTAGGTTGTAGGCAAAGGTTTTGAGCACGACATCCGGGTATTCCTTTTCAATCTGTTCGCCGATCCAGTTGAGATAATCAACCAGGGGGCCGATTTCGCTGCCCTCGCTTTTGGCGATGGCCTGGCAGTTCGTGCACTTGCAGTGAGCGTCGTATTTGTCGTTCTGCCCGATCATGTAGACCCGGGGGGGCGGAACGGCGTTGGTAAGAGATTGATTCTTGGAGATATATCCTTTGGCGGCCAGCGCGCGGTCTTTTGAAATATATTCGCGCAGTTTTTCCAGGGTGATGCGGCGCACGTCCGGGTGGGTCAGGCAGAGCTGGCCCGGGCCGGCTTCGTCATAGGCCGGCAGGCGTTTGCCGGAGGAGTCCAGCGAGAAATATTCCGGGTGGGTTTCAAACCAGTCCTTGGCGTTTACGAAATATGAAAAAGAATGCCCGACGTGCGGGGAGCCGTTCAGAGGATAGAATGCGCCGACCGGAAAAAAATTGGTGCGGCCCTTGAAATCGTAACGGTAAGTCTTGTTGCGTATGAAATAGAGCCACCGGTCGTCACCAGTGCCCAGGCCGCAGCCCAGGTCGCGCATCCAGAACCACGGCTTGGCGCGGATATCGAGCTTGTCGATTTTCAGGGTTGGCCGGGATGGGACGACTTCCGTTTTCATTTCCAGCCAGTGGCAGCCGACCTGGCGCTCCAGGAATTCATAGATGCCGTAGAGCGTGCCGCGCGGTCGCCCGCCGGCCAGGACAAGGTTTTTGCCCACGGTGCGGATGACCCATTCTTCCTCGCCAAGCGCGGCGGCATCAATTCCGTTTTGGGCGGCAAACTTGGTCCAGCCAACGTAAATCAAAGGTGTTTTTGACGGCAGGGACGATTCCTCGGTCACCGGGAAAGAGGCGCCGGTGACGCGGGTGAGGAAATTGGTCAATTCCTGCACTGCGAATTTTTCGGGTTCGGTGGCGTTTTCGGCCTGGACGATCGTGTATTGGGTTTTGCCATCCCGGGCGATGAAGATCTTGTTCCACGAAAAAAGTGATGACAGGAACCCGACGCACAGGCCGGAGAACAAAACAGCTTTAAGCAGCATAAATCCGCGGGAATTATTTTTCATGATGGCAGGGTTCCTTTTGATGATGTTATCCATCTGCGGCTTAAGTATAGATTATTAAAACAGGCATGATAAGCGAATCACCGGCAAAGCGGCAACTTTATATTTTTGTACCCCCTCATTTGCGTGGCGATATTTCGGCGGTAGAGCCGGTATCCCGCCTTAGCGGATCAGCTTCAGGCTGAAACACCGGCTATCTTGGCCGATGTGAAATCGGCCCTACCTTCAGAATAATGATCTATAATGGCATTTAATTATGAAACACTAGTGCCTAATGCTCAAAAACTACCATCTGGTATCCGTTCACTTCCGGCACTTCAACCCGCCAGTAGCCGTCTGTTTTCTCAAACGGCAGTTTTTGACTTGAGGGTGCCAGGTAAACGGAATGGACTCTTCCGGTATCGGCGCGCAGGGCAAGCGCAACCGGCCCGGCCCGGAGCGGCTCTTCCACCACCTGGGCCTTGCCCCTGAGCTCCGGCTGGTATGCCAGCAGGTGCACAATGCGGCGATTTTTCTGGCTTGTTACGGTGGCCTGCGCCGATGGCGGCAGGCCATTTACCTTCAGGATGGGTGCGGGCAGCAGGTGCTGCAGGCAATTGCGGAAGATATTGCGATAATAAACCGCGGCGTGCTGGTAATAACCGGCAAACACCGGGAAACTGAAATGAATTATCCGGCCGCTGTGGACGAGCGCGGGCCGGCCGGCCGGCCGGTCGGGCGGTATGTAGACGTTTTCATGGCAGCCGTCCCATTCTCCCCTGTTAAAATATGGCTTCATCAATTCGGCCAAAATGTCTGCGCCGCGGTTTGCGGTAAAAGCGATCCCGGGCTCATAAATTGCAATGGGCATATCGGGTATATCGCGGTTGAAGGGCGGTTTAACCTTAAAGAAAGCGGGATCAAACGGTTCCGGCCCGCGATAGAGGCAGTTATATTGCCTCAGGGCGAATGCCTTTTTGCATGGATCGAGACCAGAGACCCCGGAGCTGATAATAGCTCCGCCTTTTTTCAAGTGGCGGCTCAGTGCTGCCTGGAGAGCGCTGTTCAGCAGAATCGAATCGGGCAGGACGATCAGGCGGTATTTCCAGATGTTTTTGCAATTGTCAATCACGTCAAACTGTTGTTTTAATTCCCACAGCATGCGAACGGCGCCCCGCACGTTGGCGCCGATATCTCCGCCGCCGCCGGCGCGGGCCGATTTTAGCGCAGGGTCCAGAACGGCTATTTCAGCCCAGGCGCGGGCGCCCCCGGTCCACGGGTCAAGCGCCTTGAGGCCGACAAAGACCCGCGTGATGCTTTGCCATACGGCCGGTTCAAGGCGGCCGCGCGGATGCAGTGCGTCAACCAGCCCGTACCCGCCGCCGTTGGCGAGGGCGTTCAGGCAGTCAAAGCGCAGGGAATGTTCCGGACATAAGCCGCCGAAATCTCCGTAGCCCTGCTGGAAGCGGCTCGTAAGGATAAAGAAAGGCTTGTTCAACGTGCGCACATAGCGGAGGGCGGAGGGCATGTAATCGTATCCCCAGCCGGCATTGGGGGGACCTTCCAGCTCGATATGGTCGGGCTGGACCGAGAATGGCAATCCGTTGAAAAAAAGCCGCAGGCGGCCGCCCCCGTGCTCACGTGCCAGCCGTTTTACTTTTTCCAGGTAGGCATAAGTCATATGCTTAAGATATGCGCGCGCGTCATCCTCATTGAGCGGGTTCAAACCCAGCCCCCGCATGCCTTCCACGCATTCCACACCGTAACAGGGATTGGCTGTGTCGAGGCAGTCAAGAAACAGGCCCTGGACCTGGTAACGCGCCAGGATCTCGTCAATCATGGCCAGCAGGTGAGTGCCATAGCCCGTGTTCAGGCACGGATTCCGGAAGAAATGTCCCATCCTGTCCATTTGATAAACGCGCCCTTCTTTGTCAACCTTGCACCATTCGCGGTGGCGCAGGGCGTGCTCGTGGTCAATCCCGCCGTTGATGTAGGCCGCGGCCATGATGCCGCGCGCCCGGCAGGCCTTGAGCATTTTTCCGAACAGGTCGATTTTAAGGGCAGGGTGCCGGATGCCGACTTGAGTGGGGTAATAGGCAAACCCGCGGTTGCAGCGCGCCGGCAGGAGGACAAAATCAACCCCGGCTTCCGCCAGCCGGCTTCCGAATTCGGCCGGGTCGAAATCGCGCCCGACGTCCGGGACGGAATGCATTGTATGAAAATCAAAAACCACCGCCCGGCGCGGCTGGAATTTTCTAGCGGTGAGCATGGTATGATTGCGCATGGTCACAGGTTGGCCTTTTCCCATTCGCGCTTGGCTTCCAGCATGGCCAGGTAATTCTGCGGTTTCAGTCCGTGGGGCAGGGAATGCTGGCTGGCGAGGATGAACCCGCCGCCGGGGACGCATTGGTCGAGCGCCTGGAAGGTTTCCTTTTTGACGTCTTCGGGGGTGCCCATAATGAGGGATTTGAACGAAACCCCGCCCATCAGGGTCACCTTTTTTCCGTAGAGCGCCTTCAGCTCTTCGATGTGTTCTTCGGGCTGGATGGACTGGATTATATCCACGCCGGCATCTACGATCATGTCCATCAGGGGGCGGTTGTCGCCGCACTGGTGCAGGAATACGTCCAGGCCGTTCTTGTGAGCAATGGCAAAATCGCGCTTGAGCTTGGGGTAAATCAGCTTTTCGAAGCGTTCGGGGCTGAGGAAGGGGCCGCCGGAATGGCCGAAGTCCCAGCTGAATGCCCAGGCGTCGATGCCGATTTTTCTGGCCCGGGCGCACACGTCATCCAGCCAGCGCGCGCCTTCCGGGTTCATGGCCCGGGCCTGCCAGCCATCCGGGTCCTCGTAGATTTGCATCACCCACTTTTCCAGTCCCACGCCTGAGGAATAATGCAAGGCGGGATGCGCGTTGGGGGAATAGGCGCCGATGATGTAATGGGTCTTGCCGAAGCGCTTGAGGAGCGTGGCGCGCACGATCTGTTCCGATGGCAAGGTCGGTTTTTCTCCCAGCGCCTCAAGGTAGACGTTGCGGTGGCTTTTGCCGCTTTCCTCGATCATCAGGATGCGGTCGCCTTCTTCCGTGTATTGCAGGATATTTCCTGTGGAATCACGGTACAGGCCTTGTTTTTCATCTATCAGCTCGGGCTTTTCGATCGGGGTATCCTTGCCGATGTTGGGCCAGACCACGACGATATCCCATTCGAGGCGGTCAATGAGTTCGGGCAGGTCCCTGAGCATGGAATCAATCCAATCCTGCCATCGGCCGTTCCAGAGGGCCTGGTAGCTTTTCATGCCGCCGAAGAGGCTCTCGCGGCCGAGCAGGGCTTCGATGAAGGCATTGGAAGCGTAATCGCGCTCGCCGACCGGGATGCGGTCCGGCTGCTCATGCCGCAGCGTTGCTTTTATACGCTCTTTTGAGTTCATGCCCTGTCCTTTTTGGTAATTTCAAAAGTAGCCACAAAGAAGCACAAAACCTGCCCGCAATGCTTCGCATAGCGATGCAGGCGGGTTCACAAAACCCTTGTGTTTCTTGTGCATTTTTGTGGCAAATACTAGCTTATTGGATAAATCCTGCTTTCATACCGGCAAAGAGCACACGGGTTGTGGCAGAGACCGCTTGATTTCATCAAGGCGGTATCCGAAGCCCGGTCCACTGAGAGTGCCAAGGTCAACCCGGCCCTTGTTCCGCTTGTACAATCCCGGATGCACGGCGGCCTCTGGTTTTGAAATTTCCGGGTAAAACTGCATGGAATTGGTTTCCACGCCCATGATTGTGCCGGCATGGGCTGCCAGCTGGCAGTGCGGTATCTGCGCCAGCATGGGATTGCTCAAGTCCTGGACCATGAGCGTCATGCCGTGGGCCCTGGCCCAGCAAAGGCTCAGCACTGCGCCGGTCTGGGTCTTGCAGGTTTTAAGCGCCACGCCGGTCCAGCCCAGTTCGCGCCCGAGCCTGATCAGCTGCCAATCATGCGCGCTTTCGTCCATGAAGAGCGGCTTGCGGGCGGAGAGGCTGTGGACATCTATCCGGTTTTTTTCAAGGTCATAGGGGAAAGGCTGCTCAACGTAGAGAATCATCCCGTAAACGCGCGGATGTTCAAGCGCCAGCCGGTCGAGAATGTCATTGACATAGGACGGGTCGGTCACGGTGCAGTTGAAATCGGCCGTGAGCCAGTCCGCGTTTTCCTCGATCGCCATTGTACCCACCTTGCAGACGCGGTCATAGTCCCAGGCGGCATCGTTGCCGCGCAGCTTGATTTTGAGGCATTTCAGGCCGTCGGCACGGATCCAGTCGCGCAGCAATATGGGGTAGCCATCCCTGGGTTCCTGGCCGGTCAACTCGGACTCATCCACGGCGTCTTTGCCGCCGACGAGGTGCCAGGCCGGCAGCGTTTCCGCCCGCGGCATGACCAGGAAATCGGCGGGATATTTACCCTTGAAACTTACCGCGCTCTTGGCGGCCGGCTCCAGGTAATGGGCGAGATCGTGATTCATGAAACGCTTGTTGTATGTTTCATAGACCGGCAGATTGTGCAGTTTGCCGTAGGCGTCGTGGAGGGCGATGTCAAAGGCGGAGCAGCAGACCAGGGCCGAGAGCCAGGGCATTTTTTCAGACTTGCCCCGCTTGCGATTGAAGGCGCCATATAATTTTTTGAGCGTTTTCTCCTGGAATTCGTGCCCGACCTCAATCGGGTGGCCGGCAAAATGGCAGGCAGCCCAGGCCATTACCAGCTCCAGGCAAAAATCCTGGAGCACCTTTTGGCGCGCTCCGTATTCCATGGTGCTGGGCCAGACCCAGGGGACGCTCAAGGGCGTCTCGCCCCAGCCTTCGGACTTTTTATCCTTCCGGTCATGCACGGTCAGTTTGACGCGGGCGCATACTCCGCTTTCAACAGATTCATGGCCGAACTTGAGCGGTACGCGCATTTTGAAAGGCAGGAAATAAAGCTCGGCGCCGCAGGGGGAAGCATCGGTCTGTTTTTTCATTAATGTTTCCTTTTTTTTATATCGCAAATTATCCTGTCAATGGCCAGGCCGGCAGTTATCCACAGCATTTCCGGGTGGTGCTTGTAAGCCGGGAGCACTTCGGACACAAGCGGCCCGTTGTAATTGATAGCCGCCAGGGCTCGGCATACCTTGGCCCAGTTGACGTCGCCTTCGAATATGCCCGTAAAACCTTCCTGATTGCCGATTGCCAGCCGGAAATCCTTGAGGTGGACAGCCTTGATCCTGTGCCCGAGGATCCTGATCCAGTCTTCCGGGTAGCCGCCGTTGTAAAGGCAGTTGGCGACATCAAGGTAGCAACCTGCGGAGGGTGCAGCGACCTTGTCAATAAAATCGCGCATTTCCAGTGGGCTCAGAAGGAATTTATTGGGGACGTTTTCCAGCGCCAGGGTAATCCTTTTCCGGGCGGCGGCAGAAGCAAGGGATGAAAGCGCCTCAAGGGCGCGGTCATAAACTTCGTTATAGGGTACAATTTCGATCTCCTTTGAAAGAATGGAATTGTCAACCGCGCCCGGGATGATGAGGACAGTCGGGGCTTCAAGTATTTCGGCAATGTCAACCAGGCGCGCAATGACTTTGCGGCCATTTTCCCTTTTGAGTTTGTCGGGGCTTGAGATGGGCGTTTGCCACTGCCGGCGCGAATAAACCGAAACGATCCGGATGGCGTTATTCCGGGCCGTTGCCTTGATTGCCTTTAAGGTTTTCAGCGGACAGTCCAGGTCAAACATGCCGTCAAAGTTCACTTCGACGCCTTCAAATCCTGCCTCCCGGCATTCCCGGAAACAATCGCGCCAAGGCATACTTTCGGGAAATGATCGCAATGTAATGGCCTTGATCATACCGGTGGTTTTCTCCTCCAAGGTGACTTTTTGCCGCAACAATACTATCCCATTATTTATTATCATTAATAGCAGTGCGAATTTCGTTGTGAAAAGGCAGCGGCGATCCCGGACCATCTGTGCTACTCTGCGAAGTAGCTTCGCTACGTAGCACGAGCGAACTTGCCGCGCTCGCATAGACACAAGTCTAATGCTTCGCGCGGCGCGTCCGTATCTGATCCGGCCTGGCCTTGCTTTTCCCAATCCCGCTTGCGCGGGAAGCAAAATTCGCCCTGCGATTCATTCCGCCCAACCGCAACGTTTGTGCGGAGTATGGCTTAAAACGCTCTCCGCCGTAAGTAGATCTTTTATAAAATGCTCATGCTACGCTTGTCATATTATCAGTAACGGAAGCGTAAGTTATGGTCTGCATGTTGTCATTCCCGCGGAAGCGGGAATCCATCCGCCACTGGCGGACCATTTTCATGGGAATGATATAAAATTCATTTATAAAGTGGAAGCCTGATTTTCTTGCCTTTTTTCCAGCTCGTTTCGATGGCCTCGGCCAGCTCCGCCACCCAGTAGCCATCCCCGATCGGCACTTTTATTGGTGCGCCGGTGCGGACCGACTCGATGAAGTCGGTCATCGCTTCCGCCGTGGCCAGGTCATGATGGTTAAATTCGAATTTATGGCTGACGGGCCCGATGTGTCTGCTCCATTCAGCACGGCAGTCCTCTTTCTTGAGCTCGCCGCGCATGTTTTTGAGCGGAGGTCGGTAATAGGCGACGTATTCCGACGGGCTGCAGGAGATGGCATAGTTTTCGGTGTTGATAAAGGCGGGGAAGGCGCAGTGCCTGCCCTGGCAGACGCTTGAATAGTGGAAGTGGCCGATGGCCCCGTTCTTGAACTCCAGCAAGGCAATCACCTCGTCCGGACTCGGATAATCGCGTTTCAATTGCTTGATGCCGCACGCCGTAACCGCCACGATATCCCCAAAAAACACATGGTACAAGTCCAGCGCGTGACAGCAATGAAACGGGATTTGCGATATTTTCAACCGGAAATTATCGGGAAACATGTTGTGGCAGTTAATCATTTCCGTCTCGCCGGCGTGCTGCCAGTTGAAGACCATCGAGAAAATGACGCCGGGGGCATGTTCCTCCAGGTGCCGCTTGACCGCCTTGTAGGCAGGGTAGTAACGGTGGATCAGCCCGACGTGCACCGGCACTTTTTTGGCCCTGGCCTTGCGCATCATGTCGAAGGCGCCCCTGGCGGTGGGAGAGATCGGTTTTTCAATGAAAATCGGCTTGCCGAGCTCCAGCGATTTGTAAAAGGCCTCCTCGTGGGCGAAGGGATTCAGGCTGATCACAACTGCCTCGACACCCTTTACCCCAAGCATTTCATCCGCCGACCGGCAGGGCTTGCCGCCGAACCTGTCGCAAAGACTTTTTGTTGCCTCTTCCTTCACGTCAAAGGCCGCCGCGACTTCGTATGCGCCTTCGCCCTCCAATGATTCCATGAGCGCTCTCGTGCGGCCCCCGCATCCATATAAACCCAGTTTTACGGCTTTTTTCATTATTATTTCCTTGTTGGCTTGTGGTTTAACCGGTTGTTACACTAAAAAAATAGTAGCCGCCAGCCGGGACTGGCATGGCAAATGTACTCAGTTCAATATCATGCTATTAAACTGTATCACGTTATTCCAGAACGAGTTCCCCCAGACGGTCGAGGGCATGAAATCCGCCATCAAAGGTCGGGCTCCAGGCCAGGGGTTCCTTGCCGCCCCGCATGATGTTGACATAGATGGTCTGGCCGGGTTTTGCCCCGCCGGGCAGCAGGCGGTCGAGGGGAAAACCGAGGCTCATTTTCCAGGAGTTGGCTCCGGCCTCAGAAATCAACTTTGCCCCGCTTTCCCATTTCGATGAGTCTTCTCCATAGGCAAGTTGCACGCTGTTGCCGGCGGGATTGATCCCGATTTGCCGGTACGGCGGTGCGCCGCGCTTCGCCGCGAAAAGAAGCTCCCAGTCGTCACCGCTGAAAACACCCGGATCGTTTGTCAGGGGGCTGGCAAGGCCTTCTTCGCTCAGGCGGATATACAAATATTTCCCGTCATGGGCGAAGCGCGCCTCCACTTTCCGGGCGATGGGCACGCCCTTGAACGTGCTCCATTCATTACCCTTGGCGGCCTTGCCCCAGTCCACCCGCGCCGGGTCGCCGTCTGCTCCCTTTGCTTCCTGCGGCACTCTTACCCGCGGCCGGCGGGCGTCCATTTTTTTTTGTTCTTCCAGGCGCTGCACTTCGGCCGGGTCAAGTTTCTCGCCCGGTTGCGGCTTCACCAGCAGGACGCGGTCCATCCACACGCCGTTTGTTTCAGTGGATCCTTTGACAAAAGCCGGTCCCTTCACTTTCAATGATATGTAGGCGTTCCAGGTGTTGGCTTCGGCATTGGTTGCAGCGGCGTCGTATAACCGGTCAACGCATACGCCCAGTTTCCGGCCTTCCAATGCCCAGACGGTTGTTCCCGGCCTGGTCATCATATTCTTGGCCCCGGGTATGACGGTTGTGGAAGGCTTGATTTCCACCCGGCCTATCTTGTAGAGGTGATATTTGCCGTCCTGCGGTATTTCTTCCGGCTTCAGGGTTATGGTCTGGCCGCCCGTCACCCCGAAATGGATTGTATTCGTCGGTGGCTGCTGAGCCTCTTTGCCGGCTGCTGCGCCCTGTTCAGCCGCCATGATGGCCGAGATACCCGTGGGCTCTGCCGCCATGCCGCCGGCGGCATCGGGATCCGGCACGAATTTCTGGCGGGGGGTGATGGAGGAAAATGTAAGCCAGTTGAAATCCGCCACGTCGCTTCTGGGCAGGCTGCGGAATTGCTCCGGCAGCTTCGGGTCCCGG
>Ga0172380_10007346_pt1 | contig 12404 bp, 10 predicted proteins | sample Leawe162metaG_FD_119747 | JGI IMG/M metagenome (GOLD analysis project Ga0172380, IMG submission 119747) | Leachate microbial communities from a municipal landfill in Southern Ontario, Canada - Leachate well 162 metaG | ecosystem: Engineered > Solid waste > Landfill > Unclassified | place...
AACCACTTGCAACGCTCCGCAGAAGACGCAACACTCGATACGGGCGGTTGGTTAGACCTTCCCCGTCAGGGACTTTCACCCTGAAAGAAACGTCAAGCTTCGCTTGCCGCACTAACGATGAGCACCGGAGCGTGGGAACGATCAATTGCCTTTTCTTGTAGTTGCAACGCCGCTATACGCCAGGAAAGGTGCGTTACAGCCACAACCATTTTCCAGACTTTCATCGCCGACACCGGCGCTGATCGCGGCGCGCATAGGCTTGTTGTTAGATAAGAACAATAAGTGTTATTATGTTTACACTATCCTGGATATGCGCACACGCCCCGATGAATTTCATTGCGCTTTTTGTCACTCTGCCAACCCGGCAATCCGCAGGGCGCATGCGCGTCTGGCGCGCGTTGCGCGCGCTTGGCTGCGCTACGCTACGCGACGGAGTGTATCTGTTGCCCGAATCATCCCAGCACACCGCCAGCTTGATGCAGATTGCCGACGACGTGAAGCGTGCGCAAGGCGCGGCTGATCTCTTTATCCTGGCGGGACGCGACGATATCCAACAGGGGCAGCTTGTCGCCCTGTTCGACCGGGGCGCGGACTATGCGCGTCTGCTCGACGCCATCGGCGCGGCGGGGGTTGACGATGCCAAGGCGCTACGTGCGTTGCGCCGCGAGTTCTCGGCGCTGTCCGCTATCGATTATTTTCCCGGTGAGGCGCGACGCCAGGCAGAAGCGGCGCTGGCAGCGCGCGAAGCCGCCGCCACGGGCGAGCCGGGCAATGTCGCCGGCAGAATTCGCCGTCTTGCCGCTGCCGACTTTCAGGGGCGGACATGGGCGACACGCAAGCTCTTGTGGATGGACCGGATGGCATCCGCTTGGCTGATTCGCCGCTTCATCGACGGACAGGCAAAATTCCTCTGGCTCGAAACGCCCGCCGATTGTCCGACTGACGCCCTGGGTTTCGATTTTGACGGCGCGATATTTACCCACATGGACGGTCGCGTGACCTTTGAGGTGTTGGCCGCAAGTTTCGGGCTGGAAGTTGATCCCGCCATTGCGCGCATTGGCGCTATCGTGCATTGCCTGGATGTCGGCGGCGTTCCGATAGCCGAAGCGCCCGGTATTGAAGCGGTGCTGGCCGGCGCGCGCGCCGCAGCATCCGACGACGACAGGCTGCTTGCCGAGGCGAGTCGCATCCTGGACAACCTATATCAGAATTTCCAACAGGAGCATCCCGATGACTGACCATGCCGTCCCCACCACGCCGCCGCCCGCGCCCACGTTCGGCGTAGCCTCCAAATACTGGTTCAAGCTCGGCTTCATCAGCTTCGGCGGACCCGCTGGGCAGATTGCCATGATGCATCAGGAACTGGTGGAAAAGCGCCGCTGGATTTCCGAGCACCGCTACCTGCACGCGCTCAATTTCTGCATGTTGTTGCCGGGGCCGGAAGCCATCCAGCTCGCGATATATATCAGTTGGCTGCTGCATGGCGTGCGCGGCGCGGTGGTGGCGGGAGTCCTGTTCTTCATGCCGGCTTTCGTGCTGTTGTCGCTGCTGGCCGGGACTTATCTCTCCTACGGCGACGTGCCGGCGGTGCAGGGCGTCTTCTACGGTATTAAGCCCGCCGTGGTGGCGGTGGTGTTGTTCGCCGCCTGGCGCATCGGCTCGCGCTCAATCAAGAACGAAGTGCTGCTGGGCATTGCCGCGCTGGCGTTCATCGGCATCTTTTTCTTCAAGATCGATTTCCCCTGGATTGTGCTGGCGGCGGCGCTACTCGGCGCCATCGGCGGCAAGCTGATGCCCAACAAGTTCAAGGCAGGCGGCGGCCACGGCGTCGGCAACAAAGCCTACGTCCCGGCGCTGATCGACGACGCCACCCCGCCACCAGCGCACGCGAAATTCACCTGGGGGAAGCTCGCCGCTACGCTGGCGATTTTTGCGGCGATTTGGGCGCTAGTCATGCTGGCGCTGCTCGGTCATGGCGAACGCGGCGGCCTTTACGATATGGGAGATTTCTTTACCAAAGCAGCTTTCCTCACCATCGGCGGCGCTTATGCCGTGCTGCCCTATGTCTATCAAGGCGCGGTGGAGCACTACGGCTGGCTTACCGGCCCACAGATGATGGACGGCTTGGCGCTGGGCGAAACCACGCCGGGACCGCTAATCATGATCGTAACCTGGGTGGGCTACCTGGGCGGCGTTGCCAAACACGCCTACGACAACCCGGTTGCCGCCGGGATTGCCGGCGCGGCCGTGGCGACCTTTTTCACCTTTCTGCCCTCCTTCCTGTTTATTCTGGCGGCTGGGCCTATCGTGGAATCGACGCGCGGCGAACTGAAATTCACCGCGCCGCTTACCGCCATCACAGCGGCAGTGGTCGGGGTGATCCTCAACCTCGCCACTTTCTTCGCCTGGCATACCTTCTGGCCCAAGGCGACGGAAAGCGCGCCTTTTGCCGGGACGTTCGACGCGATTTCCGTCATCATCGCCATTGCTTCCTTCATTGCGCTGTGGAAATACAAGGCCGACATCATGAAAGTAATCGGCGTCTGCGCAGTGCTGGGTCTTCTTTATTCCTTCATCGCATGAGGCGCATCATGCCCCGCGAACTGAAACCCCAGGCCTGCAACCCCATGTCCGCCTTGTTCATGGTTGGATTGCCTCCGGCGGGTGCTATTCACCGCGTCGCATCCCGCGCAGGAACAATCCAGGCAATTTTCCCCGCGCAAGACGTAGTTACCACATAAGGAGCACAGCATGAAATGGATCACCCGCGAACGCCCGAAAATCGACCGCATCGCCTGCCCCTGGCTGGTAGCGCGCTATATCGACGAAACCCCCGAGTTCCTCTACGTGCCGGGCGGTGATGTGATGAAAATCGCCACTGAGACCGGCGCGATTCCCTTTGACGTGCCTGGCGTGGAACTCGGCCACCGTGGCGACAAGTGCAGCTTCGACGCCTTTATTGAAAAATACGGGATTGATGACGCGGCCTTAAACAAATTGGCCTTGATTGTCCGCGCCGCCGACACCGGTGCGCCGCAACCGGCGAAGGAAGCCGCCGGCCTGCTGGCGATATCGAAAGGCCTATCGCTCAACTTCGAGAATGACCACGAAATGCTCAAGCACGGCATGGTCATGTATGACGCGCTTTACGCTTGGTGTGCCGACACACCGCTGAAAAAAGTTGCGCGCTTTCTCGGCATAAAGTGATTCTGCCTGCCGGTGTCGCACCCGAAGTGCGCCTTCTGCTGGTGGGACGCGCGTTGCGCGCCGTCTGTGACGGCTATGTTGCGGTGCTGCTGCCCGCTTACCTGCTGGCGCTGGGTTTCGGCGCACGGGAGGTGGGACTGCTCAGCACCGCGACCCTGCTAGGCTCGGCGTTGGCGACATTTGCCGTAGGCGCTTGGGGGCATCGTTTCCACTATCGTGGCCTGATGCTTGGCGCTGCCCTGTCGATGGCTGCGACGGGCATGCTGTTCGCCGGCCTGTCGACTTTCTGGCCGTTGTTGCTGGTGGCGTTTGTCGGCACCCTGAATCCCAGCTCGGGCGATGTCAGCGTCTTCCTGCCGCTGGAACATGCTCGCTTGGCCGAAGCCGCGCAGGGCGACGCGCGCATCGCGCTATTCGCCCGCTACAGCCTCGTCGGCGCATTGTGCGCGGCGCTGGGCGCGTTGGCCGCCGCCGCGCCGGACTGGCTGGCGCGGCTGGGCGTCGATTACTTGGCGGCGCTACGCGGCATGTTTGCCCTCTACGGCGGGGTAGGGCTGTTGGTCTGGCAGCTTTACCGCACCATTCCCGAGCCGCCCGCGCACGCCCGGTCGGCGCAGCCGGAACCGTTGGGCGCCTCGCGCGGCATTGTGTTCAAGCTGGCGGCGCTGTTTTCCATCGATGCCTTTGCCGGCGGCCTGGTGGTCAACTCGCTGCTGGCGCTGTGGCTGTTCCAACGCTTCGATCTGTCGCTCGCCGCTGCCGGCCAGTTTTTCTTCTGGTCCGGCCTTGCCACCGCTTTTTCGCAACTGGCCGCGCCCTGGGTGGCGAAACGGATCGGCTTGCTCAACACCATGGTGTTCACCCACATCCCGGCCAATATTTTCCTCATCCTCGCCGCTCTGGCGCCCAGTCTGCCGCTGGCGCTGGGGTTGCTGCTGCTGCGCGCGCTGCTGTCGCAGATGGACGTGCCGACCCGCTCGGCCTTCGTCATGGCGGTGGTGACGCCGCCGGAGCGGGCGGCTGCGGCCAGCTTCACCGCCATCCCGCGCAGCCTCGCGGCGTCCGTCGGACCCTCGCTGGGCGGCGCGCTGTTCGCCGCCGGTTGGCTGGCCGCGCCGCTGGCGGCCTGCGGCATACTGAAGATCAGCTACGACCTGGCGCTATTTGCCGCATTCCGACGACACGGATCAAAGCGTCCCACCGTGTGACACAACAGCGCGACTGGAGTGCGGGACAAAACCGTGCTTATCCAATTTCCCCCACGCAAGGCATATATCGGGACGCGGAGCGTCCCTGGCTGCATTCCCACGCCGGAGCGTGGGAACGATCAAAGAACAAGGACAGGATGAACAGGATTTACAGGATGGGTTTTCTATCCTGTGCATCCTGTAAATCCTCTCTCAAACGTCTGTTGGCTTCCGGCAATCGTCCGGCTTAGGCTAAACCCTGAAGCGGCTCACCGAACCTTGCAATTGTTCGGCGAGATGTTTCACATGGTGCGAAGCGTCGGCGACTTCGCCAACGGCGGCGCTGTTTTCCTCGGTCATCTGGGCGATTTTTTCCACATTTTGCGCTACCTGATGGCTGGCGGCGCCTTGTTCGCGCAATGCTGCGGTAATGTCGTTGACCTCGGAAACCACCTGGTCGGCGCCGTCCCGAATCTGTTCCATGGATTCCCCGGCGCGGTTTGCCATTGCCACGCCTTCGGCTACGCGTTGGCTGCCTTCCGCCATGCTGGCAATCGCGTTTTGCGTGCCGCTCTGGATGGTGTCTATCATGCCGCTGATTTCCTGCGTGGATTGCGTAGTGCGTTCGGCGAGTTTGCGCACTTCGTCCGCCACCACCGCGAATCCCCGTCCCTGCTCGCCGGCGCGCGCCGCTTCGATGGCCGCGTTCAAGGCCAGTAAATTGGTCTGGTCGGCGATGTCTTTGATGGTGTTGACAATGGCCGAAATCTGGTTGGAGTGTTCGCCCAAGGTCTGGATAAATTGGGCGGACTGATTCACCGCGTCGGCGATTTTGCTCATTTCGACGACTGCATCATGCACCACCGAGCCGCCCTGCACGGAAAGTTCTCCGGCGCGTTTGGCGATGGCATGCGCCTCGCCGGCATTGGACGAGACGTGATCGATATTGGTTGTCATCTCCTCCACGGCGGCAGCCGTGGACGCTGCCGCCTCGCTCTGATGATTCGAACTGACGGCCACCTGGGCGGCGGACGAGGCCAGCGTGCCCGCGACATCGGTCAACTGGCCGGCGTTGGCATGCACTTGCCCGATCATGGTGCGCAGATGCGCCTGCATATTGCGCATACAGGCCAGCAAGCTGGTGTTGTCGCCGGGCTGGAGTTGAACGTTGAGCGTCAGATCGCCTTCCGAGATGCGCTGGGTGATTTCGACGGCATAAGCCGGTTCGCCGCCGAGCTGGCCAAGCAAACCCCGGATGATGGCGGTCGAGATGCCGATTAGCAGCGCCATGCCGATGACGCCGAACAGGATAAACAGATTGCGTATGGTCTGGTAGAGCGCTTCCGCGCGGGCGATTTCCTCGCTGGATTGCTGCACCGAATGCGTTTCGATCTGCTTCACCACCTTAACCATGCCTTCCTGCGCCGGGCGGTCCATACCCTTGACCTGCGCATCCACGACCTTTCCGGCCTGCGGGTCGTTCTGGTCGAACGATTTGATCGCCTCGCGGTACTTGACGCCTAGCGCTTCGTGCTCCTTGAGCAGCGTTTCCGTATCGGCGGTCGGCATTTCCTGTTTGCGCATCAGTTCCACCGCGTTTTTCAGGGATTCCTGAACTTTTTTCTCTTCTGCGATGAACTGGGCGATGTACTTATCGTAACTTTGCGGGTCATTGCCGCGAATCAGGATATTTTTCCATTCTTGCACCTGGGTCTTGAAAGCCGCCTGAGCGTTTTCCACTGCCACTACCGCGTCGGTCTCAGTCCTGGCGGAAGCCAGGCTCGCGGCCAAGTTGGATTTCAGGTGGTGTAGTTCATAAACCCCTATACCGAGTGAACTGAACAGCAGCAATAATGCGGTGGCCACCAGCATAATCAGTCGGGTGCTCATTTTCATACGGTGATACATGATAACTTCCTCCAATGGTTGACGGCGCCGCTACGTGAATCGACGCCGCATTCTCAATTTTCCAAAATAAACGCCGTTGTCCTCGAATGGATGCCGCAATGTATCACACCACTTATGTTGTGGGCTATTTTTGCAATATGCCATATTGATTTATTTGTTTATTTCGCAAAGCAACAGCGTTTTTTAAGGTTTATATTATGTTAAGCAAGTCAAGTGAATGTAACGGGCTGGCAATTTCTGATCCTGAAAAGCGCCCAAGAGCAACTGCCCCAGGAACTTCCAATCGGATTTCGCCTTGATATGGAGATAAATTTTTAAGCTTGCCACGCTGAATATGCGCTTGAGCAAGCATTAGGCATTTTTTGACACTTTCTCCAAAGGATGGTCGCACAAGGTATGCTGTCGGTATTTCCGCTAACGAATCCGATAGCGAATACTAATGGATGGCGCTGAAATAAATATAGGCAAATTCTGTATTTTGATGTAAAGAAATTCTTTACGCCGCGAGAGTTTATGCAAAATACGTTACATTATTATGTCGGATAGGGTATTTTCCAATCGGGATAAAATTATGGCTATTATCGATTTCACTGAAAAACCGCTTTCCTCCAAAGAAGTCTACGACGGGCGGCTGCTGCATGTCCGTGAGGATCGCGTAGCGCTGCCCAATGGCAAGGAGGCGACGCGCGAATATATCGTCCATCCCGGCGCGGTCGTGGTCGTGCCGCTCCTGGAAGATGGCGGCATCCTGATGGTGCGGCAGTTCCGCTACCCGCTGCACCGCGAATTTTACGAACTACCCGCCGGCAAAATCGATGCCGGCGAGGATACGCTGGTGTGTGGACAGCGCGAATTGCTGGAAGAAACCGGTTTTGTCGCCGATTCCTGGCATTACCTGACGACCATTCATCCGTGCATCGGCTATTCGGACGAGCGGATTCTGGTCTATCTGGCGCGGGGCTTGAGCGAGCACGGCCACCGGCGCGACGAGGACGAATTTCTCGATAATCTGCACATGCCGTTGGCGCAGGCGCTGGACTGGGTGCGCGAGGGACGGATCAGCGATGTCAAGACGATGATCGGCTTATTCTGGGCGGATAAAATAGCTCGGCAGGAATGGCGGGCGGAATGATAAGGCGATTCGTTCGGGCTTGGCCGTGACGGATTTTTCGCCGACACGAAATCTGGAAGCCCGGTTATTTTTATGCCATGATGCATAATTCTTTTTATGCGCTTAAAAGTGAAAAAACATTTATCTAAACATAATGTTAAATATTTTAATAGGAGTTTTTAACGCAGCAATGAAGCTAACCCCGAGAAAATCTCCCCATCAAACCAGGGGCGCAATCTGTTATATTCGATCCGATGAACGAGATTCAGGTTTTTAAAAAAGAAAAGCCCCCGATTACGGTCAGCGACCTGGAGCGCGAATTGGAGACGCTCTCGGTGCTGGTCGATCAGTGGACGAATTGCACCAACGTGCGCAGCGGCAACAAATTGTTCCGCGAGATCACCGCCCGGCTTCATCCCAACCTGATGAAGGCGCTGGTGATGATCGCCCAAAAACAGACCGGCGCCATTTTAAAATCCAGAAACAAAGTGACGCTCACCAACCTTGGCCGCGTGCGCATCCACAGCGCCGCGATCATACATTTCCTGCAATGGCTGGACGTGCTCGTCGCCGAAGATGGCACGCCGTTCCTGCGTCGCGTGGCGGTGTCGCCGGACGGCATCGATTTCTTTGCGATAACCTGGTCCGGCTGCGCTTCCATCCGTTGCGCCAACACTGACCGCTGGGACGAAACCAAAAAAATCTGGGAATGGGATTCCGCCGATAGCGACACTTCGACGAAATTGCTGCGCGACAGCGTGCTGCCGTACATTCCGCTACGCATGGAAAAAGACGCCTCCCTGCTCGTGTCGGATTGGGACCGGCACCTGGAGTTCGCCTCAATCAACACCTTGCTGCAAGCCGTAGACCGCTTTGGGGAAGGCGGCTTGCACGAAATCGAAAAAGCCGAAGTCATGAAATTATTGCAAGACGCCAAGGCCGATTTGAACCCATTGTGGTCGCATTTGCTACATGCGGACGAATGGGAAGTCTGCGATGAGTGATCGTGCCGGTTAGCCCGGCTTAGAAACGGTCCATTAATTACCTCCCGATCTGTTTGGCCCGCATGGCGTGCCCGCCCGCTGCTCCTCCCCCTTCAAGGGGGAGGTTGGGAGGGGGATGGGGTTGAGTTGGCACACATGTTGCAACTAAATCAGCGTTTTTAAACCCATCCCCACCCCAGCCCTCCCGCTTTCCGGGGAGGGAGCGACAATGCTGCCAGCCGGTGCCCGAAGGGAAGTAAATGCTGGACAGTTTCTTAGTCACTTACTGACCAAGTCACAAGCAACTTGTGACAAGAACATATCGTAGATCAAGCACTGGAGCGGCTTTCCGCAAAAAACAAGGACAGAATGAACAGGATTTACCAAGATGGGTTTTCTATCCTGTTCATCCTGTCAATCCTGTCTAAACGTCTGTTGGCTTCCGGCTTGTCCGACTTGGAATTAATGGAATTCATCCCGCAACACGTCCCGCACCTGCGCGGACAAATCCGCGTCCAGACAATCGAAACGCCGCAATCCTTCCATTCCCCTCAGCCAGGTCAATTGGCGTTTCGCAAGCTGGCGGGTGGCGGCAATCCCTTTTTCGCGCAGCGTAGCGAGATCGAATTCGTCGTCCAGATATTGCCATGCCTGCCGGTAGCCGACGCAGCGCATCGCGGGCAACGACGGATTAAGCGGATAATTCAGGCGCAGGCGCTGAACCTCGTCCACCAGCCCGGCGGCCAGCATCGCGTCGAAACGCTCAGCGATGCGCCGGTGCAGCACGGCGCGGTCGCCGGGTTCCAGCGCAATCTGGATAATGCGGTAGGGCAGGTCGGACTCAATGGGGTGTTCAAGCAGCGCCGACATCGCCAGGCCGCTCAGCAGGCAAACTTCCAGCGCGCGCTGGATGCGCTGGGCATCCGCCGGTTCGAGGCGCGCCGCGGTGACGGGATCGAGCCGCGCCAACTCGGCATGTAATGCCGGCCAGCCCAAGCGCCGCGCCTTTTCATCGAGTTCCGCGCGCAAATTGGCATCGGCTTGCGGCAACGCGTTCAGACCGTGCAGCAGCGCCTTGAAATACAGCATAGTGCCGCCGACCAGCAGCGGGATATTGCCGCGCGCGGTGATTTCCGCCATCAGGCGTAGCGCATCAATGCAAAACTGCGCGGCGGAATAGCTTGCGGTGGGATCGATCAAGTCTATCAGATGGTGCGGCGCCAACGCCAAAGTCGCGGCGTCGGGCTTGGCTGTGCCGATGTCCATGCCACGATAAACCAGCGCCGAATCAACACTGACGATCTCGCACGGCAAATCCCGCACCAATTCCACCGCCACACCGGTCTTGCCGCTGGCGGTGGGTCCCATCAGGAAAATCGCCGGGGGGAGTGTTGAGTGCTGAGTGCTGAGTGCTGAGTTCAAGGTGTTGAGTCCTGAGAGAAAATAGTGCTGGGTTGTAAGTTGCTGTGGTCGATTCTGACGGCGGTGGAATAGTTGACATTGCGCCTACTTGGCACTCAGCACTCGGCACTATGGTTTTAGGTTTTACTTTCCGCGCATAAACAACGCATCCAATTCCGCCATGCTGATTTCGCGCCAGGTAGGGCGACCGTGGTTGCATTGGTCGGCGCGTTCGGCTTGTTCCATGTCGCGCAGCAATGCGTTCATTTCGGCGGTGGTCAATTGGCGGTTGGCGCGCACCGAGGCATGGCAGGCCATGGTTGCCAGCAGTTGGTTGCGCCGTTCGGTGAGCATTTGGCTTGCGCCGAATTCGCGCATTTCCTTGAGCACATCGCGCGCCAGCAGCACCGGGTCGCAATTTCCCAGCAAGGCCGGCAGCGCGCGCACCGCCAGCGTCGAGGGCGATAACGGCGCCAACTCCAGGCCAATGGTGCGCAGCCGCTCGCCGTGCTCTTCGACAGCGGCGATATCCAGCGTGTCGGCGTGGAACGACACCGGGATCAGCAGCGGCTGCATCGGCAGCTCCTGGTGAGCAAGCACCGACTTCAGCCGCTCGTAAGTCACCCGCTCATGGGCGGCATGCATATCGACAATCACCAGCCCCTTGGCGTTCTGTGCCAAAATATACACGCCGTGCAACTGCCCCAATGCAAAACCCAAGGGCGGCAAAGTCTCAGCCTGTACTTCGGGGGGCAGGGTCTCCGGCTTGCCGACCTGACCGAACAGGGTGTGGTAGAGGCTGTCGCGTTCGGCCACGCCCAGAGGGATTTGCGCCTGGCGTTGCGCATAGGAAAAGGACGATGCGCGATGAGCCGAGGTGTTTCCGCCCTTGAAAGGGGAGACCGGAGAGGAAGCAGGCTCCGGCGTTTCGCGCCGCGCGCCTATTGGTGCGGCCAGCGCTTTGTTGAGCGCATGGAAAACGAATTGGTGCAACGCCCGACTGTCGCGGAAACGCACCTCAATCTTGGTCGGATGGACGTTAACATCGACCTCATTCGGCGGCAACTCCAGAAACAGCACGAATGCCGGGTGCCGGTCGTGGTGCAGTATATCGCGGTAGGCCTCGCGGATCGCGTGAACAATCAGCCGGTCGCGGACGAAGCGGCCATTCACATAGAAATACTGGGCGTCGCGCCCGCTACGCGTAAATCCCGGCAGGCTCGCCAGCCCCCACAGGCGCAAGTCGCCCGCCTTTTCATCGAGCGCTATTGATGCGCCGGCGAAATCGTCACCCAGCAATTGCGCCACCCGCCGCTCCATGGCGGCAGCCGGCAAATGCAAAGTCTTGCGCTCATTGTGCTGTAACGAAAAAGTCACATCGCTACGGCTCATCGCGATGCGCCGGAACATTTCCTCGCAATGGCCGTATTCGGTGGCTTCGGATTTGAGAAACTTGCGCCGCGCCGGCGTATTGAAATACAGCTCCTGTATTTCCACCACCGTTCCCGGCTCCAGTGCCGCAGGCTGAATGCCCGTAGCACCGCCGAACGATTCCACCTTCCACGCGTGGCGCTCATTGCGCCGTCGGCTGGTGAGCGTCAGGCGCGACACCGCTGCGATGCTGGCCAGCGCTTCGCCGCGAAACCCCAAGCTCCCGACCCGTTCCAAATCGTCCAGCGTATGGATTTTGCTGGTGGCATGGCGCGCCAGCGCCAGCGCCAACTCCTCCTTGTCGATACCGACGCCGTCGTCAGTAACCCGCAATAATTTTACCCCGCCCTGCGCCAACGTCACGCCGATCTCGCCGGCCTGGGCATCGAGACTGTTTTCCAGCAATTCCTTGAGCGCGGAAGCGGGGCGTTCGACCACTTCACCGGCTGCAATCTGGTCGATAAGGATGTCAGGAAGGATGCGGATAAAAGTCATGCACGCATTTTAGCCGGGAAAGGCACGGATGGGCAGTTAGCGCAGGTTGGGTTGCCTATTTTTCACAACCCAACCCGCGCCGGAGAAAAAGTTTCAATTTCCCGTATTTTGCCATCAGCGGAAGACGGCGCACGCCTCGGTGTGAAGAACATCGGCAAACCATATTGCGAAAGCAAGTCTTGCAGCCCGGTGGGCACGTTTTTTGTGCCCACGCGGTTGATGCATTTCCCGCGTGGGCACGATAAAGCTGTGCCCACCCGGCTATTGTTGTTACGTGGCACTAGTACCATGCAACATTATTTATTTCGCATTGAGGAAGATTGGCTGGCAATTTACAACTTCGGATACGCGGATTAAGCTGACTCTCCTTTATCCGAAACTATTGTTGTTGCGTGGTACTAGGCGTTTTTATTTGGCGCAATAGCGATCCCGGTTGGCAAGACTCTTTGCCTGTTTGTCCTTTGGCGAGAGTTTCATGCTTGGTCTAGCGTAGGCACACAAGCCAAATGTAGGGTTTAGGATTGATGCGTGATTGCAAGACCTGACCCCGCGACTTGCGTTTATTGCCAACGCCTTTCGGCCAGCGGGCGAATATTTTACTCAGAAGGGTGTCAGGCTGGCTATGCCCGACGCTTGCGCCTCAACGAAGCCCGGAATGCATGGAACGGCGGCAGATGAAAG
>Ga0172380_10007347_pt1 | contig 12403 bp, 11 predicted proteins | sample Leawe162metaG_FD_119747 | JGI IMG/M metagenome (GOLD analysis project Ga0172380, IMG submission 119747) | Leachate microbial communities from a municipal landfill in Southern Ontario, Canada - Leachate well 162 metaG | ecosystem: Engineered > Solid waste > Landfill > Unclassified | place...
ATCTGGGCACCGATGCGACCGGGGCGGCCGCGAGCCTCGTGGTCGACAGTGCCGGCACCTACAGCTTCACCCTGCTCGACAACCTGCTGATCGAAGGCGCGGGCGAGCAGCTCGACAGCATCGGCGAGGTGCTGTTCACCGGCATCGACGGCGACGGCGACGAGGCCAGCATCGCGCTGACGCTGCAGCACAAGGACGACGTCCCGGCCATCAACAGCATCCAGAATGCCATCGTCGCCAACACCGACGGGGTCATCACCGGGGCGATCGACGTCAGCTACGGCGCCGACGGCCCCGCTGCCGCCGGCGGCCTGCGAATCGCGGGCTGGGACGATCTCGATGGCATCACGGAAACCCTCTCCCCGGATGGCACGACCCTGACGGCGACCGTGACGGACACCGGCATGCCCTTCTACACGCTCGTGGTCGACAGCGCGACGAACACCTACACGCTGACCTACGCCGAGCGTCCGGTCGTCGAGATCCCGCTCGATTTCAGCGCGGCGAGCGGCGGTGCGGGGGCTGAAACGCTCGTGGTCCCCGCCGACACCTACGATATCACCATCAACGGCGGCATCTTCGATGGCACCAGCCTCCAGGATCTTGGCGAAGGCGAGCCCGGCGACAACGCCGACGACGTGAAGCCGACAGGCAGCGGCTTCGGCATCGGTGATACGCAGGGACAGACGACCATCAAGAACAACGAAGGCTTCTTCCTCACACTGGCCGCCGAAGGTGCCCCGACGACTGCGGACGCGCTGACGCTCGAAATCGATCGCGAAGGGGGCAACCAGAGTGGAACGACGATGGTGGTCAACTGGCGTGCCTTCGATGCCGACGGCAACCTGATCGTGGGTGGGAGCGGCTTCGATGCCGGCTCCGGGTCGGAAACGATCACGGTGGTGAAGTCGCCGGCGTCGGGGTTCATAACGATTGACCCGCCGGGCGAATTCGCCAGCCTCGAGGTGTGGTTCACCAACCAGAGCGGCGGTGGCAACGTCCGGATCGAGGGGGCCCAGCTCACCGCCACGGTCATCCCGGAGGATCAACCCCTGCACTTCGAAATCGCCGCCGTGGACGGCGATGGCGATGTGAGCGACACGCAGGGTCTCGATGTGCTGCTGCAGGGCGGCGCGGGGCCGGGCTACACCCTTACCGGGACCTCAGAGAGCGAAATCATGCAGGGCGGAGGGGGAGACGACTTCCTCTCTGGCGGCAGCGGCGACGACATCCTGTTCGGAGGACTGGGTAACGACGTGCTCGACGGCGGCGCCGGCGCCGACTGGATGGCGGGCGGGGACGGCGCCGACACCTTCGTGATCGGGGCCGACTCGGCGACGCTGGCCGTCGACGACGTCATCGCCGACTACAGCGCCGCCGACGGCGACATCGTCGACCTGACCGAGCTGCTCGGAGGCGTCGGCGGCGTGGACCTCGACGCCGACGGCTACGTCCAGGTCACCGGCACAGGAAACCCGGGCGAGTACACCATCGCCGTCGACGGCGATGGCGGCGGCGATGCCTATCAGGACGTGGCAACGATCACCGTCACCGGCGGCACCCATCTCACCATCCTGTTCGACGACACGCTGCCGGCGCAGAACGTCGACATCTGATCCCCCGGGGGCGGGCCCGCTCCCTCGGGCCGACTGCCGCCCCGCCTCGCTCGGGGGGTGCGGCACTTGTTCCGGCAGCGCTCTATACGCCCTCGCCGGGCAGCACGGCCCCCAGGTCCCTGGCGCCGGCGGTCTCGGTGCGCCGTGCCTCGAAGCCGTGAATGAAGCTGCGTTCCCCCACGAAGCTCATGATCGGCATGTAGCCGGGGAAGGCCGCGTCGGTTGCTACCCGATCGGAAAGGTTGTCGAGGATGTAGCGCGTGCCCTCGAGGTGGACGGCGAGCACGGCGTGGTAGACGCCCTTGCGCGTGTCCTCGAGCACCACCAGTTGCAGCTGCTCGGTGCCGAAGCCGAGGCTGCGCAAGAGCCAGTACTTGGCGATGGCGAAATCCTCGCAGTCGCCGGCGCCCTTGCGCGCCGTCTCCGCAGGCGTCGCCCAGTAATCGCCCCTGCCCCAGACAATGCGGTCGGGGCTGTAGCGCAGGGCGCGGTTGACCGCGGCATTCACGGTGGCGATGGCGACGGGGGCGGCCTGTTCGCCCGCCGCCCGTCCGGTGGCACGCAGCGTGCGGGCCAGGCGCGTGTCGCAAGCGGGCAGGCCGGACTCGGCGCAGCGATCGGTGAACAGGGCCGTGAAATCCGTCGCGGTGGCGTTCCGCCACTTCGCCGCCGCGGGCAGTCGGCCGGCGGAAATGGCGACCGAGGCGAAGGCGCCCAGGCGCTGCCCGGTCGGGGCCGCGACCACCGGCCGTGCCGGCGCCGGCGGGCGCAGGTCCGGCCCTCCAATGCTGGCCCGGCCGGCGGCAGGCTCGATCACGGCGAGGACCTGAGGCCGCGGCCACGGGCCGGCCGCCCCGAGGGTCTCACCGCCGGCCCAGGCGCCGGAGGCATCGCGCGCCGCGGCACCGGTTCCGGCGCCGGCCGCCAGCAGCATCAGGATTGCTGCAACGATACTACGTCTTGGGTGCATTCTACTCTCCCAGCAACAGGAAGAGTAGCCGCGCTCAAATAAGACTTAGGAAAGAGACTTGCTTTACTTGTAGTAAGAAAAATCGAGCGCATTTTACGCAATCGGCCGCGACGGCCCCGGCCATGGCCGTCAGGCCGCGATCGAGATCCGCACCGTGCCCGGCCCACGCTCGATGGCGCTGGCGAGGCTCTCCCGGGCCATGTCGAACTCGCGATGAACCGACGCCGGCGTCGTGGTGACGCCGCCGATGCTGGCCGACAGCGCCACCAGCCGGGCGGCGCCGTCGAGGAAGATCGTGTCCTCGATCCGCGCGCAGATGCGCTCGCCGATCGCCTTCGACATCTGCTGCGGGGCGGCGCGCAGGAACACGGCGAAGGTATCGCCCTCCAGCAGGCCGACGAGATCGCCGGGGCGGATGTTGCTGCGGATGGCCGCGACGACGCCGGCGCGCAGGTCGTCCGTCGCCCCTTCGGAGTCGGTGCCTGCCGGCGCGTCGGCCCGGCGCACGGCAATCAGCAGGGTGGTGCCCCAGCCGGCGGCGCTCATGCTCTGCCGCCGCTCAATGAACTCGCCGGGCGCCAGCACCGGGCCGTCCGCGGGGTCGTCGGCGGCGCTGCCCGCCGCCAGTGGCGAGCCGGGCGCGGCGCCGGCCAGAGCGGGGGAGGCCCGCCGGCCCGATGCCGCCGGCACGACGAACAGGACGATGGCCGCCAGCATGGACGCCGCCGCGGCCGCCGCCATGACGGGCCAGCCGGCGGAAGGCAGTCCGAGCACGACACCCCCGCCCGCCAGCCCGGCCGTCAGCGCCAGGACACGAGTGAACCGGACCGCGGGGGAATGCATGCAGCGCCTCCAAGCTATCGGCGCGACCTTTGGGCGACGACGGTAAAGGAGTTGTTCATCTGCGCTGGCGGCATTGTCTCAAATCGCGGACATGCCGCCGCACCGCGGGCAGGCCGGCGGCGCAAGACGCCGCACCCCTGATCGCGCGGCAGCGGCCGGCAGGCAGGGGCCGCGCCCCGAGGGCAAAATCAAAAGCCCGCCAACCTTTTGGTTGCGCGGGCTTTTTGATTGGTTGCGGGGAGAGGATTTGAACCTCTGACCTTCAGGTTATGAGCCTGACGAGCTACCGGGCTGCTCCACCCCGCGCCAATTTCCTGCTTTTGCGCCAAAAGACTGCGGCCATCGCCGCGGCGCATGGCCTATATAGGGGGTGAGCCCGGCGTTCTCAAGCGCAAAAGCGTATCGTTGCGACAGATTCTTGACGGATCGGCATAGCCCTGCCGGCAGAGCCCGGCGCCTCGACGCGCGCTGCGAGGGACGCTGTAGCCGGCGAGCCGGACGCGCTAGTCTCACATCGTCCGACTCGCCGAGGTACCGATGACAGTGCTGGCTACGGTCTTTCCCCTGGTGTGCTGGTTCGCCTACAATTACGGCGTGCCGCTCATCGAACGCCGGCGCCCCTCGCTCAGCGTCATCATGAGCCTGCAGCGCCGCCGCTGGGTCGCCAACATGGCGGGGCGCGAGACCCCGCTCGACGCCATCCTCTCGGGCAATCTGATGAGTTCGATCAGCTTCCTCGCCTCCACCACGGTGCTGATGATCCTCGCCATCTTCGCAGCCCTCGGCCAGATCCCGGCGCTGGTGACGACGCTGCGCACGGCGGGAATCGGACCGACCTTTGCCGCCGGGGACCTGCAACTGCATTTCGTGGTGATGCTCGCCATCTTCGTCCTCGCCTTCTTCGCCTTCACCCTGGCGCTCAGGCAGTTCAACCATTTCTGCATCATGATCGGCGCCATGGACCACTCCCGACCGGCGACAGAGGCCGAGATCGACGCCATCGCCAGCCTCAACACCATGGCGGCGCGCAACTTCAACAACGGCATCCGCGCCTATTATTTCTCGGTCGCGACGGTGGCCTGGTTCATCGCCGACTGGGCGGCGATCGCCGCCAGCCTCGTGGTGGTGGCGGTGCTGATCCATCGCGAGTTCTTCTCCAGCGCCCACCGCGTCGCCGCCTCCGCGGCGCTCAGTGCCCGCCGCCAGGAGCAGCCGGCGCCGGCAGAGCGATAGGCCCGCCCGGGGCGCGGAAGCCCTCCCCCAGGTAGATGCGGTAGACACCGATCCGCTTGCCCAGGCGGTCTATGGCGACGGCTTCGAGCTCGGTGACCCGCTCGAACAGTGCCGCAATGGACCTGTCGAGCGGCCGCCAGTTGTCGGCAAGAAGGATCGCGGCTTCCCCGGCGCGGGCGGCGGGTGCGAACCAGAAGTCGAACTGTTCGGTCCGGCGGGCGAGGCTCGTCACCGCGCCGTCCCTGAGGGCGAAGGCGAGGGGGGAGGCGAGCGCGTAGTCGGTCGCCGCGATGAAACCGGGCCGATGCGCCGCCGCCTGCACCTGCACCCGCGCCGCGACCTGGTCCCAGCCATAGGACCAGGCCGTGGTCTGGTCGGCGTAGCTGACCAGCGCCATCACCGGCACCACCGAATAGTTGACGAAGGCGAGAAGGGCGGCGGCGGCGCCGTAGGCAACCTGCCCGAGCAGGACCCAGCGCGCCCTGAGGCAAAGGGCAAGGAACGGCAACGCCCCGACATAGGCAACGAGATTCCAGTGGAAGAGCACGTCGGTGCGCAGCGACACCGCGAGGATGACCAGCGTCGAGGCCCAGAACACGGCCTGCCCCAGCCGGGGACCGGGAGTGGGGTGGCGCGCCAGGAGGAAGCGGCCGAGCGGCAGCAGCAGCAGGGGGCCGAGCAGGCCCACGAGGCCGAGCGCGAAGCCGACCGGTCCGGACCAGCGGGCGGCATCCGACTGCCCGCCGTGCCGGGCGGAGAGGATGAAGTCGAACGAGGCAAACCCCTGCCCGATGTTCCATATCAGCACCGGCGCCTGCAGCAGCAGCGCGAGGCCCAGCGCCAGATAGAGATGCGGACTGCGCAGCAGCGGGCGCAGCCGCGGGGTCACGACGATGCAGGCCACGAGCCCGGCGCCGAGCAGGACGCCGCTATATTTGCTCAGGCCGGCAAGGCCCAGCGCCAGCGCCCCCAGATAGAGCTGGTGGAGGCGCGCCTCCCCGCGCTGCCAGCCGTCGAGGAATAGCGTGAACTGGTAGAGGCAGGCGAGCCCGAAGAAGATGAGCAGGTGATCGGGCAGCGCGAGGCCGGTCAGTCCGAAAAAGATGGGGGTGGCAAGGAAGAGCACGGCCGACAGCCAGAACGTCTCCCGCGCCGCCTGCGGCGCGAGGCGGCGGGCGAACAGGCCGAGCAGCCACAGATCACCGAGCAGCGTCAGCGCCACCGGCACGCGCACGGCCGCGAGGGTCCAGCCGAGAGCGCTGCCGGAAGCTCCCAGCACCCAGGCGTTGAGCGGGGGATGGTCGAAATAGGAGAGGTCCGGGTGCTGCCCCCACAGCCAGTAATAGGCCTCGTCCATGAACAGCGGGGTCGTCGCCAGCAGGGCGAGCTTGACGGCGAGGAGCGCGACGGCGATGCCGCGCAGCCAGCCGAGCGGCAGGATCGGCACGGGCGCCTCACTCATCGGGGCGGAAGCCGCTGGCGAGATAGATGCGGTGGACGTCGAGCGGCCGGCCGAACCGGTCGACGGGACGCTCCGCCAGCAGCGTCACCTGCGTGAACAGCGATGTTACCGCCGGCGTCAGCGGGCGCCAGTCGTCGGCGAACAGGATCGCCGTGTCTCCGGCATGGGCGACGGCATCGAACCAGAAATCGAACTGGTCGGTCTTGGGCGACAGGCTGGTGACGTCGCGGTCGCCCATGGCGAAGCCGAGCAGCGCGGCGGTGGTGTAGTCGGGCGTCGCGACGAACGCCGCGCCGTGCTCGGTTCGCGCCGCCGCGACCGCCGCCGCCGTCTCCTCCCAGCCGTAGACCCAGGCCGTCGCTTCGTCGCGCATCCCCTCGATATCGGTGAGCGGCACGACGGCGTAGTTGACGAGGGTGAAGCCGAGGAACAGCACGCCATAGGCGATCTGGGCCGCGTAGAGCCAGGGGCGGCCGAAATGGAAGGCGAGGAAGGGCAGCGCCACGAGATAGGCGACGAGGTTCCAGTGGAACAGCGTCGAGGTGAAAAAGGAGAGCCCGAAGATGGCGGCCGTCGACAGCGCGAACACCACCCGCGCCAGCCTTGCCGCGTCGCCCGCCGGCCTGAGCACGAAGGCCCCGATCGGCACCAGCAGGAACGGGGAGAGGAACAGCACCACTCCCAGGAGCCAGCCGATCACGCCCACAGAGGAGGCGGCCAGGCCGGCGTGGCGGCCGGAAAGGATGAAGCCGAACGAGGCCCACCCCTCCTGCACGTTCCACAGCAGCACCGGAGCCTGCACCAGCAGGCTGACAAGCGCCGCCGCATAGAGCTGCGGCTTGCCGAGCAGCGCCCGGTGGCGCGGCGAGAAGACCACGAACAGCGCCACCCCCAGTCCGAGGAAGACGGCGTTGTACTTGGCGAGCGCGGCGAGCCCGAGCCACAGCGCTCCCAGATAGAGGTCGCGATACGACGCGCCCGGCTCGTCCCGCCAGGCGAGGAAGAATGCGGCGAAGCAATGGAAGGCGGCGAGGACGCCCAGCACCAGCAGATGGTCGGGCAGCGCCACCGCCGTGGTCGCAAAGAAGATCGGCGTGGCGAGGAAGAGCACGGCCGTCAGCCAGAAGTGCTGGCGCCAGCGCTCCGGCGCCAGGCGCCTGGCCAGCAGGTACAGCACGAAGATGTCGGCGGCGAGCACGAGCGCCACGGCCATCCTCAGCCCCAGGCGGTTCCACCCGAACAGGGCGCCCATCAGCCCCTGCAGCCAGGCGTTGAGCGGCGGGTGGTCGTAGTAGGACAGCGCCGGGTGCTGTCCCCACATCCAGTAATAGGCCTCGTCCATGAACGGGCCGGCACCCGCGAGCAGCGCCAGCTTGCCGGCCAGCAGCAGCAGGGCGAGCCATTTGAGCAGCGCCAGCGGGGCGGTGTGCTGCCATCGCGCCGTCGCCGTGCTGCCGTTCATCGCCGTCCCCTTCAAGCCGCGACGAGCCTTATGCCACGGGACCGGGCGCAGGCGAACATTTCGTTGCTTCGGGGGGCACCGGAAAGCGCCGACAGTCGCCATTGATCGGGAGCGCGGGGCTATCTATCCTCCCCGCATCCCACCCCGCCCCGCCGGGCCGAAGGGGAACCCGCCATGCTCGTGTGCCAGTGCAATGTCATCACCGACCAAGAGATCAGGGACGCCGTCCTCGGCTTCCTGCGTGACGACCCGTGGGCGATCATCGTCCCGGCGCGGGTCTATCGCGAGCTGGGCAAGCGCTGCAAGTGCAGCGGCTGCGTGCCGAATGTGGTAGACATCATCATGCAGGTCACCCAAAATTATCACGTCGAAATCGCGCGGGACCGGGCCGGGGCGCAGGCAACTCCGGCCAGGCCTGCTGCGTTGCGGCAAGAGCGTGATGGAGGTGACGATGAAAGGCGAAGACCAGGTCATCGAGCGGCTTAACGAGGCCCTGGTCCTCGAGCTCGGCGCGGTCAACCAGTACTGGGTGCACTACCGCCTGCTGTCCGACTGGGGCATCCAGAAGCTGGCCGACAAGGAGCGCGCCGAATCCATCGAGGAGATGCACCACGCCGACAAGCTGATCGAGCGCATCATCTTCCTCGAGGGGCACCCCAACCTGCAGCGCGTCGCGCCGCTGCGCATCGGCCAGACCGTCAAGGAGGTCCTCGAGGCCGACCTCGCCGGCGAATACGACGCGCGCAAGGCCTACAAATCGTCGCGCGAATTGTGCGAGAGCGCCGGCGACTACATCAGCATGAACCTGTTCGAGGAACTGCTGGCCGACGAGGAGGGCCATATCGACTTTCTCGAGACGCAACTGCAGTTGCTGAACAGCATCGGCGCGGACAAGTACGCCCTGCTCAACTCCAAAGCCGCGGACGGTGCCGAATGAAGTTCCATGCCGGCCGGCTGATCGACCACGTGCACCTGCGCGTCCGCGACCTCGACGCGAGCAAGCGCTTCTATGGCGCCGTGCTGGCCGCCCTCGAAATCCCGATCGGCCAGTCCAACGAGCACTTCCTTCAGGCCGACGAGCTGTTCATCGACGCGATCGCGCCGGGCGGCACGCCGTCGCGGGTGCATCTCGCCTTCCAGGCCCGCGACATGGCCATGGTGGCAGCCTTCCACGCGGCCGCGATCGCCGCGGGCGGCACGGACAACGGTGCCCCCGGCGAGCGCGCCTACCATCCCGGCTACTACGCCGCCTATGTGCTGGACCCCGACGGCAACAACATCGAGGCGGTCATCCACGGCAGGGAGAAGCGCTCCGCCGCCTCGGTCATACGCGAGCCGGCCTGAGCGGGGGCGCGACGATGCAGGAACGCGCCGTCCATGTCAGCGTCACCGGGCTCGTGCAGGGCGTCGGCTACCGCGCCTGGGTGGAGCGCGAGGCGGGCGCGCGCGGCCTGTCGGGCTGGGTGCGCAACCGCTTCGACGGCTCCGTCGAGGCCGTGTTCACCGGCCCGCCCGATGAAGTCGAGGCGATGCTCGCCGCCTGCCGGCAGGGGCCGCGCCTGGCCGAGGTCGATGCGGTGGCCGTCGCCGAACACGCCGAGCCGGTGGCGGCCCGGTTCCGCGTCCTGCCGACGCAGTGAGGCAAGCGGCGGCCGCGGGAAGTTACGTCCCGATCCGCCAGTCCTATTTCGGGCCGCCCACCGCGATCGGCGCCAGGATGGCGTCCATCTGGGCGATCAGCGCCGTCATCGGATCCTGCCCGGCGGCCGGAGGCTCGGGCGTGAACACCGGGCGCGGCGTGCCGCTGGGGAAGGCGCCGAAGCGCTGGAAGAACTCGGTGACGTCGGCGAGCACCGGCATGCGCCAGCGCCACAGCGAGCCGAGCGCGATGACCGGCTCCATGTGGCCGAAGCCGTCATAGTATTTTTCGGTCACCCAGATGCCCTGCGCCTTCAGCTTCCCGGCCAGCACCTGCGTGTTCTCGACCCTGACGATGGGATCGGTGGTGCCGCTGGCGAGCAGCATCGGCGGAGCCTCGGCCGTCACCAGATTGACCGGCTGCGTCCCCTCCGGGCTGGGGGCGCTGCCGAAGGCGTCGCGCACCTCGTTGTACTCGAAGGGATAGAAATTGTAGGGCCCCGAGATGGCCGCCACGGCGCGGATCGGCATGGTGACGCCGTATTCACGCAGGAACGAGCGGTCGAGCGACAGCATCACGGCGTTGTAGGCGCCGGCCGAATGCCCGGCGATGAAGAAGCGGGTGGTGTCGCCGCCGTAGCCGGCGATATTGGCCTCGATCCACTTGACCGCCTGGGCGTTGTCCTCGAGGAACTCGGGATAGCGCACCTCCGGGAACAGCCGGTAGTCGGGGATGACGACGACGAAGCCCTGCGCCGCCAGCGCCCGGCCGACGAACTCGTATTCGAAGCGGTCCCCCGCCCGCCAGCCGCCGCCATAGATGAACATCACCACCGGTGAGGGGCCCTTGGCCTCGACGGAGCGGTAGATGTCGAGCTTCTTGCGTTCCCCGTCGGCGTAGGGGATGCCGTCGTGCTTGCGCACGCCCTGGTCGACCGCCGCCGGCAGGTTGAAGGGCGAGAAGATGGTCACCTGTGCCACGGCCGGCAGGGCGATGCCGAACAGCAGCACGAACAGCAGGGGCAACCGCAGGCAGGCGGACAAACGGCGTCTCATCGATGGGATGACTCGTTCTGGTTTCCGGAAGGTGCCCTCTCCTGCCCCAAGAAACGGAACATATTGTGACGGCCGGCGCCCGCCAGCCGCAGGCGCCGGCACCATCGACGCCCGTGTTGACACGAGCGCCCCGGCCGCGTCTTTTTCCATCGGCCGTGCGTCCGGTTTCGGTCCAGGGCGTTATAGCGGCCATCCGGAGGCGACATGACCACCCCACAACTCCTCTCCATTCTGGTCATCGGCCTGATGATGTTGGGGTTCATATCCGCCCGGTTCCGCTACGATGTCGTGGCGGTCGCCGCCCTGCTCGCGGCCGTGATGCTGGGCATCGTTCCCACGACCGAAGCCTTCTCCGGGTTCTCTGACGACATCGTTATCATCGTCGGTTCGGCCCTGGTGGTGAGCGGCGCCATCGGCCGCTCCGGCATCCTCGATCTGGCGCTGCAGCGCCTGGCGCCGGCGATCGACAGGCCGCGGGCACAATTGGTGACCCTGGTCCTCGCCGTCACCGTCCTTTCCGCCTTCGTCAAGAACATCGGCGCGCTCGCCATCATGATGCCGATCGCGTTCCAGATGGCGCGCAGTTCCAGGGTTTCGCCCTCGATGTTCCTGATGCCGATGGCCTTCGGCTCGCTGCTGGGCGGGCTGATGACGCAGATCGGCACCTCGCCCAACATCATCGTCTCGCGCATCCGCGAGGAGCTGACCGGCACCTCGTTCGCGATGTTCGATTTCACCCCGGTGGGAGCGGTACTGGCGGTGGTCGGGGTCGTGTTCCTGGCCTTGTTCTCCTGGCTGCTGCCGGAGCGGCGCAAGGCCGACTCCGCCCTCAATGAGGCCATTGATATCAAGAACTATACCACCGAGGCACGGGTCATCGAGACCTCGGCGGTCATGGACAAGACGGTAAGCCGCCTGCAGAAGCTGGGCGGCGGCCGCGCCATGGTCACCCGCATCATCGGGGAGTCCGGGCAGCGCCGTGCCCCCTTTCCCGACGCCACGCTGCGTGCCGGCGATATCCTGCTGCTGGAGGGCGAACCCGACGCACTCGACAAGATGGTGAACCTGGGCGGACTGTCGCTCTCCAACCGCATGCCGGTCGACCAGACGCGGGACAACGAGACGGGCACGGTCGAGGCGGTGATCGGGCAGAATTCGCTGCTTGTCGGCATGACCGCCCAGGGCCTCGCCCTGTTCGACCGCACCGGCGTCAACGTGCTGGCCGTCAGCCGCCGCGGAAAACGCTTCACCGAGCGGCTCGGCCAGATCCGCTTCGAGAACGGCGACGTCATCGTGCTGCACGGCCACCAGCAGCGCCTGCCCGAGGTGCTGCGCGAACTGGGCTGCCTGCCGCTGGTCTCGCGCAGCATCCGGCTGGGCAGCATCCGGCGTGGCCTGCTGCCGCTCGCCATCCCGGTCGGCGCCGTAGCGGCAGCCACCACCGGGCTGCTGCCGGTCGCCGTCGCCTTCTTTGCCGCCGCAGCGCTGATGGTGCTGGTCGGGGCGCTGCCGCTGCGCGACGTCTACGAGCAGCTCGAGCCGCCCATCCTGGTCATGCTGGCGGCGCTGATACCGGTCTCGGAGTCGCTGCGCTCGACCGGGGCGACCGACCAGATCGCCGGCTGGCTGTCGATGGCCGCCCAGGCGCTGCCGCCGTGGGGGGCGGTGGCGCTGATCCTGATCGCGGCCATGGCGGTGACGCCGTTCCTCAACAACGCCGCCACCGTCCTGGTCATAGCCCCGATCGCCGCCGCCTTCGCCACCGGCCTCGGCTACCGCCCAGAGGCCTTCCTGATGGCGGTTGCCATCGGCGCCGGCTGCGATTTCCTGACCCCGATCGGGCACCAGTGCAACACGCTGGTGATGGGCCCCGGCGGCTACCGCTTCGGCGACTATGCCCGGCTCGGCCTGCCGCTCTCCATCCTGGTGATCCTGGTCGCGACGCCGATGCTGCTGCTCGTCTGGCCGGTGTGACCCTTGGGATCTGCCGCGCCGGCCGCCGGCCCCGCTCCCGAGTCTGAGGCCTGGTCGCAGTTCCGGGGACAGGCGACTTTGCCCCGGTTCCTGAAGTGGCCCGTCGCGACAGGCGGCGCGCACTCCCGGCCGAAGGCCACCTCCTCCCG
>Ga0172380_10007348_pt1 | contig 12403 bp, 12 predicted proteins | sample Leawe162metaG_FD_119747 | JGI IMG/M metagenome (GOLD analysis project Ga0172380, IMG submission 119747) | Leachate microbial communities from a municipal landfill in Southern Ontario, Canada - Leachate well 162 metaG | ecosystem: Engineered > Solid waste > Landfill > Unclassified | place...
ACTTCTTTAGCCATCGTATTTTTGCCTTCACACCCAAAGGCGATGTTATCGACCTTCCCATTGGCGCAAGTGTCGTCGACTTTGCCTATGCCATCCACACCGACCTCGGCAATAGCATGTCGGGCGCTAAGGTAAACAACAAACTCGTACAACTCCATACCGAACTCAACAACGGCGACATCGTAGAAATCCTTACTCAGAAAAATGGAGGTCCTACCATGAAGTGGGTAAACTTTTCAAAAACTACCCTCGCCCAAAGGCACATCAGACAGCGCGTAGCGGAGCTCAAAGAACAGCATAATCGCGGATAAGAACATGAAAAACCCCGCGAAAGCCAAGGCTTTCGCGGGGTTTTTCATGTTAAGTATTTCTCCCTAGAGAGAAAAGTTCTTTATATCGTAGAGATCGATGTCTTCTTCCTTCTTTTTTTCTTCTAAAGGCTTGTCATCAATAGGAGTCTCCATGACCACTTCTCCTGAAGGCTCCACCTGCGTATGCATCATCTCTTCTGCAAACTCTCGCGGCACACCCGTAATCTCTTCTGTCACCATATCCTCTACATGACTTTCGATACTCTGAGGAGCTGCCGCAACCTCGCGAGGAGGTACTGGCGCAGGGACCTGTGAGGCATCTGCGACGCGCACATCTGACTCCACCATCATGTGTAAGATCTTTTGCAAGTCATCCGGAGAGAAATAATCAATCACCACCTTGCCACCAAAGTCGGTCTTTGCGATTTGTACGCGCGTACCCAATGCTTCGGTCAACTGCTTTTCCATTTCGATGATCTGCAAGTCGATACCGCCCCACTCTTTCTTGCGCACCTTATCAGTCGCCACTTTTCGAGTGATGCGCTCTACCTCTCGCACGGAAAGTTTCTTGAGAAGAATTTCGCGATAAATCACATTTTGTTCCTCAGGCCTATCATTCAACATCAAAAGTGTACGCGCATGACCCTCGGTGATAGCACCTTGTCCCAATGACTTCAAAATATCTTCAGGGAGCAAGAGAAGGCGCATCGTATTTGATACATACTCACGAGAACGCCCCACCTTTTGTGCAACCTGCAAGTGCGACAAACCAAATTGGTCGGCGAGCTGTTTAAATGCCTGTGCACGATCGATAGCATTCAAATCCTCGCGCTGAAGATTTTCGATAATAGCGAGCTCAAGCTTCATGAGATCGCTCTCGGCACCATCGCGAATGATAACGGGTACCTGCTCGATACCCGCAAGGCGCGATGCGCGAAGACGTCGCTCTCCTGCAATGAGTTCGTACTCCACCACAATACCTCCGTCATCTTTTGGCGTCTCTTTACGAGTAACTACCAAAGGTTGCAAGACCCCGTACTGACGAATAGATTCTGAGAGTTCCTTGAGGCGTGCCTCATCGAATTCACGGCGTGGCTGATAGGGATTAGGGAAAATTTTGTGTACCTCTACCCAGAAAATTGCATCGTTTTTGAATGACATAACGGTGACATTGTAGCACACCCCTGTTTGAGAAAAACCCCAAATACTGGTATATTTTGGAGACCTTACTGGCAAGCTAGTTGAAATGGAAATTCAGAGGAAATCCCCCTCAAAGCCACGTGTTCTCGCCAGAGGCGAGCCACTCCGCTCGAATCGAGCTGAATTGTGTCGCATAAAGCTTACACAATTCAACACGATTCTGTGCGAGGGCTTTTCAGGGGACTCCCTCTAAATTTCTTAACGCAGTTTTCATAAAGGAAAGTCACAAGAGGTAAGAATAGGAAGAAAAGATCTTTTCTTCCTATTCTGGAAAACAATTAAATATATATGCTGGAGTGGTGGAATGGTATACACGTTCGACTCAAAATCGAATGCCGCAAGGCTTAAGGGTTCAAGTCCCTTCTCCAGCACCAATGAGCGTAGCGAATGTGCTGGAAGCGCGTAGCGCGTGAAGGGACTTGAAGGACGGAAGAAAACAGTCCGGGGGACTGTTTTCTGAGTCGGGGTCGAGAGCACTTAGTGTTTTTGGAACGAAGTGAACAAAAAGACTTAGTGACTCGTGACCAAGTCCTAACTCTTCTCCAGCACAATATGAAAATTGCCAAGATTTATTCTTGGTAATTTTTATATTTGCTCGCTCTGCGAGAGAGGAGACTTGAAAACCTTGCGAGCTATCTTTTTGAGCTTGTGAAAAAAGTAGCCTCAAGGTGTACCGAAACTGTAAGTTTCAAGTCCCTTCTCCAGCACCGAACGTAGTGAGCGTGATGGAAGAAGGCAACCTTCGTTGCCCCAGATCCTTCGTCTTGCACTTCCTGTTAAATACATTTATTGTGTCTCCGGAATAGGTCTTAAGGGAGACCCGTCCGCACACGCACGCAACTTCGTCCCAAGGAGGAACGACAATGGTTGATTTCCGTAGTTTTGCTGAAGGCACATTGAATGGCGGACACCTCGCCTGTGTCGGACTGGACTCTGCCTATGAGCGAATTCCGGAATGTATAAGGAACGGACGCTCGCCTGGCGATGCCGTCATCGTATTCAACAGGGAGATTGTGGCAGCCACCCACGATCTTGTCGATGGCTTCAAGCCAAACCTTGCCTTCTACTTCGCGCTCTATACATTGGGGATCAATGGAGCTGAGGTGCTTAAGAAAACCGTGGAGAACATCCGCGATATCAACCCTCGAGTTCCCATCGTGCTCGATGCCAAGTATGGAGACATCGGCAACACCAACGAGGGATATGCGAAGTTCGCTTTTGACTATCTGGGAGTCGATGCAGTCACGGTGCATCCCTACCTCGGCAAGGAAGCGCTGGGTCCCTTCCTTACACGAAAAGATAAGGGCGCGATCGTCCTGTGTCGCACGTCCAACCACGGCGCTCCTGAGTTTCAGGATTTGCTGATCCCTGGCAATGAACCACTCTACCGTCGTGTCGCACGTAATGTCGCAGAGCAGTGGAACACGCACGGGAACTGTGCTCTCGTCGTCGGCGCGACCTACCCTGACGAACTTGCGGAAGTACGTAAGATCGTCGGTGATATGCCCATCTTGGTTCCGGGCATCGGAGAACAAGGTGGTGACTTGCCGAAGACGGTTATCGCGGGTCTCAATAGTCGAAATCAGGGCATGATGATTAATTCTTCCCGAGGCATTATCTTCGCCTCGGATGGAACAGACTTCGCTGAAGCCGCCCGCCGTGCGACTCAAGTACTGTGCGACGGAGTAAATGCCTGTCGCTAAATGATACTCTCCACTGACGGATACTGTCCTAACAAAAACCGCCGGGCGCACATGATGCACCCGGCGGTTATCTGTTTTATCCCTAGAGTTTCCTATATCTTCCCCACCAACCCAAGTCCCGGAGTAAGAGTATCATCGCCCTCATCCCAGCTTGCAGGACAGACATTTCCTGGGTGCTCAGAGACATACTTTGCTGCCTTTAGCTTGCGCAATGTCTCCTTTGCAGAGCGGCCAATAGAATTGTCATTGATCTCTACAGACTTAATGACGCCATCAGGACTCACAATAAAGCTCCCGCGCAGCGCCAGCCCTTCCTCTGGGATCAATACGCCAAAGAGTTCAGCTACTTCATGTGTCGGATCTGCGCCCATTGGGTATTTGATCTTCTTGATTGTCTCAGATTGGTCGTGCCATGCCTTATGCACAAAGACGGTGTCCGTTGAGAAAGAGAGGATTTCTGCTCCTTCTTTTGCGAATGCTTCGTGCATGTCTGCCATCTCACCGAGTTCTGTCGGGCATACAAAAGTGAAGTCCGCTGGATAGAAAAACACAATAGTCCACTTACCACGAAAATCACCAAAGCTCATCTTTTTAATCTCTTCATTTTGAAATACTTCAAAAGGAAGCTCTTCGGGAACCGTATCTCCTACGCCAAGCGAGTCACAGAGCGAGCACATATGCTCATGTTCATGTTCTGATTCCATATTTTATTCTATTACTGATACATTTGCCGTCGTATGATACCATACGGGGCACTACCCATGAAACCTACACCGAAACAAAAGATACTCGTCATCCTAGGTCCTACAGCATCTGGCAAGACGTCACTCGCGGTTGCGCTCGCACAAATGTTTGGCGGTGAGGTTATTTCTGCTGATTCCCGACAAGTCTACCGCGGACTCGATATCGGCACCGAAAAAATCACCGAGGAGGAGATGGCTGGCATACCCCATCATCTTATAGATTGCGTAGATCCAGAAACCATCTATACCGCATTCGACTTCAAAAAAGATGCCGCGATGCAGAGCGAGGCTATCGCATCTCGAGGACATCTCCCCATCATCGCTGGAGGAACCCTCTTTTATACCGAAACACTCCTAGGAAGAAGGAATGCCGCACAAGTACCTCCTAATAGTGAATTACGCGCCGAACTCGAAAAGCTTTCAACAGAAGCTCTTTTTAACAAGCTACAGGAAATAGATCCGCGACGCGCAGAGGCCATCGATGCCCATAATCCACGCCGACTGGTCCGCGCACTCGAAATAGCACACGCCTTGGGTGCCGTGCCAGAGGAGGCGATAGCAGAATGTCCCTATGACGCGTACATCATAGGTTTGTCCGTCCCTGCAGAGACACTAAGAGAACGCATAGCAAAACGCCTGCGAGAGACCTTGCAGAAAGGACTTGTGGAAGAGACACAGATACTTCTCAAAAAAGGCATACCCGCAGAGCGACTCATGGAAATAGGTCTCGAGTACCGCGTCGTCCTCTCATACCTTAACGGCGAATTTGAAGAAAACCTGCTTGAACAAAAATTGATAGACAAAGTCTGGCAGTATGCAAAGCGTCAACGCACGTGGCTCAAGCGCATAGAAGGAGTGACGTGGTATGAAGTTGATGAGAGAGAAAAGATCGCAACGGATGTACGGAAATTTCTAGAGGAAGAGTAGCTAACAAAAGAAAACAGCCGTGACAGAAGCTTTGCTTCTGTCACGGCTGTTTTCACATCATTCTATTTTTTCCCTTTTCTTCCCTCTCTCGCCAAAAGCCCCACTCTCCTCCCTCGGCGCACCTGCGCAATGCCATTTAGAAAATCTCCGGCACTCAGTACAGCCTGCACATCAGTCACAGCCACCTCATTCAGAGAAATCCCTTTTTGTTCTATAAGTCTCCGTGCCTCACCTTTAGAAGAAGCGAGCTCGAGCGCAACCAAGGCATCAATGACTGCCGTTCCATCAATTATTTTTGTCATGGGCACCTCTTTTTGCAGATACGCAAAGTCTCCTTTCGAAAGTGATGCGAGCGCTCCCTCGCCAAAAAGCACCGCCGACACACGCGCTGCACTTTCTGCATTCTTTTCCTCGTGAATCATCTTGGTGATTTCAAAAGCCAATCGCTTTTGCGCGCCCCGCTCTTGTGGTTTCTCCGTATGAAGCACCATTATCCGTGCAATATCTTGAAGCGGAAGGAAGGTAAAAATCTTAAGATATTCTTCCACGCCCTCATCAGAGACATTGAGCCAAAACTGATAAAACGCATACGAAGAGGTCTGGTGTGGATCAAGCCATATTGCATTCCCTTCTGATTTACCAAATTTCTTACCGGTCTTTTTATCGATAATAAGTGGATTTGAAAGAACGTAAGCTGTCTTGCCTTCCCTGCGGCGAATAAGCTCTACTCCTGACAGAAGATTTGCCCATTGATCAGAACCCCCGATCTGCATATCGACACCTTTTGTTTTATTGAGATGCCAAAAATCATATCCTTGCAATAATGAGTAGGAAAACTCTGTAAACGAAATAGAGTCATTCTCATCATCAAGGCGCTTTTTAATGATTTCTCGCTTAATGAGCTGATTGACTGTAAAATGCTTTGCCGTATCACGCAAAAAGTCAACCAAGCTAAGCTTGGCAAGCCACGTTGCATTATTCACAATTGCGTACTTCTTTTTACCAAAAATAGTGGTGAGTTGCTTCTGAATCGCTTTGGTGTTTTTCGCAACCGTCTTTGAATCAAGAAGAACTCGCTCCCCACTTGCGCGAGGGTCTCCAATCATGCCGGTTCCCTCCCCCACAAGAAAAATAACGGTATGTCCTGCGTCCGCAAGATGCTTCAACAAAAATATAGGTACCAGATTTCCTACCTGCAAAGACTCTGCCGTCGGATCCATTCCAAGATAGACCGTGCGCTTTTCAGAAAGAAAGTGCTGAGGATCTCCCACTGCGTCGTAGACAAAACCACGCTCCGTGAGCGCACCTGCAATATTGGTCACCTTTCCAGCGCCTTTCTCTTGTTGTTTCATAATAGACTCATTGTAGCGGACGAGAGAGCTCTCTGTCCAGGACGGAGCTCTACCACGCGCGGGTACTAGTATCCACAGCAAGACACTCAAAGGGCTGTATACTGTACATGGAATTCGTTCACTTTTTTATTACTCTAGTCTCATCATATGTTCATAGCTATTACTGACGGACATCGCGCACAGGTACAAAAATACGGCACTCTAGTAGCTCGCATCTTTATGGGTGGTTTCTTCCTTCTCGCAGGACTTGGCAAGATTGGCGGACAGTTTGCAGGTACCGTAGGCTATGCAGGGAGCATGGGTGTACCTACCCCTGAACTCGCTGTACTCCTCACTATCATTATCGAAATCGGCGCAGGACTCATGCTCATCGTAGGCTGGCACGTGGGTCACGCTGCTGCGGCACTCATCGGCTTCACTGTACTCGCGACCGGCTTTTTCCATCACCCAGGACTCTGGGACCCTAAAAACCCCACCCAGCAGATCATGTTTATGAAGAATCTGGCTATCATCGGCGGACTCCTCTATATGCTTGGGTATGGTGCAGGTACTGGTCCCGCTATTAAAGATACGTGCTGCAGTGTTACCAAAACATCGTAGATACAGACACAAAACAAAAACCCCTCATATGAGGGGTTTTTGTTTTGTAGCATTTTTTAATGTGCAGCGGCAAGCGTTTTTTGCCAACATGCAGCTGAAGAATTCCAAGGTTTAGTCCCTTGCTCCTCATAAAGGTTACGTGCGTAGGCGAGGTTGTCCTCGAGCTTGTGGACGTTAAGTCCCATAGCTTTGGCACGCGCTTCATGGTAGCGCAGGTTAATTTGCATCACTCCTGTGTCGGCGTTATCAACCTTACCTTTGATAACTGAACCGTCCGCAAGTGTATGCATAAAGGTTGACTCACATTTCGCAATACTAATCATGACTGGAATATCCTGAAAGTAAGAGCGCACAAATGCCTCTACATCCTTTTTTGGTTCCGTGGTCTCTAATTCTGCCGCGAGTGCTGTTTTGACCTCTATTGGATTTGTTTCAATGTACCCGTACGCTGTTTCTCCAACTGGGACCGAGACGAAAGACGAAGCTACAATAATCGTCGTGAGCAAGTTGCTTAAAATAAGCCAAGGGTCTTATCTAACAAAAAATTCGGCTTTAACCGAATTCCCCATAAGTCTAGCACAATATACGAAAAAGTCAACATTATTCAATGTTTTATACTCTCTGTCAAGAGTCTTAAAGCTATATAACAAGCCATATTTTTTAAAAAAAGAAAAAGATATAAGACCATACAAAAGTGACTTTGTGAAGATTTCAGACCAGAAAATTCTCCCCTAAAGAGATCCCAAGCCGCCATCTCACTAGATTGCCGAATTCATTAAAAAACCGGTCGAAAGGAGCATTTTACTCCCCCCCGACCGGCATTCTTGCACTTCTTCTCTCCGCTCCCGTTCATTACTAAGCTTCCATTACACCCATCTTCTGAAGAAAGACAGCCGTGAGGTCGTCATACCAACCAAGTCCTCCATCGGACCCCATCTTTGCCCCTCGCACCCCCCAGAGACCACCTTGTCCGATGCATAATGGATCTTGCGCAAGGGCACGATTGAATGCCGTAATGCTTTCCGCAAGCGTTTCCCCTACATACATCGGAGGCATGCCGTCGGACGTCAGAGTAACCCGTTTGGTATGATCCGGTACGTCGATGATTTCGATAAGCTCACGGGGTATCGGCGTCCCGTTTACCACGGGATATCCAAGTGAATTACCCTTCTGATTTCGGTGAGGTTGCTGCCAATGAATGTTGAATGACCGCATCAATGCTCCAGTAGGATCATTCCGGATCAACGCATCACGAGCTTCTGAGGGCACCGAAGGGTCGATTCCATTCAGATGCCGCCACATTTCCATGAGTCTCACATTCGCCTTAATGCGATCGACTTCCAGGCCTGGATTGTGGCCTGCGCCGTCCAGGAAATACTGGCAGTCGCCGACACGCACAATAACCCGAAGTGCAGGCAAGAATGCCACAAAGACCAACCCTGGCCTCCGCACAAAGGTCTGGTCAGCGGAATTGAATACCTCGTTAAAGCGATTTTGACGATCAAGTGCCACCCTCACGCTCTCGCTCAAGTTTTCAATCCACCGAAAAATATCCTCCCTGCTTACAGGGACAGGTATCTGCACACAGGTCTCCAAGAAAACCTTGAGGACAAACTGTCCCGGTGTGAGACCCTGTATCTGTTTTTTTACATGTGACGAATGAGAATCCGCCACGACATAGAGACCCTTCTCCGGCATGATCAGGAGGCCATCCTCCGGCCCCTGCTCTGCGTTGTGAGGAATCACGCATTGTTCAAGAACTGTCCACGTCATCGTCCCTCTCCTTGAGTTCGGTGGTTTCGAAATTATAGCAAAGAACCTGCAACTTCGAACACAAAGCATTTAAGGTTGCGAACCGGGATTCTTTGCCAGCTAAGGATGTCGCCAGCGCGACACCCTCTTTTAGCCCATTCACCACCGAGCTAAAAATCGGTGATGAATGAGTAGACACTAGTAAAGCACACTCATATGCCCCCTACAATATCCTCTTTTTTAAAAGGTTTTTAAAAAAGAGGATATTGCTTAAAAACATAAAACCGATCAATGATCGGTTTACCTAAAGTCTTTTACGGGGCGCCTTTGGCGCCCCGTTTTGACGACCCCGCCGTGGGATGATTATTTCTTTTTCTTCCTTTTCTTATATCCCTCCTCTCCTCTATGACTGTCTGACACCTTATTAACTTCCCGATCGTCGACCTTGTCATCGGCAACCATACCTTTCCGAGCACCGCCCTGTTTCGCAGCCTGTTTCAGAATATCTCCAATGGTGCGGAAATATCCTGCACCAGCCATCGTCCGCTTGACAAGAATGCTCCGCCGATCGCGTAAATCAACTTCACGATAGACATACCCAAGTTCCGTCAATCGGTCGAGAGCACGTGTGATCACCGGCTTTGTTACGCCGAGACTTTCTGCGAGCCCTCGCACTGTCAGTGTCCCATCTTTCTCGGTGTACGCTTCGAGAAAGATGGCCAACTGACGCGAGGTCAGATTGCGAACTCCTTGGTCGCTACGAACCATCAAAGTGATGGTGTCGCGAAGCATTTGCATCAGATCCTGACCTTGCAGACCAACAGCGCGTGCCATGGTAGTATCCCCTCTTCATTCAATAAGGATCTCATTGATCCCACCACAAAATACAATTTATTTGGTGACTCGTCAATTACTAGCAAAACTACCCCTTAGCTCTGAGTAGTGCGCACGCCCCGTAGAGCCCCCCTTCGTCTTTGAGTGTTGCGTCGACGATGCGCGGACAAGGCACGAGTCCTGCCACAAGCGCCTCGGTCTTTTCTCGCACAACAGAGAGCATGATGCGAGGGTCACCCACAATCATAGACCCACCCAAGACAATGGTGTCGGGTGACCAATAGACAATGGTGTTTTTCAGACCATAGGCGAGATACCCTGCAAGTTCATCCCAGACGGGATCTTCCTGCGGTACTTCATAGGGTTTTTTCCCCATTCTTTTTTGTAATCCTTCACCAGAGATGAGCTCTTCAAGCGTACCCGTAAGAGAAAGCTCTGGGTGGAGAGTGCGATCAATGTCCACCACCTGCTTCCCCGGCTCAAAACCGCTCGTCGCAACATCGACATGACCATCAACAATACGTGCGCCACCCACACCCGTACTCACGGTGTAATAGGCAACAATAGACCCTCCTTTCCCTGCCCCCACAGACGCTTCCCCCAAACCTACGAGCGCCGCGTCGTTTTCTAGATAACACGGAGCAGAAAATGCCTGCGAGAGGGTTTCTACGAGCGGTTTTTGAATCCAATCGACAAGCACTGTCTCGCTCACAATCTCTGTCTTCTCTCGATTTAAAGGACCTCTGATACCTCCCGCAAGTGCGGCCACAGGTGCGCCCCCAAGAAGAGTCTGCGCCTCAGTGATGAAACGCTCCATAGCATCCGCAAAAAGAAGTGGCGTATCAAACTTCACTACACCCACAAAGTTTTCTAAATCTTCCGTCACCGCAATACGCGTCTTTGTACCTCCAATATCAAATACTATATACATATGTGCCGTGCTTATGCTGCGTCGAGTATGCTGCGTGTCTCTTTTTTGTACAATTCCACATGCGGCTGATCAAACGCATTGATACCCAGAAGATATGCCACAAAAGCTACTTCCAGCATTTTCTCTGCCATAAGGGTGCCGAGTGTTTCTGCAGAAAGTGTATCGACGGCAGTGCGTACATGCGGTAGCCCTTCGCGTTCATATGCCGTATGTACCCCACCCATAATTGCCTGCGGAAGTCTCCCGTACGACCTCTCACCCGCAAACGTTACAAGAGAGCCGCACTCTTCCTCTGAAATAACAAATGATGGTGCGGGAGACGTAGCGAGTCCTATAAAGTGTGTGAGTACGTCAGGGTATCCAGAGAGATACAGCTGTGCCGTTGAGTGCAATTCTCGTGGCGACATACAGACGGGGGCAATACCCACCCTTTTCCCTTCCTTAGTCTCTTTCCCTAGGCTCTCCGCCAAGAGCTGTTGGTACCATGCACCAAATGCGAGCAATCGGTCATGCTCGAGAAAGAGCGCATAGACATGCGCGTCGCGAGTGATATGTGTCTCAAGAAGCGCCGCGGCATAGAGAGCCGATCGATCTTCTTTCTGCGTATGCGCTTCGAAAACTCCTTGCGCAGCATAGGAAAATGCCTCTATGTCAAAACCAAGGAGCGCAAGCGGTACCAAGCCCACCGCAGAAAATACTGAAAAACGTCCTCCGACTTGGTCAGGGATTGACGCATACTGCATACCGCGCTCCTCTGCATACCCAGCAAGCGATGTGCCTTTGTTTCCAATGCACACCACTCGCATATAGGCACCTTCGCCAAAATGCTTTTTGAGCTCAGAAATAACGACGTCGGCATTTGCCAATGTCTCCGTAGTACTCCCTGACTTTGAAATCACTATTATGGCAAAATCCTCAAGGGAGCCTTTCTTGAGGATTTCGAGAACAGCGGTGACTTTTTCTGCATCAAGTACGTCGAGAATATGGAGTGAAGGTGTGTGCATTGTGCGCAGTGCCTCATAGACTGCTGCCGTACCCATACTCGAGCCTCCAATACCTATGAGCACCACTTGCTTCACCGCGCCTATCGTCTCTACAACACTTCGAGCATTGGCAGCATGCGCAGTAGTGTCATACGGGATGACAAAGGCCGCTTCTGGCGCATCGTAGTCTTTGTCACCAATAACATCAGCAAGTCTTCCGCAATACGGAATGAGCTTTTGTACTTTCTCTTCAAGAATATTTTTTGCAACTCCCCCGTGGCGGTATTCGTATGTCATACAATACTTTTATACTTGTTTTGGTGTACACAAATCAGCGTGTTTCATGATGTAGTCATGTGCTTCATCGACAGAATCGACGAGATGATAAATCTCTACATCTTCTTTTGAGATAGTCTTGTACTTTTTGTACAAGACTTCATCAACCCATTTCAAGAGTGGCGACCAATAGTCTTTGCCGTAGAGGATGACAGGGATTTTGCTGATTTTTTTAGTCTGAACGAGTGTGATTATTTCAAATAACTCATCGAGTGTACCGAAGCCTCCTGGAAAATAGACATAGACTTCTGATGCAAATGAGAGCATCACTTTACGGGTGAAAAAGAAGTGAAAGTGTTCTGCATCCGTGGTGTATGGGTTGAGGCGCTGTTCCATCGGAAGCTCTATATTGATACCCACTGACTTGCCTCCTACCTTAAAGGCGCCTACATTTGCCGCCTCCATCACACCAGGACCACCGCCCGTAATGATGGCGAAGCCACTCTTTGCGAGCTTTGCAGCGAGTTCTTCTGATGCTTTATAGACTTCATCTCCTGCCTGACAGCGCGCGGTACCAAAAAAGGTCGCCGCGAGACCATATCTGCGCAACAACTCAAAGCCCGACACAAATTCGGACATAATGCGGAAAATGCGCCACGACTGTACGGCGTCCCCACTCGGATCAAGAAGGTCCGACATCACTCGACACTGCTTATAGGTATCTTGATAGGTATTCGCTACGCTCTTTTTTTGTGTACCTTTTTTAAACATCATGAAATACGTTACTTACG
>Ga0172380_10007349_pt1 | contig 12402 bp, 10 predicted proteins | sample Leawe162metaG_FD_119747 | JGI IMG/M metagenome (GOLD analysis project Ga0172380, IMG submission 119747) | Leachate microbial communities from a municipal landfill in Southern Ontario, Canada - Leachate well 162 metaG | ecosystem: Engineered > Solid waste > Landfill > Unclassified | place...
AATAGCCGCTGACGCGCTCAAGGAACCGCAGAACCACTGCCTTGTCGGCACGCTTTAATCGAGCATAGCCGAAGCGGCGGACGGTGCGGGCGATGAATTCGTACCGCTCGTTTGCCGCCACCGTAAAATCCATCGCTACGGTCCCGTCCAAAAAGGCCTGCAAATCGGCCAAGGTGCCCAGCTGTTCGTCGTCCATATCGATCACCATGCCTCTCATCATGATCGATCCCAGCTGCCTGCTCAGACTCAAACCCCGTTGGAATCACACCCCTCGCTCAGACTCATACCCCGTTGGACAATGCTCAGAGTGGCTAATAGTTAATTCGACTGATATACTGCCAGCACCCATGAGACGCTTCCTCATCCTTTTGTTGCTGGTGCTGCTGCCGCTGAATTCCAGCTTCGCTGCGGCGGCCGGCTATTGCCAGCATCAGAAGGAATCTCAGCAGGCAGCGCATTTCGGGCACCACACGCATCATCACGACAGTTCGGCCGACAAGCCGATCGGCACCGGAGCCCAGGTCGATCCCGACTGCGAGTTTTGCCACCTGTCGTTCTCGTCGTTTGTGCCGACGATATCGCTTGTTCCCGGTGACGACAGCCCGCCCCGACTCGTCGCACCCCCTGTCGCGGAGTTCCGCTCCGCCAGCGTCGATCCCTTCGACCGTCCGCCACTCGCCCGCCTCGCCTGATCCGGCGGGACGCGCTTCACTCTTTTTCGTCCTTGACGGCTGACTGAGTCCGCTCCAGCGGAGCTGTCGGCGCGTTCCGTCGGATTCTTTGCATGGTTCAATTTGCTGAGGAATTCGATGAACAACACGCTTTTGCTATCGCTGGGGCTGCTCGCGGTACTGCCTGCCCTCGCACAAAACACGCAGCATCTGGTCAAGGCCGTCGCGACACCCGCGTCCGCCGGACTCGCCACCCCGGCCGCTGACCTCCCGCTGACCCTGGAGCACGCTTGGCAACTCGCGGAACAGGCTAATTCCACCCTGAAGAGCGCCCAGGCCAACCTCGCCGCCGCCGAAGGGCAACTTGCCGACACTCAAGGATTGCTCTGGAATAACCCACAAATCTCCGCCGAGCGTGTGCGGCGTATTGTTCCCGATCCGGGGTTAGGCGAACGAACACAGCGCGAGTGGGGCATGGGGGTTACCCAAACGCTGGAGATTGCCGGCCAGCAGGGTTATCGGCGGAAGGCAGCGGAACAGGAACTGGCGGCGCTGCGTGAGACGATAGAGGAAGCCCGGCGACAACTACGGGCTGAGGTCGAGCAGAAGTTTATCCGTGTGCTGGCCCTGCAACTGCGCACCGAAATGGAAACGGGCCTGGTCGACCTGATCAAGGAGAACAGCGCCGTCACCCGCAAGCGCTTCGACGCCGGCGAGGACACCAAGCTCGACGCCAATCTTGCCGAAGTCGAACTCGGACGTGCAAGCAACCAGCTCGAAGCCATCGGCGAGCAGTTGATCCAGGCACGCGCCGAACTGGCCACCCTGCTGCAACTGCTGGCCGAGAAGCTACCTGCCGTCAAGGGCGTGCTCGCCGTCAAGCCGGGGCTGCCCTACACCTTGGACCAATTGCTGGCAGCGGCAGCCAACCGGTCGCAGTTGCGTGCCCTCGATCATCGTGAACAGGCTGCACGCAATCGGCTCGGACTGGAACGCGCCGCTGTCTATCCCGACATCACCGTCGGACTGAATTCCGCCCGCGAAGGTCCAGGCAGTGCCCGCGAGAAACTCGTCGGGTTGAGCGTTTCAATTCCCTTGCCGCTCTTCCGTAGCAACGCCGCCGGCATCGGCAAGGCATCGGCGGAACTGACGCAAGCCGAGATCGAGAAACAAGCGGCCGGCCGTAACACCCATGCGCGCGTCCTGGCCCTGTGGCAAAAGCTCGACAGCTTGCGTCAGCGGACGCAGCGGCTCGATCAGTCGGTATTGCAACGCCTCGAAGAAAACCAGCGCCTATCCGCTGCCGCCTATCGCGCCGGCGAAATCAGCCTGATTCAGATGCTGCTCGCAACCCGGCAGGTTCTCGACACGCGCCGAGAGGTGCTGGAAGCGATGACCGATTTTGCCCTGACCCGTAGCGAGCTGGAACAAGCCGCTGGCTGGTCGCAACAAAAATGACGCCCGGCACCCTGCCAAAACCCCGCATTGGAAAAGCACCCATGAAGACTCCGAACACTGAATTGGCCATCGCGCTGACCATCGCCCTGGCGACCGTCGCGCTGGCCGGCTGCGGCAAACCCGAGCCGACGCCAACTGCAGCGGCGCAGGCTGCACCAAAACCCGGTGCGGCGGCCGATAAACCGGACGAGAAACACGGACATGGCGAGCAGAAGGAAGGTGAAGCCGGCCACAGCGATACGGATCAGCTAAAGCTGACCGCCGAAGCGATCGAAGCCGCCGGGATCAAGATCGAAGAAATCGCCGAATCGGAAATCGTCGATCAGTTGATCGTCACCGCCACCATCCGTCCGAATCAGGACCGGATCACCCATGTATCGCCACGGGTTTCTGGGCGTATCATCAAGGTTCAAGCCAACTTGGGCGATACGGTAAAGGCCGGGCAGACGCTGGCAGTGCTCGACAGCCTCGAAGTCGGTGAGGCGCACTCGGCCTATCTTCAGGCTAGGACGCAGCACACCGTTGCCAAGGCCGACTTCGAGCGCGCCGAAAAGCTCCACGGCGACCAGATCATCGCCCAGAAGGATCATCTGCGCGCCCACGCCGAATACGAAAAGGCGAAAGCAAGCGTCGCGGCGGCCAGCGACAAGTTGCGCATGCTGGGCGTGAATGCGGCGCCTGCCGACGATGGCCGCGCCGTCAGCACCTTCCCGCTGACCACGCCGTTCGCCGGAACGGTTATCGAAAAGCACGCCATCCTGGGCGAGCTGGCGCAGCCCGACAAGCAGATATTTACGGTGGCCGACCTCTCCCGCCTATGGATCGAAGCCAATCTCTTCGAGAAGGATCTCGGCCGCGTCAAGACGGGCGCGGATGCGGTGGTCACCGTCGATGCCTACCCCGGCGAAGCCTTCCCGGGAAAGCTCACCTACATCGCGGCGGTCGTCGACAAGGAGAGCCGCACGGTGCAGGCTCGCGTCGAAGTTGCCAATCCGGGCGGCCGGCTCAAACCCGAGATGTTTGCCACCGCCGCCATCCGTACCAGCGGTGCGTCCGGCAAGAGCAAGGCGCTGCTGCTGCCGCAGGAGGCGGTCGTGCTGATGCAGGGTCAGCCGACAGTCTTCGTCACGGAAGACGGCGGCTTCGAGCCTCGCCCGGTCGAGCTGGGCGACAAGTTGCGTGGCAAGGTCGTGATCAAGAGCGGTATCAAGTCCGGCGAGAAGGTCGTTACGGCCGGAACCTATGCACTCAAGGCCCGTCTGCTCAAGTCGCAAATCGGCGATTCGCACTGAGGACCGGCCATGCTTAATTCAATTGTCGATCTCTCACTGCGCTACAAGCTCCTGGTCCTAGTCGGATTCCTGCTCGTCGTCGTCTTTGGCGTGCAGGCGTTCCGCGCGGTACCCGTGGATGCGTTTCCCGATGTCACGCCAGTCCAGGTCAATGTCTATACCGAGTCGCCCGGACTCGCCGCCGAGGACGTGGAGAAGCTGCTCACCTTCCCGATGGAAACGGCCATGGCCGGCTTGCCCGGCGTGGAAGAAATCCGTTCCGTGTCGCTGTTCGGGCTGTCTTTCGTCAGCGTCTATTTCAAGGATGACGTCGACATCTACTTCGCCCGCCGGCTGGTCGGCGAAAAGATGCTCGAAGCCAAGTCGCGAATGCCGGAAGGCTACGGTGAGCCGACACTCGGACCGAACTCCTCCGGACTCGGCCAGGTGTTCTGGTACACGGTCGAGTCGACCGACCAGAAGCTGTCCACGATGGACCTGCGCACCTTGCAGGACTGGAACGTGCGCCTGCTGCTGCGTACCGCTGCCGGCGTCGATGACGTGACTTCCTGGGGTGGTGACGAGAAGCAGTTCCAGGTGCTGATTCAGCCGCAGAAACTGATCAAGTACGGGCTCAGCTTCAAGGCTGTGATGGAGGCGCTGGCCGCCAACAACCGCCAGGTCGGCGGGCAATATGTGAACCTCGGCCGCGAGCAGTATCTGGTGCGCGGTCTGGGGCTGGTCACCGGCACCCGCGACATCGGCAACATCGTCATCACGCAGCGCGAAGGTTCCCCGATCTATGTTCGCGATGTCGCCGAGGTCAAGGAGGCGCCCGGCCTGCGTTTCGGCGCAGTAACAAGGGACGGCAAGGAGGTTGCCCTCGGCATGGCGCTGGCGCGGATCAACGAGAACGCCAAGAACGTCGTCGATGCGGTCAAGGCGAAACTCAAGCTGGCGCAACAGGCACTGCCCAAGGGCGTCTTCATCAACACCGTGTACGACCGCACCGAACTGGTCGACAAGGCGCTCACGACTGCCGAGAGCGCGCTGCTCGAAGGCTCGATTCTGGTCGCAATCGTCCTCTTCCTGTTTCTCGGCGAAATCCGTTCGGCTATCGTCGTCGTCGTCACCTTGCCGCTGGCGATGCTCATCGCCTTCATCCTCATGCACTACGTTGGCATGTCGGCCAATCTGATGTCGCTGGCCGGACTCGCCATCGGCATCGGCATGATGGTCGACGGCGCGGTGGTGATGGTCGAGAACGGTTTCCGCCTGCTCTCGCACAAAGTGGGCAAGACGGTGAATCGGACCCACGTCATCCTGGAGGCGGCGCGCGAGGTGATCAACCCGATCGCCTTCGCCGTCCTCATCATCATCGTCGTCTTCTTGCCGTTGTTCTCGCTCACTGGACTGGAGGGCAAGATGTTCAAACCGATGGCGCTGACCATCGCCTTTGCCATGATCGGCTCGCTCGTCCTGACGCTGACGCTGGTGCCGGTGCTCTCGGCATTGATTCTGAAGCCGAAGGAAGAGAATGACACTTTCCTCGTGCGCTGGGCCAAGCGTCTCTATCTGCCCCTAATTGACTGGGCGCTGGAGAACAAGAAGAAGGTACTCGGCGCGGCATTGGCGCTACTGGTGGCGGCGCTGGCCACTTTCCCGTTCCTTGGCAAGGAGTTCATGCCCAACCTGCAGGAAGGCTCGATCATGTTTCGCGTGACCGGCATTCCCTCGACCTCGCTGGAGGAAAGCATCGCCGTGTCGAAGCGTTTCGACGCGGTGCTGAAGCAGAACTTTCCGCAGGTGAAATCGACGCTGGCGACCATCGGCCGTGCCGAAAAGGGCGAGACCGCCGATGTCAATTACATGGAGGTTCTGGTCGAGGTCAAACCGCAGAACGAGTGGCCGAAGAAGATCGGCATGCCCGAACTCTCCAGCGAGATGCAGGAGTCCATGGAAAAGGCCATTCCAACGGTGGTCTTGAACGCCACCCAGCCGATCCAGATGCGCATCGAGGAACTCATCTCCGGCGTCCGTGCGACCCTGGCCCTGAAGATCTACGGCGAGGATCTGACCACGCTCGATCGCTTGGCCAGCGAGGCAAAGGCCGTGCTCGACAAGGTGCCCGGCGTCGCCGACCTCGCGCTGGAAGCCAACAAGGGCAAGCCGCAACTGGTGGTCAAGGTCAATCGCGACGAGGCGGCGCGCTACGGCATCAACGCCGACGAAATTCTCGAAGTGGTCCAGGCCGGCATTGGTGGCAAGACCGTCAGCACGGTGATCGATGGCGTCAAGCGCTTCGACCTTCAGGTCCGGCTCGACGCCGCCTTCCGCGACAGCCCCCAGGCGATCAGCAACATTCCAATTCGCACCCAGTCTGGCGCGCTGGTGCCGCTGTCGCGAGTCGCCACGGTCGAGACCGACGAGGGCTATTCCTTCGTCCGCCGCGAGCAGTTGCAGCGCTATGCCGTGCTGCAATTGGACGTGAAAGGCCGTGACGTGGACGGCTTCGTCAAGGAGGCGGAGGCGAAGATCCGCAGTCAGGTGAAGCTGCCCGAGGGCTACTGGATCGAGTGGGGCGGCGCCTTCGAGAACCAGCAGCGGGCCATGGCACGACTCGCCGTCATCGTGCCACTCACCATCGGCCTCATCTTCATCTTGCTCTATACGGCGTTTAACTCGCTCACTCATGCAACGCTGATTATTGCCAACGTTCCCTTCGCGGTGATCGGTGGCGTGTTCGGCCTGGCAATCACAGGGCAGTACGTGTCGGTGCCCTCGGCCATCGGCTTCATCGCCGTGTTCGGCGTCGCGATGCTCAACGGCATCGTGTTGGTGTCCTTCCTCAACGACCGGCGACGACAGGGATTCAGCATCCGCGAGGCCGTGCTCGAAGGGGCGGCGCTGCGCCTGCGGCCGGTGCTGATGACCGCCTCAGTGGCGATCCTGGGACTGATCCCGATGCTGCTATCGCAGGGCGTGGGGGCGGAGACACAGCGACCGCTGGCAACCGTTGTGGTCGGCGGGTTGTTCACATCCACCGCGCTGACCCTACTGCTGTTACCACTTATGTATGAATGGCTGGAAAGCAGGAGTGAGCGCAAAAGGCAGTTGGTCTGAGCGAAACAAAACGGAAAGGAAAGACGATGAAAGCATGGATCGCAGTTTTGGCATGCCTGACAACGCTTACGCTCGCCGGTTGCGCGGGGCATACACACAACTTGATTCAAGATGACAGCGATCGGGACATCACGGTCGGCTCGTTCCGGCACGAGGGGACGGAGGGAGCGACTATGGTTCTGGAGTTTCGGGGCACCCGGTTTGAAGCGAGCGGTTTCGCCATCCAGCACAGCCAGAACCTGGCGGAATTGCGGAAACGCTATCCGGGCAAGCATTACGACCGGATATTTTCTGGCCTAGATACCGACCACTACGTGTATGCGGCCCAGCCGGAGTTGCGCGCTGCAAATGGCGCAACCTTGCGATGTTCTGCTGTATGGCGGGCTGGCGGTTCACCGGCAGGACGTTGCGTCACCGCCGACGGGCTGTACGTCAATTTCCGCTTCGAGTAGCACCATCAGGCCACAAAACTAACGAAGGAGAACCGGTATGAAGGTGATCAAAGCATTTATCCATCAGCACCGCATCGCCGACGCGATCCAGGCGCTCAAAGCAGCCGGCGGAGTCAGCAATCTATTTGTCACCACCGGCCAGGGCATGCCCGTATCCATGGACGCCAGTGAGCAGCATTACTCGATGGAACTTGGCGACGCCGTGATCCGGGAATGCAAGCTGGAATTACTGTGCGACGACGAGCAGGTCGACACGCTGGTGACCGCCATCCGCGACCATGCACGGACCGGCAAACTGGATGCTGGGTGGGTTTATGTAACCGAGATCATTCAGGCCATCCCGATCGGCACGGTCCGCACCTCATGAGAGCTTCCAAATTTCAGATCATCAACATGGGTTGCCTCCCGGGAGGGGCGCTGACCCAAGCGCCTGCCGTCCGTTACCCATTACCGTCGCGCGTCCAATTTGGTGGACGCTGGACCGCAGGTACCAGGATTACCACACATTTTCCGATGAGCACGCTCGTGGCCAAACTTGCGAGATGTTGCGAGATATGTAATGCGCTCCTTAAGCCCAGGTCGGTTTCGTCGGATTACCAGGCATTTGAACTATTTCGCGCGGGAGGTATACCATGAAACAATCTTTGGTGTTGGGTACGCTGTTCTTCCTCTTATCTGGTTGCGGCACGGTGCCGGACCTGCCGTCGGGTTATACGCTCAGCGCACAGGATGCCGAAGGCCTTGCTGTAGTGTCCTTGACACTCTCTGGCAAGAACTTGGAGCAGGTCTCCAGCTTCGAGTATCAGGTGAGACAGGTGCCGGCGTACGCGTTCGAGGAGGCCGAGAGAAGTCGCTATTTCGGTTCAGCACGACAGCATGTGGATTGGTTGCGGGATGGAGACGCCAAAGGTAAAGCGCCCCAGCGCATCAAGCTGATCGTCAAGGGGGAGGCGTCGGCCGAATTGCTCGATGTCGTTGAATCCAACCGCGCGATCGGACGTCTGGCGGCGTTGCGGCTGCCGCCCGGGAACTACGAAATCTACGATTGGAAGGTCGAGGTGCCCGACCAGTATGGCGGGGACAAGATTACGCCAAAGCGAACCGTGGGCTATCGCTTTAAGATTGAAGCCGGGCGGGCCACCTATCTCGGCAACGTGGATTTGCGCCTGACTGACCAGGGGACGTACAACGTTACCGTCGACAACAAGACGACACGGGATCTCGCCCTGCTTGCGAAGAAGCTGCCTTCGATAAGGGCCGAAGACATCATTTACCGACCTAGCGAGATGCGGCCATGAGACAACGTCGTGGCCTTTGGGCCGGCCCTTCTCCGTTCTATTCGGGCGTTCCAAGACTCGTGGTGGGGGTTCTCCCTGCCTGCCTCAACAGCCATTCGATTCAGCTACAACACGATCTCCACGGATGTCATTCGGGCCATTCCAATCGGCGTCGGCGAGTAGTCAGCCAACCCGCCCGTATCCGCTAACCGATTTTGGAAATGAAAGGACATCGTCTTATGAAAAATAACCTCCTGATCGCTGCCGGCATCGTCCTGGGGTTGAGTGCCTGCTCTTCGACGAGAACCCTGCAAACGCCCATATCCGATGTGAAGGTCAGCGGCACCGTGACGCGGGGACTTGTCGAACCCCATCGCGTCGAGGTCAGTCTCGATGGCAAGACATATCGTGGCGAATGGCGGACCGGCGATCCTACAAAGGAACAAAAGGCTGCAGCGACCTACCCGCATCGCAAACATATCGGTCAAGTGCAATCGACACTCAAGGCGGACGATGGCAGCACGCTCGACTGCCGCTGGCAGACGCACGGGGACATCGCCGAAGGTGCTTGCACGGGCAACGGCCGTGAATTTCCGCTGGTCTTGAAGTAAGTGCCTTGATGCGCAACGAAACCCGCGATATGATCACCTTGAAAACACCGGACACCATCGGCCCGCCGCAGGACTCACCGACCGCCAACTGCGTACGGTCGACACTGCGTATCGCCCAGATGGACTGTCCGACCGAGGAGTCGCTTATTCGCGGCAAGTTGTCCGGGTTGGCGGGAATCGACTCGCTCGAATTCAACCTGATGCAGCGAACGCTGGTCGTTTCGCATGCGCCGGACGCGCTTTCTGGCGCCGTCGAGGCGATTCGCTCGCTAGGCATGGAAGCCGAACTCGCGGATTCCGTCGCCCCAAAACCCTCGGTGGCCTCGTCGAGACTGGGCTGGCTGCTCGCCGTGTCCGGTGTGGCCGCCGTGACTGCCGAAACGGTGCACTGGTTCGACGGCGGCAATCACCTGTTCGAGGCGGTTATCTCCATTGTGGCGATCCTGGCCGGTGGTCTGCCGACCTACAAGAAGGGCTGGATCGCGCTAAAGAACCGCAACCTCAACATGAATGCGCTGATGTCGCTGGCGGTCACCGGGGCGATGGCTATCGGCCAGTGGCCGGAGGCGGCCATGGTGATCTTCCTGTTCGCGCTGGCCGAGTTGATCGAGGCTCGCTCGGTCGCCCGCGCCCGCAACGCCATTCACGGACTGATGGCCTTGACGCCGGAAACGGCGACGATGCGCCAGACCGATGGTGCTTGGCGTGACGTGCCGGCGGCGAGCGTTCCGGTTGACGGCGTCGTTCGTATCAAACCCGGCGAGAGGATTGCCCTTGACGGCATTGTTGTCGCCGGCCGCTCAGCGGTCGATCAGGCGCCGATTACCGGCGAGAGCATGCCGGTCGAGAAAGCCGAGGGCGACCCGGTATTTGCCGGCACCATCAACGCCTCGGGCGCCCTGGAAATCCGCGTCACCGCCGCTGCAAGCCAGTCCACGCTGGCGCGGATAATCCGCATTGTCGAGGAGGCGCAAGGCGCCAAGGCGCCGACGCAGCGTTTTGTCGACCGGTTTGCCCGCATTTATACCCCGGCAGTGTTCGCTATCGCACTGGCGTTTGTCGTCGTGCCGCCGCTCGTATTCGGTGTGGCTTGGCCGGATGCGATTTACCGCGCCCTGGTCCTGCTGGTCATTGCCTGTCCATGCGCATTGGTCATTTCGACGCCGGTCTCGATCGTCAGCGGTCTCGTGTCAGCGGCGCGCTCCGGAATTCTGGTCAAGGGCGGCGTCCATCTCGAAAACGGTCGCAAGCTATCCGTTCTGGCGCTCGACAAGACCGGGACGATCACCCAGGGCAAACCGGCGCAGACCGATTTCGAAGCGCTGGTCGACACCGACGCGGCGGCGCTTCAGCGCCTCGCTGCAAGCCTTGCGCATCGCTCCGACCACCCGGTCTCGCAGGCCGTCGCGCGTGCCGCCGAGGCGCAGAGCGTCGAACTGCTCGACGTGGATGATTTCGTCGCCATGCCCGGTCGCGGGATTTCCGGGCGCATCGGCGATACCACTTACCAGTTGGGCAACCACCGGCTGGTCGAGGACCTCGGACTCTGTTCCCCGGCGCTGGAAACTCGCCTCAATGCCCTGGAGCAACAGGGCAAGACGGTCATTCTGCTGCTCGACACACGCCGCGTGCTGGCCGTGTTCGCGGTGGCGGATACCGTGAAAGACAGCAGCCGGCAGGCGATCGGCGAACTGCACGCGCTCGGCATCCGGACCGTCATGCTGACCGGCGACAACAGCCACACGGCGGAATCGATTGCCCGACAGGTCGGGATCGACGAGGCACGCGGCAACCTGTTGCCGGCGGACAAGCTGGCGGCCATCGAATCCCTGCGCGGCAATGGTCTGCTTGTCGGCATGGTCGGCGACGGGATCAACGATGCACCGGCGCTGGCACGTGCCGACATCGGTTTCGCCATGGGCGCGGCCGGGACCGATACCGCGATTGAAACCGCCGACGTGGCGTTGATGGACGACGACCTGCGGAAATTGCCGGCATTCATCCGCATGTCGCGGCGCACCGCCTCGGTCCTCACGCAGAACATCGTCCTCGCGCTCGGGATCAAGGCCGTCTTCATCGGCCTCGCCGTTGCTGGTCAGGCCACCATGTGGATGGCCGTCTTTGCCGACATGGGCGCGAGCCTGATCGTCGTCTTTAACGGCTTGCGATTGCTCGATCGGCCACGCAGTGACAGCAAGTGATTCCGGAAACTATTTGAACGGATGCTCAAACGACAAATACATCAGCACCCCTTTGGTTCCGGACGATGAGCCTATGCCACGCGGGACGGACAGGCCCGAGACGATCTGCAAGCCCGATTCATAGTTCTTGGCAAAGCGGACGCCCGGATTGATCAGCGTGACCGTGTCGCGTTGTTTGCTTCCGTCGGGCTGAACGAGTTCCGTGGTGGTTCTGACGGCTTCCAGCATCAGGTTGAAATTCTCGGTCGCGAGGTAGATGAAACTGGCACCGTAATTGGTTCCCGTCGTGTTTGTCTTGGCGCCGCCCGGTTCCTTGCTGCGCGGCGTGTACGTGGCGCCGAGATTGAAATGGGTTACGAATTGCTCGGACAGTTCCAGACTCAAGGGCAAGTTGGTCTGAATGCCGGCAGCACCGGCGCCGAGCCCCTTCTTGTAATCGCCGGTCGGCAGGATGACCGACAGGCGCGGCGCGAAGGCCACATGCTCCTTCAATACGGCCTGGTATCGATAGTTCAGGACGATGTCGCCAACGCCGGTCGTGCCGGGGTTCACCAAACGCGTAACGGGGATCGTGTACGAGAGCTGATGCGTTTCGTCGGGTACCGGCCATTCCTGAGTGAAGGTATAAAACCAGTCCTTCGTCTTCTGGTTGTACAGCACGCTCTGAATGTGCTGAACGACGCCTGCTTCCTGGTTGTATGCCTCTTCCACCAGGAAGGAGTTGTCCTGGATTTTCTTCGGCCCTTCTGCAAGAACTTGCACAGGAAACATCGCCGATAGAATCAGCGCCCATCCAATCTTATGGCCCAATTGACAGCATCCTTGAGAATTGAGATTCGATTTCGAGTTTTTCCGCATACCAAGCTTGGCAATAGCTTGCAACCATAGCATGGACTCGGCTATTTTTCGATTGGCGCGAAATCCGCGAGGGTTATAGCATCAAATCATCCAATCCACAATGATCCATTTTGTAGAATGACGCATGATGCCGCGCCGATGCAAGACTCTGTCGGCGTGTTCGCCCGACGCACTTTTACCAATACGGTGCTGGCCCGTCAATGGCCGGCTTTTTGCAAGAGCCTCAGTCGGCAACGGCCGAACCGGGACAGATGCCCCGGCTGGCCTTCAAGGATCGTCTGGATCAGGCAGCTTCCGCCAGCTCCTTCCACTCATGGGCCGGCAAGTCGATCAGCCGGCCGCCCAGCGCTTCGAACTCCGTCGCGCGGTCGTAGTCATCGACCTCCTGGCTGTAATGCGTCACCGCATTGACCAGCCCATAGCCCGACAACTGGCCCTCGGCGATCAGATGCCGCAGCACGCCGGCACGTTCGCTGTCGT
>Ga0172380_10007350_pt1 | contig 12402 bp, 13 predicted proteins | sample Leawe162metaG_FD_119747 | JGI IMG/M metagenome (GOLD analysis project Ga0172380, IMG submission 119747) | Leachate microbial communities from a municipal landfill in Southern Ontario, Canada - Leachate well 162 metaG | ecosystem: Engineered > Solid waste > Landfill > Unclassified | place...
CCACCACGTACTTTGTTCCGAGATCGTCAGTGATAATGTCACCCTTCTCAACAGGGGTATGGAACCCAACAAGAATGACCTTCCACGTTGTCATTGAGTCCGCGGACGTTGTTGAGACTGCGCCCGGGTAGTTCTGCGGCGAGAGGTTCCTGTCCCGCTTCGGCTGGATCGTTGCTTTTATACCCGAAGCGTAAGCAGTCTCAACCATCCGAGAGCCTTTTGTTGGGCTCGTTGTATGGACCGCTCTCGAGATCGATACGGTGCGCGTTGAGCAGAGATCAGCCATAAATATTCGCCTTATACGGACTTAGCATTGAGCGGAGTTCTTCGTCAAGCACCGACGCCACAAATCGCTCCATCTGGACCTCGCCGGCGCGGAACATCGACACGCTCGCGCTGGCTGGAGAGTCGTTGATCGCTTTCGCGATGCTCGCTGTTGCACGTTTGATTGCCAGAGGCACACTATTCACAGGGTACCCTGCAAGATAAGCGACTCTTACTTCTGTGTAGGACGACATCATCATGCCCATGGGCGTCCATACCTGATTCTTGTCGAAGTCAATGTCGGACGCTGCAACGTCAATCCGAGTCCATAGCGGAGCTCCACCGAACTGAGACATTGATGGCAGCAAGCCCTCCGTCTCAAACGATCCGACGTTACTACCACGGCGACCGTAACTAACGCGGCCCATCGTGGACACAATGCGGCGAATAGGGCCAGTTGGCAGGGTAACGTAATGCCGACTCTTCGGGACGTTTAGCGTGTGCTCGATAACCAAGCCAGATTCAAGAACAGTGTTCGTGGCGTGATCAATGGCGACATTCGCAAGGACAACTGTGTTGAGATCCACCACTTGGGAAACGAAAACAGTTTCGGTGTCCCCGGGAGTCTGGCGGTCCAGGACAAGTGCGGAGCCTACCTGCAACAGGGGGCCTGAGGTTATTTTCGCAGTTACGTTTGTTCCTGCCACGAGGTTTTCCGTTAGACGGAATGTCGCCTCAGGGAGTGATCTTGCCATGTAAATGGGATAACCACTCCCATCAACTGCGTAAGTCAAGCCTTCTTTTCGCGACAAGTACGCATCAACAACGATGCAGGCGTTATTGATCTTCTCCTCCTGAACTGAGGCAAGACCAAAGTCTGCGTACTCACTCGTCTTGAGGTAGCTTGACATGACTATCCTAGCGTTATGAATCGGGTTTCTTGGGCAAGGCCCTGGTCGATCATATATCGAGCAAGGTTATCGGGAAGGTCCTTGGTCTGTCCATAAATGAACTCGACTTCGAACATAATGGCTTTCCCTTCACTGTCCAAGAAATCAGACGTTTCTGGGTGTGCGTTTCCAGGTTGCACATAAATCTCATGACTCTTGCAGGTGGTAGCGCCACCCTTAATCCATAGTCTCATGTTATAAAACCCTCCGGTTTCCCGGAGGGTTGCCCTTCAATGTTCAATTACGAGATGGTCGGGCGCACCACGGCAACGATCTTGTGTGCGTAGGACGGGCCCTTGGCGACAAGGTGGTCGAACTTGAGACCCACGAACTGGCCGGACAGGTTGCCAAGCAGGCCAAGCTGGAACAGGCGCGGATTCGGATTGTGGGTCGCACCCGAGATCACCGGACGCTCGATCATCTTCTCGCTGAGGATGACAGCGAAGAAGTTGCTGTTGCCCGCCGTCGGATCAGCGAAACCATACGCTCCCACTGCATCTTGCGGGATGTACGGGTCCATGATCAGGGGCAGGATGCCGGCTTGGGTGTTGATGCCCGAGACGGTAACACCGACAGCGATATTCACTTCCTTGAGCGACAGGCTTGCGGCCTTGGCTTCCTGATCGATCAGATCACCCAGGAGCGGGTTGATGTAGATCGCAGTCGGCGTAACGTCGAAGCTCGTGTCAGCCATCATCTTGGCAACAGCAGTCTTGAGGCCGTCGATAATCGAGGCGCCCAGGGCGATCGTTGCATGGCTCGTGATCTGGGTCAGGAGACCCATGTACTCGAGAGTCGTCGGCGCAGTCAAGCTCGTGTCCGTGCCCGTCCAGATCATCTTGGCGGACTTGATCTGAACCGAGTTCAGGATGTCCATGATGTCTTTGGCGATGACGTTGGTGAAGCGACCCTGCTGCTCGGTCACTTCCTTGTCGAACAGGCCGAAGTTGGTCTGCGCGGAGATCGCCTTGATGAACAAGGAACGTTCGACACGTTGCGCACCGGTTGCGGTGGCGGAGATGTTGCGCGGGTCAATCGCGGCTGCTTGAGCAATTGCGATCTGCTCGAAGTAGCGGTGCGGGTGGCCTGTGGCCGGGACAGCCGGGAAACGTTGGAGCGCGAAAGTCGAACGACGGACAACGTCCATGATCTCCGACTCGAACTCGGGAACTTCCACTGCGCCGTTGCCAAGGTAATCGGCGGCAGCCTGGAGGTTTACTGCTTGTGCATCGGTGGAAAGAGCCAAACCCATGTCGTTCTCCTTACGAACCAATAAGGCCAGCGGCCTTGAGGTTGAGTTTCAGGGCGATGGAGTCTGCCGACGTCAGGCCAGCCTTCTGGCAAGCTGCGTCGAGAGTCTGTACATCGAATTTGTCGGCGGCAGCGTCGAGGCCGATCTTCTTGAGAAGCGCGGTGGACGACGGATGCATCGACTTGCGGTTGCCGGCGCTGGCCTCGAGCTCGGCTGCTTTTCCGGCAGCGAGTTCGGTGGAACGCTTTTCAGCATCGGAAACCTTGGTTTGCAGGGATGCAACCATGTCCTCGAAAGGCTTGGTCGCTTCCTTGACGGCGTTGGCGATCAGGGTCTGCTGTTCGGCAGCAAGATCGGGAGCAGCCTTACCGGCGTACATGTACGCGTGATAGGTCGAGGGCACACGGCCCAGGATTGCTTCCGCTTCCATGTGATCGGCCATCTTGTTCAGTTGCGCAGCGTGACCGCTGGCACTGTCGGCGCCGATGCCTGCTGCACACATGGCGACAGCCAGGGTGCGAAGAGCGTCAGCGTGGGGTTTGACCAGGTGCTGGAGGGAAGCGGCAGACAGGTCCGTCTTTTTCGCAGCTTCCTTCAAGCTCTCGTTTTCGGCTTGCGAAGCAGCAAGTTTCGCTTGCAACGCAGCAATTTCTTCGGGCGACATAAGATCTCCTTGATCGTTGGATGCAGCTATTGAGGTGCGGGTGAAAGCAGCCTTGTCCTTGTACAGAACTGCGGCGCCCGTGAACTCGCAAGACGTACAAACCCAAGGATCACTATCCAGGTCGCTGACAAAAGCTTCGGCCTCATACGAGAAACCGAGATGCTCCGTAAGTGATTGGATGGCGGCGACCTCATCAGGAAAGTCCGCTGCGTAAAAGAAGCCAGCAATGTGAAGTGGGGTTCCAAGAACCGTGTCCTCCTCACCAATGTAAGCCTCAGTGATGATCCCGATTTTTGACTTCCTATCGTGACCATCGAAATTGGGCTTGTAGTCGATTGCCATGCCCAACAGAGTTGGAATAGCAGCTTCGGCTATGTCGCCCGGGATGATAACCTTCTTGCGCGTTGTGCCCCCAACAGGGAAATCGCTCGCGATGTTCAAACGCGTCATGATTCCTGTGAAGGGGTGCCTGTTCGGGTGATCTTTGATGATTGGGATGTCAAGCGCCATCCCCTCGACAGTGAATTTGCAGTGGCGAAGAGCTTCGTTATTAACTCCGATCTCGACGCCCCGGTTGTGAATTCTTACGCGACCTGTTTCACGTTCTTCATCCGTAAGCCCTTTTACGAAATCAAGGTTCTTCGCAGCCATTAGCACGAGGGGCGCATCAACAAGCGGGAGAAGCCGCTTGGCCGGGACAGCAAAGTCCTCGTCCTTTAAAGCGTCTCTTTGCTCCTTGCTAAGTGCCATCGACTGCTCCTGATAGTAGAAACTCCCACAAAGCCATTATAACACCCAAACTGCTAGGGATATAAGGAAATGTGGGAGCTGGGCCGCCGTAAAGCGGACTCTAACCCTGCTAGAGGATTTCGAGGAAGTTTTCGATTTCCGTTTTCACGACTTCCGGCAGGTCGTACTCGAGGCAGGCTTTAAGTTGCCGCGAGAAATCGTCTGCTGCGTTCTGGACGCGAATCAGGGACGCTTGATCTTGCGGCGGGACGCCCTCCATCTGCGACTTGATGAACTGGCCGAACGTAACGCCTTCTTGGGCAGCAGGGGCGCCGTCTGCTTTTGCTGCGTCGGCCGCTTTTGCTGCATCGGTTGCTTTGCTCATTATGACTCCTTCTGTTTTATGACATACTCGGTTATCTTCACGTACCCCTCAAAGAAGAAGGGCGGAAGCCATTTGCGGACTGGACGGAGTGGAACATACTCATACTTGACCAAGCTTCCGTCCGTAAGCTCGAACAAGACTGCAAAATGAGGAAACCAAGCGAACTTGCTTTTCCTCACGACCAAAGCATCGCTGCTCCTGTATCGCCACATTCTCATGGCGAAGGTGAAGCAGTTATCTTTGGACGATGTCGAGGTAGAATGTGCGGTCATCAATCCTCCCGTCCATTGTTTCGATCCTGATTGTGAATGAGGCTGTTTCTCCCAACGTCCCGCCCGAAAGGATCACTACAATGATTCCTGAAACCTCATAGGTTGAGTCGACTACGAGACCTCCGGTCACCGTTACAGTGTGCAGCTTATAAACTGCGGATGCGTCAGTCAGCCAACCGTTAAAATTGATCGGGTAGTCCAGGACTGCGTCTGGGTCCTTGACCCCTCTGGGCTTTAGGGGATCAGTCTCGTTCCAGAAGTTCATAGCGTCATCCCTCTATTTTCTGCTTGCACAGTGAATCTCCTCTCCAAGCTCGGGTTCATGATTGGAGCGATTGCTGATCCTGCTGCGATCGAAGCGACAACTACTATCGCAGCGCCTGGAGCAGTTGCGTCTGGGTTTATTGATGAGGCAGCGCCGGCAGTGATTGACGCTGAGACTGTAACTGAGGCGCCTGGGGCAGTGCCGAATATTGTACCTGAGGCTGCGCCGCCCACTATGCTCGCAGTCACCGCCAGCGCTGCTCCAGAGCCCGTGCCCTCACCGAATGCGACACCACCCGAGATGCTTGACGCGGTAGATACTGCTGCTCCCGAAGCTACGTGGCTTCCTGATGCAGGACCGCCCACTACGCTAGAAGTAGACGACAGAGCTGCGCCGGGAGCAAGACCTGCGTTAAGGCCCGTTGCAGTGCCGCCTGTTCCCGAGCCTGTTGAGGTTCCTGTGCCGCCTGATGCAGCTACGTTTCCGACAGCAGTGCCGCCCGTGGCTGATCCTGTTGAAGTTCCGGTGCCGCCTGTTGCGATTGCGAAGAATGCACCCTCAACCATGAGGTCGTAGACGACCTTGAGTTCGTTCTCACCATAAGCAACAATCGCTGCATCAGTAACAGGGCTCGTTTCTCCTTGCTCGCTTGTTACAGCGAGCTTTGCGCCCATGTTCCGCCAGTAGGTTTCAGTAGAACCAGACGGCGGGGAACCTACGTCGCTGAGGGTGTAACCTCTCGCGAGCATCATTGCTTTCCAGCGGACGTGGTAGCTGTTCGCAGCAAGTTCGCTGTACGACCACAGACCGCTGTAAGCGCCATGGAAGTCGATAACCCAGTCGGGGACAGCACTCGCCCGGTCAGTTGTCATGACAGCCTTAGGCTTGTCCACAACTTCCAGAGTGGAGTTCGTGTCGCTGAAGTGCCTGTTAATATCGTCTGCGCCAGCTAGGCCCTGAGTCCAGGAGCCACGCCATCCGCCGCCTGCACGACCCGGCGCGTTCATCATCGGGTACAGGAGGATGCGGTACTCACGGCGAAGTGCTTGAGCTTCCGTGCTGGATCCACAGAGGTATGCTACGAATGCCTTTAGGGTGTAGAAGGCTGGGTCTTCGCCTGCATGGACACCACCCGTCAGGACTGCCAGACGCTTCGAGCCGCCACCTGCTGGAGTCAAAGACGTGTCGTTAATTTCTGCGGCGTAGAACGGAGTTACCGCGATCGTTGCGCCCAAGCTGTCCGTCTGTTCAGAGAACTCGTCAGCGATAAGCGCTTGCGCTGCGTAAGCTGAGACTGCTCCCGTGGGTGTGTAGGTTGTGGCGGCTGCGGTTGGGCCGAAGAATGTGTGGGCGGCGTCTAGAGTCGCAAGCCAGTCGCCTACCTGATGGACCGTAACTTGGCGGCTGCGGCTGATCCGAACCTTGTTGCTTGTGAAGGCTGTCGAGTTTCTGAATTCAATCCACTCGTTGCCAGCGTCGCGAGTAACGTTCGTGTCGAAATACAGCCATGTAAGACCGTCGTCATACGAGTACATAGGCCGCATCGTGCTCGGCCATCCGTCTGAGTACCCGTGATTGCCGCCAGATGAATTCTTGTAGGCGAGGAATCTGAACGTGGGGCGAATTCCGTTCACGCCCACGACATCTACAGACGGAACTAGCCACGCGATACCGAACGTTGCAACTTCGCTTTCCTGCGTTTTCGGAAGGATGGAGACAACTGCTGCGTCCCCCGTTCCTGAGATACTTGAACCCGACAGATTTACGCTTGAGCGCTCGTACGACGCTTCAAAGGCGAGCGTGATCGCTTCACCCGTTGCAGTGCCGCCTGAACCAGATCCGGTGCTTGTACCCGTGCCGCCCGTCGCGATGGCGAAGAACGCGCCCTCCGCAACCATAGCGTCCATCGTCTGGACAAGAGCAACGCCGTTTTCCGTGATCTGGGTATCCGTTACAGGCGCTGTGTCGCCCACTTCGAACGTAACGGTCAGCTTTGATCCGAGGGTATCGAAATAGGTTGTTGTGAATCCTGAGAGCGGTGTTCCTACATCAGGCACAGAAATCGTATCAAACGACTCAAGCAAGGTCATGAATCTCGCTTGAGGAGCATTTCCTGCGGCAGCAATAACGCCCCAAGTACCGCCCCAGTCGCCATGGAAGTCCATCATCCAGTCCGGCACTTCACCTGCGCGGTCTGTTGTGATGGCAGCTTTGGGCTTGTCTACAATCTCAAGCGTCGATCCTAGATCACTGAAATGCCTGTTTGCATCGTCAGCTCCGACTGAGCCCTGAGTCCAGGAGCCCTGAGTCCAGGAGCCACGCCATCCGCCACCTGCTCTGCCGGGCGCGTTGATCATCGGATACAGGAGGAACCTGTACTCTCTCCGCAGGGCTTGAGCTTCCGCACTAGCTCCGCAGAGGTGAGCGATAAACGCCTTTAGGACGTGGTTCGCGTGATCCTCACCTGCATGCACACCACCCAGGAGCACTGCGAGTCTCTTTGCTCCGCCTCCGGCTGGAGTCAGGGACGTGTCGTTAATCTCTGCGGCGTAAAGTGGGGTCGCGGGAACCGTATTACCCAAGCTGTCCGTCTGAGTCGAGAACTCGTTGGCGATAAGCGCTTGCGCTGCGAAACCCGACACCGCTCCGGTCGGTGTGTAAGCGGTGGCTGTCGCAGTTGGTCCGAAGAAGCTGTACGTTGAATCAAGGGTCTCGAGCCAGTCGCCGACCTGATGAACGGTCATCTGGCGGCTGCGGCCCACGCGAATCTTATCTGCAGTGAAGGCAGTTGAGTTTCTGAACTCAATCCAGTTATTCGTCGTATCCCGGGTTACGGCAGTGTCGAAGTAGGTCCAGGTAAGGCCGTCGTCATAGCTGTACATCGGACGACGGGTGCTGGCCCAGGAGGCGTCCGCACCGAGCATTCCGTTGTCGCCATCGAAGTAATTCAGGAAGCGGAAGGTTGGGCGATAGCCATTGACGCCGAGAACGTCTACGCTCGGCTCAAGCCATTCTCCTGCGGCGTGGTTCCCCGCTTCGCTTTCCTGAACTTTCGGACGGATGGACACAACGGCGCTGTCGCCTGAGCCCACGACGCTTGACGTAGAAAGGATTACACTCGAACGCTCGTATGATGCATCGAGGGTGATAACAGTTCCGACAGCGGTGCCGCCTGTCCCCGAGCCTGTTGAGACTCCAGTACCACCAGAAGCAACACCCGCTTCTACACCCGTTGCGGTGCCACCTGTTCCCGAACCTGCTGAGACGCCTGTGCCGCCCGACGCTGTTCCGTCCGGGGAAGTAAGCAGGGCTGTTCCCCCGTTTGTTGCGACAGCGATGGCTGCGAAATCATGCTCATCCTGAGGTGTTCCGAGATAGCCAAAGCCGAAGCATCCGACCCATCCCGCTGCCGAGATGTTTGCGTCCGTAACCTCAAGATCCCACGTTCCCGGCTCTGAGCCTGCGTCTGCCCAGATCTTTACTTTCAGGGCGCTGCCGTTAAGTCTGAACCTGATCTTGTACCGGGTATTTATCGCGAGTGAAAGGACTGAGGTCTGCGCGATAACTGCGCCCGTTCCGCTCATGTACCTGTTTATGATAAGTTCGTCGCCATAGACGACAGCAGCGTACCCGGTCTCAGTTGATCCCGTTCCCGAGGCTCTTGCAACGACCCCTAGGTGCGCGTTCAGGGCGTCGACGTGGTTCGTCTTGAGTACAGCAAGGATTTCTACATTGTCCCTGGACGTGTCTGAGTCTACTGTGTCCCACGAAACCAAACGACGGTTTGCTGCGGTGTCTGACTGGCGAAGGTACTTGTCGCCCGATATGTCGACTATGGACCACGTTCCGCCGTCCCAACGGGAAGACCATCCAGTAGGGACGCCTGCTGACACTGCGTACGACTGGAAGTCGTCGATGTAATTTACGCCCGTCGACACTCCTGTTGCAGTGCCGCCAGAACCTGAGCCTGTTGAGACGCCAGTGCCCCCTGTTGCGACGCCTGGCTGGTCCCCGCCCGAGCCTGATCCGACACTGGTTCCGGTACCGCCCGATGCAACAGCGTCGCCTCCTAACAGGACGGCTATCCTTTTAGGCGACTGGGTTTCAAACATCTGCCACGGGTTACGCGACAACTTCGCAAGCTCGATATTTCCAAGAGCTCTGTTCGACACATAAACGAGGTGAAGTGGGTCTGGACTGGCGAAACCGTCTGAGTTGCAGTTGCCACCCAGGGACATCTTCATCGCTGTTCCGACAGTTACGTCGTTGAGCGTTCCCGTTAATTGAGCGGCAATCTGGACCCCGTTCTCCCACAGACTCGCAGTTCCATCCGCATATCGCGTATAGATCAGGGTCCTAAGTGCTGGGGTAGAAGTGAGGCCGGAAGTCGATAATCCTCTGGCTGCGCCCACTGATCCGTCAAGGGTTCCCAGCCACAAACTGCCCGAGCTGTACGCCGAGCTTGATCCTGCCTCTGAAATGTAGCCGTTCTGGATGAACAGGATGGAGTTGAAGCTCCCACTATCCTGACGAATCTGAAACGGGAACGAGCGCCCTGCGGCTGTCGCGAACGAACCACTGATAAGCATCGAGAACGCGCCAGTACCGATGCCGTCGCTCGTTACAACAGGGTCGATCCAGTCTGAGTCCAGGTACGAGCGCGTTGTATTCGCGCAACCCACACCTCGTCCACCCGCGCCTACTTTGAGCTCTGGTGAGACTCGGGTTAGGACTTTCCCCGGATTACTTTTTGCGAGGTTTGCGAGGCGGAGGCTGTTCGGTAGGAGGCATAATGCAGAATCTGCGAAATACTCGGGCGTAAGTCGCGCCACACCTTGCGGCTGCCCGGTAAGACGAGCAGGCAGGATCAGGGCCATGATTAGGCTACCGTGCGGCTGATTTCAGAGGTGAAAGCAGTGCCCGATGTGAGGGCCACTCCGAGATCGTTCTTGACAACGACAAAGAACTTCTGCGGCACGTAACCCAGTGCCTGCAGGACGTTGAACATACCGATTTCCGTCGTGCTCGCTGTCGTTACAGGGATGACGCCGAGCAGGCGAAGGTTTCCCTCTCTCGTAGCAGAGGTTCCTGACGTTGGGCCGCTGCGGTAGTTGGTGCCGTCAAGCGATTCCTGAATGAAGACGACGACCTGCTTGTTGCCTGCAGGCGTGTTGGTTGTCGCGACGTCGACTTCAACTACGACGTCCTCTGGCTGATTCGCAGAACAGTCGTAGGCAGTAGTGTTCTGCACATACGTCGCTGCGGCAAGTGCCGACAGCGACGTGCTGGTGAAGGGCAGACTTGTGCGCGTCCCGACGATCTGTTTAACTGCGGCCATTTGGCGTCTCCCTAGACTTGCAGGTGAAGCAGATTAGAAGCCCGTGAATTCGAGAGAGACTTCATTGACGGTGAAGGTACCGCCCGAGCTCACAACGTCAGAACCGAAGTCGACGATAGCCACAAGTTCGTCTGCGGACGAAGCGCCGCCACGCGACTTGTAGACCACTGCCTGACGAGCAGTGATCGTCGTCGAACCCGTCCAGATAACTTGCGGGAGGGTGACAACGAGTTTATCGTTCGTAGTGTCATTCGTAACAGTCGGGACGATAGCCATACCGCCCGCCGTGTAGCCCGTTCCCGTAACCTCGTTCGTGATGTCCGAACGCTTCGTGTGGGTGTCACGGTTGTAGGCGTAAGTCGACGTGACGAGCAGGATCTTGAACGTGTCAGTATCGAGGTCGATGCTACCCTTGAAGACATCGAACAAGAACGAGTTCGGGATATGGATGGTGGACATGATCTTCCTTTACTTAGTTCTGGTTCGTTAGAACAGTGTCTTCAAGCGTAAAGGTTCCGCCCGAAGTGACGATGTTGCTGCCGAAATCATCGTACGCGATCAATTCATCAGCGGACGATGCGCCGCCGCGAGAAACGTAATACACTGCGCCGCGAGCAGTGATCGTGCTCGTCGGCCAGGTCATGCCTGCCAGGGTAGTTGTGATCTTGTGCAGGGCAACGTCCTTGGCGACAGTTACAGTGCTCGCTTGGCCTCCGGCCGTGTAACCCGTCCCCGTAACTTCGTTCGTTACGTCAGAACGCTTCGTGTGGACGCCCTTGTCAGGGGCGTAAGCGGAAGTGACGAGCATCGCCTTGACAGTAACAAGATCGAGGTCAATAGCTGCGTGTTGGACTTCGTCAAGAAAGCTGTCGTAGATAAGCGAGGCCATGTCTCGTCTCCTGTACTGAATTGGGTATTCTAAAGCATCATTATACTACAGAGTTGCTCGCCACATAAAGAAAAATCAGAGCAGTGCTCTGATTTTTTGTCTAACAACCCACTCGCTTATTTGATAACGAGTATGTCCATCGTGCCAACTGCAAGCGTGTCCGCAGCAAGACGCGGACGGAGGGTCACGTTGAAACCCGCCTCGGTCTTACCTGAGACGAAAGCGACTGCATCCTGGCCCGTCGTTACCTGCACCGAGTAAGGAAGAGCCACTGGCTTGACGAAAGCGACAGCAGTTACAACCGCTGCTCCTGCGCTTCCACCGATAACGTTTGCGACAGCAGTCAGGACGCCCACTTGCAAGCGATCCGACATACCCTTCGTCGATCCATCGAGCACGTCGACGGTATGAACAGCATTTCCCATTTGTCTTCTCCTGAAGATGTTAAGAATGGGGCAGAATAAACAGCCCCATGAAGGAAGGCCCGCCGCCAATTACGTCAGGGCCGTGATCATCGCGTCGATAGCGGTTTTCTCGGTACCGGCGCCGATCAGGGCAGTGACGATGCCGAGCTTTTTGCGGGCAGCGTAGATGTCCTCTTTGGCAGCGGCGAGCAAGCCAACGGTATCGGGACCGATCTTGCCAGCGGCGGCATCGGCGGTTGCTGCTGCGGCGACTTCAGCGGTCGTGATCGAAAGTGCAAGGAAAACAGAAGCGGTACTCATGGTTACTCTCCTTTAAGGATTATCCCCGGCCGGGGTAGGTGCGATTGGGTGCTGCTTCTTTATTACGGACCATCTCCGGGTCGTCCAGGGGCTCTCCGGTGCCTGACTGCGAACCGCGTCTTGCTGAACCGATCGCGATTTGCATGTCCCCGTAGGTCTTGTCGGCCCATTCGTTATCACTTCTGTCGAGGCCGAGTTTCCACGTGCGGAAGTCATTCGGCGTCGTCAAGTTGTTCTGGTAGTAGATCTTGTAGATCTCAGCCAGTTCCTTTTCGTCATCACGATCAAGACCGTCGAAGTAGAACTCCAGGGAATAGAAGCCCATGGCCTTGTGCAGGGTGTCGATGGTGAAGTGCGTCTGGAGCATCTTTGCAGCTGGGCGGATGGCGTGGTTCCAGTCTTGGTCGACAGCGAATTCCGCCAAGTCACCCGACATCGTAATCATTGGGTTGAAGTTCATGACGTGGATGCCGAACGACGTAGCGATCTCATGCAGGAGGAACTGTCTCCACTGCGGGTAGAGCGCAGAATCGCCCTCCGGGTGCAGATTCACTGCCTTCGGTTCCTTGTCACCCCCGACGATGGGCATGACGCCCTGCCCTTCAACCTCATTCCTCCAGTATTCACGGAACCGGCGAATCGTCGTATCATCGCCGCCCATAAAGTGCA
>Ga0172380_10007351_pt1 | contig 12401 bp, 14 predicted proteins | sample Leawe162metaG_FD_119747 | JGI IMG/M metagenome (GOLD analysis project Ga0172380, IMG submission 119747) | Leachate microbial communities from a municipal landfill in Southern Ontario, Canada - Leachate well 162 metaG | ecosystem: Engineered > Solid waste > Landfill > Unclassified | place...
GCTATGGCGCATCAAACGGTCTCTTGAATAAAGGACTCATGAATAGTTTGCGGGCGTAGTTTAATGGTAGAACGAAGGTCTCCAAAACCTTTGGCGTAGGTTCGATTCCTTCCGCCCGTGCCATGAGGAAATCACCGAGGTTAATGCCTCGGTTTTCTCTTTTATAGAGCCATTATTTTCAGTTACGAACCGATCATATTCAGCTTTTAAGGGCTCGTAGTTTTTTAGTATAGGCTGATACTCTTTTTTCGCTATGATATCGAGGATTCCAGCATCAAAAAAAAGTTCCGAACCAAAATCTACAATGAAGCTTCTTTGTTCTTCCTGAGTTCCTTTTTGGAAGTTCACTCTAGCTTGTGCAGCGAAGCTAAAAACCTTTTGAGTGCGTTCGTTTGGCCCCACGTATTCCTGAGTAATTTTCTGTAGTTCAATGTTTAAGCGATTAATGGTCTCTTGAAGAGTTTTCTTTTCCGTTGTGTATGTTGCGTCATCAATTTGATCTCTGTAGCGCATACGGGTCAAATTATCGAGCTCAGACTGGTATTTATATACCGAAGCTTCTTGATTTGCTCGTAGCAGCTCCTGATCCTGTTTTTCAGTCACGGAAGCCTCAGATAAAATATCCAAAGCCCATTGATGAAATTCTGGTGTAATATCGAGTGGCATGATTTGTCGATCGATCTGTTCTAGTAGTTCATCATGAGTAATACTCACATATACACACTTAACCTGCTTGCGTCGTGTACAGTGATAGTAAACGTATTCAAACTTGTTACCAGAAGAGGTTGTTTTGTGCTGCACTTCAGAAGTCATCATTCCGCCACAATGGCGGCAGACAAACAATCCTGTGAAGGCGGATTTTTTTGTCTGTGGACGTGCTTTGCCTTTGCGACCCAGAGTGTTTTGTACTTTATCGAATTCAGTAAGCGTTATCATTGCTTTATGCTTACCTTGTCGACGTTCGCCTTTATGGAGAATATGTCCTGCATAGAACGGGTTACTAAATATTTTATACATTCCACTTAAGGCAAGAGGCTTTCCACCTAGGCGTCTGCGCTTGAATGTAGTGAAACCCCATTCGTTGTTGAGCTTGTCTAGAATTTGAGATGGGGAATATGCACCTGTAAGCATGAGATCCCAACATTTTCTGATCAAGTGAAATCGTTCAGGGTCGGGGAGTATGGTGTGGGTTCTTAGGTCATTAAGGTATCCTGTTGGTGCTAAACCAGGAAGTTCTCCACGATCCAATTTTCCAGCAATACCACGCTTAACATTTTTACTGAGATCAAGAATGAATTGATTTGCGACTCCACCTTCAACGCTCAGAAGTAGAACGTTATCAGTAGGTAGGTATTCACGTTCCATTGTGCGGATTGATTTGAGGGCTCCTTTTTGAAGCATCCAGCTAATAGCTCCATTGTCGACAGGATTACGTGATAAACGGTTGTATTGCCAACACAGAATGCCATCGGCTTCACCTTTTTCAATACGTTTTAACATTTCTTTAAAAAGAGGACGTGCATCTGGTTGTTTTGCCGAGCGCGACTCTTTTATCACATCAATTATGTTGATACCATAGTCAGCTGCAAGCTTTCTTAAGCGTGAGATTTGATCGTCAATAGATTGTACTTGGCGATCTTCACTTTCTGAAGACTTACGAGCATAGAGAATGTAGCGATTTGGTGATGACATATGTACAGTGGGTAATTTTGTTTATTTAATATTAATACTAAGTATTGTTAAGGTTTTCGCTGAGATACCAAAAGGGCGGTCCTGGTTGACCCAACTTACATACCAAAAAGGCAGCTTGTCGGCAGGACCGCCCTATAAGAGCGACAAATGCTTAAAGTCTTTCTGGTGTAATAGTTAGCTGGGTCAACACAACTATTTTACGCCTTTTTTAGTTCGTAGCCAACTATCGCTTTCGCTACAAAATGCCTCGAGAGCGTCGTCTCTCTGATTTTGACTTTGAAGGATCTTGCGGTAACGTTTTGTTGGGCGACCGTGCCAGTATTTAACTCTCGGCAGCCCAACTTCATTAAAGTCATATAGAGCCTTTATTCCCTTATAAAGCCAGCCACGCCGCTCACACTGGCTCTCATAGGCTAAGTCTGCACAAGTGCGGCATATAAAGTAAGAGTCATTGAGATAAAGTACTCCAACTCGTTTTCCGCATGGGATATTGTTGCGCATGAGGGGGCAAATGAACCAATATCGTTTGCCCCCAAAGAAACAAGGTGTCGTTACTAATCTCACATCATAGTCCATGTCCTTCTTAGTCCCATCTCTGTGGCTTGTTACCGTGTAGTCGAGTGTTAATAAGGCGCTGTAGCGATCAATTCGAGTTTTTATGCCGATACTATTTTTACGATCTTGATAGGTCCATATGATTGATCCGCCAGTATATCCTTCCTTTAGGTAGTCATGTTTTTTGAGGAATTTTATAGTGAAGGACCTGCTTTCGTCAGTTGTGTCTTTGTGCATAGGCGTCGAAATCAATAGGACTTCGTATTTAATCGGAATCTTTATTGTAGTGCATATTATTAGATTTGGTTATAGATATCAATGAATCTTTCTGATAGTAGCCATGTAAATCCTTCTGCAAATTCAATAGTATTATGGGGTCTTCCGACACCAGTATGAGCGCTAACAGATTTGCAGATACCCAAGATACGTAATATTTCCATTTCGCGACCCGCCAGTTGGTTTGCTTTCCCTAAAATCACCTGAGCTTGCTCTGTGTTAAGGCTTCCTTTGTTAGTAATTAGAGCCCGTATGAGTGCCATACGAGTAGGTGGTGTGCTATCAAGGGAAATCCTTAGGATGAGTGGAAGATCTTCTTCTGTGAGTTGTGTGCGACCACACGCGAGCGCATGACCACGAGCAAAATTATAGAGAAGATTAATTACTCGATCGGGCTGTTCAATGTTTGGCTCCACAAACTCATCGATAAATTTTTTGTTTCCATCATGCTGAAGAGTGCCAGGTTCGCTTCGCAGGCATGAGAGTAAGCGTCCACACTGCGTAATGAAGTTTAGACACTCATCTGGATCTGCTGAGCGCAACCAATCAATTCCCGTAGGGTACTCCTGCCAAAGTGTGCGCACGATTTCTGTAGTTGCTTCTCTACAGGCGTGCTCCTTCGTTTTTGAGGGTAATCCTGCAAGTTGGTTAGCCAGTTCAGCATCATTTTTTGTTTTTGTTGGGAAATGCTGGAAGAAGAATCGTGATCCGAGACTACCCATCAAACGCCAGACTCGGTTGCGAATAGGAGTTGAGGCGGCCAACATCATGAAAGAGTAGTCGCCGATATAGCCACGTTCACCATGAGGCCCTGAATCCATCACTAGACCTTCGCCATCAAATACGCGTGTTAATTTGCCAATGAGATCACGCAGATCCTCATCTCGTTTAGAAAACAGGACTGACATATCCCGTACCAGCACAACTTTTCGACGCATACGAGGCAGTAAGTCATTCTTACTGAGTTCTGATTTTTTTGTTCCCATATGCATGGATACTAAAGCTGAGCTTGTAAATCCATCGGTTGTATATGACACACCGTCTAATTCGTTGAAAAAATTCAATACGGTTGTTTTTCCTGAAGATGGTGGTCCAATAAGAACCAGTGGAAATGGATGGTGAACATCGTTAATTAGTAGTTGTGCTGTAATTGATAGCGCTGACTCTGCGGCCGTAATCGAGATAGGGTAATGCTCAATAATGATGCTCCGCCACTGATGAATATTTATAGGCATTGTCGGATTATTCATGGGCACAATACGCTCTGGTTCTGGAAGGTTGATACTAATTGGTTTTTCGGCCATATTAATGTTAATTAATTGTTTTTTTATTTCGTTGCCATTCGAGCGCATTTACCTCTGCTTGGGTTATTGGTTGGTAAGCAAACTTTACTATGCGGATAAGGCTCATACCTCGTTCCCGAGCTTCTATCGATGCTATGTCATACCCAAACCGCTCCTTATAAATACGTTTAAATTCGTTTATCTGTTCATCGGTTGGGGTCATAAGCGTTTGAATGCAGCATATTTTTAAGAAGTTTAAGATTCTCAAAATAAGTTCTGCTGTCTAGTTTTAACTGTCGGGCCCAAAAAAGGTCTATGTCGTCGTCTATACTTAATTTGGGTTTGAACAGAAACTCTGCTTTTGTGGGGTTCTGTTTGTTGATGGCGATAAGTTTGTAACCCATCGTGAGCAAAGCTGACGAAAGTGAAATATCTGTTGAGATGTATAGTTCTTGTTCAGGAATATACGTTTGTTTTTGATACATGGTTGATTTTAATATGTGTTTGAATGAGTGGTTTGTTCGCGAAAACAAAAAGTAGACTACTTGTGGGTAGTCTACTAGTAGGGCTGTGATTCACGGTGAATGACACCATTCAGATATTTTTATTTCATTGAACGCCGTATTATTTTTTTGTTTGTATCCAGGACAAAATAGCTTGGAATCCCAAAATTTTCTTCGATTCTAGTGTTTAGGTGTCTCGCAGCATCCATAAATTGCTTGGATGATTCAAATTCAAGATCACCCGCGATGTGGTCAATATCTGTGTTTATTGGGATAGTGAATGCAAACCGTAGTATTTTGTAGCCCAATTCTTTTTCTGCAAATTTTATTATGCGATTCGCATGATCTCGAAATAAGACATTGTCGATGAAATGAAATTCTGAAGCATGATCGTTCGATTCATTTGATACATCCACAAGGTTTGAGGTGAGCGCATCTTCATTTACTGAAATTATTATTTCAAGCTGGTATAGTTCGACTGCTCCGAATTCGACATTATTACTTACAAAATCTGGATCATAAGGATAAGTAGTCGTCTTAATGGTTAGGAATCCTTCTTGTTCCATTGCCAGCAAGGTGGTTGCAAGTGGGCGCTGGAACGAATGGTTACCCATATCCTTGTCACGCAAAATGGCTGCTTCCCATATGTTGTTTTTAATTTTTATTGCTTTTAAGGGCAGCCCTGATTTAATCCTATTTTGGATGCAAAAAATCAGATCTTTTTTTAGTTTAGAATATTCGTATGTTTCTCCATCATTAAAATCATCATTAATAAATTTATTGGCGAATTGTGCGATTTTTTTACACAGTACGTCGGGGTCCACTGTAAATTTAATGTATGCATAATTAATAAAAAGTGGATTTTTTATTAAAAATGTTGCTTTTTGTGGGTCTATTTCAATAGACTCGGTTTCTGTAGTAAATTTTGCTCTATCACCTTCGTCAATGTCAAAAAAATTAATTGTTGCCCAGCGATTCTCATCAAACCCTTGGAAACCTTCATATGGGTCACGATGATGTTTGCTCTGCTCTTTGAGGCGATTATATTCGCTTAGGTATAATGGAGATAGTTGCGTGGAAACAATTGTTGCAATTTTTGCGTCTATCAATTTTATAAGAAACTCATTTACTTTGTCTGCGTGCATTTTAAGCTTAACAATAAACGAGTCTAAGTCTATTATCTGATGCGGCGTGCATCTTCTCAGATGATTCAGTATATGTAATTCAGGTTCACCTATTTGCAGCATAACAATTTAAATACTAATTAGCTTTATCTTAGCAGAAAATGGTTATTAATCAAGCCTGTTTATTGTGTGTGTTACAGATAACGTGATAATATGATTCCGCTACCACATTCAATTAAATACCACTAGTTGGGCGCTTTTTTGCGCTTGTCTAATCGTGTTCTGAGAGGGCTCTCTCAACGCACATGATTGGACATCCTAGTGGTGCACCTTGAGTGTGGTAGCCGTTGAGGAGTCCTTTTAGTTTTTCTCAATGCATAGCGCTACCCTATGCAAAAATCAAAAAAAATTAGTATTAGACCAGAGAAATCTGGCAAGTTTGGCAAAGGCAGAAAATATACAGTTACATCTTTATTCGCAGGTTGTGGAGGGATGGATCTTGGGTTCCATCAAGCTGGTTTCGAAATATTATGGGCAAATGATTATGAGCATTGGGCTTGTGAAACATTTAAGCGTAATTTTGGGCCTCATATTGTTGAGGCTGACATTGCAAAGGTAGATTTTAAGAAAGTACCAAGGGCTGATTTAATCCTGGGCGGTTTTCCGTGCCAGGATTTTTCTATGCTTTGGAAGCGTGGCGGGTTGAATACTGAGCGTGGCAATCTTTATCGTTACTTTGTTGAATTGGTTAAGCAAAAACGCCCCCGTGTGTTTGTGGCTGAAAATGTACGAGGAATCCTGACTGCAAATGGTGGACAAGCAATTAAACAGATACAGGAAGATTTTTCTAAGGTCGGTTATAACGTTACAGTTAATCCAGTAAATTTTGGTGATTATGGCGCTCCACAGCTCCGTCAACGAGTTCTTATTATTGGTGTAAAAAAGAGTTTGGGTAAGAAATTTGAATTGCCTAAGCCTACGCATGGGCCTGGAACATATAGAACTTCAAAAGAAGCTTTGGCTGGTGCTGAAAAAGTTATTTATAACAATGAGCATCAAAAGATTGCTGACAAAACACGGGAAATGCTGAAGCTTATTCCACCAGGAGGTAACTTCACAAATATTCCACGTCATTCTAAATACTATGTAAAAGGAATGATTAGCCATGTTTACAGAAGATTGGACCCGAACAAGCCATCAACAACAATAATTGCTGGTGGTGGAGGAGGAACATGGGGCTATCATTACGATGAACCACGCCCACTTACAAATCGTGAGCGTGCACGGTTATTTGGCTATCCTGATGATTTTGTATTTGAAGGATCGATATCTCAAGTACGCAAACAAATTGGAAATTCTGTTCCGCCTATAGCAATAAAAGTGATCGCTGAAGCTATTAAGAAGTTTCTAGATAATACCTAGCTATGGAACTTCTTTACTCGGACGTGTTACCAGTGCGCTATAAAGGTCATCAAAATTTTAAGCAGGCTTTCGAAAAATGTTTAGTTCCTGCGACGGATCTTAGGATTGTAACAGGTTATGTATCGGAAGAGTCGCTAATGGAACTAAAGGCGATGCTCGCTTATTACAAGGATAAAAATAAAACAAAGTCGTGTGAGTTGGTAATTGGCATGCACGGCCTTGAGGGCTTCACTAAAACTCAATATCAGGCGGCGTGTAATTTAGGTCAATTCTTATCCGATGAACATCTTGGAGGCGTGCGTGTATGCACCGCCTTTAAATTTCATGGAAAGATTTACTCATTTTTGAAGAACGGGGAGCCGAAAGCTTCAATTCTAGGATCTTCAAACTTATCAGGACTATTAGGGAAGGGTTTACAGTGGGAGGCTGACTTATTATTTACAGAGGCAGAAAAGATTAAAAAATTACTAATCCTACATAAGGATATTGTTACTAAGGCTACAAAATCAATATTTGATCACGAGCCTCGAATTATATCAGCTGCAAGCGGGATGCTCGAGGGTGTCGCAGGTGTTGATCGACCATCACGTGATGAATTTGAAGCTGTTAAAGCTAGGGCCACAGAGCTTTCTTTTGAGATTCCATTGAAAGCAGAAGCAAAAAGTAATTTGAATGTATATTTTGGGAAAGGACGAGAAACAAAGGCTACAGGTGCAATACGTCCTAGGCCTTGGTACGAAGCTGAGGTGATTGTGCCTAACTCAATAACGATGCAACGTGGCTACCCTGATGATCATAAACCATTCACAGTTTATACGAACGACGGTTGGAAGTTTCGCTGCAAGGTAAGTGGGCAGAATAAAAAGAATTTACGTTCAGAGGATGATTTACAAACCTTGGGCCGCTGGATTAAAGGTCATCTCGAGGCTGCAGGGGTGCTAAGAGTAGGTGAACTGATTACGCCATACATGCTGCAAGACTATGGAGCCAGTCAGATGACGTTAACTGCTACCGATGATCCTGATATTTGGTTATTAGATTTTTCTCCTAAGAAATAATTAGTATGACATATTTAGATTCGTATTTAAGCCGAGCAGAAGTCGCAATGAAAGGTTCTTCGACGTCACTTAAGGTTTCTGCTGAAGATTTTGGGAGGAAACATCTATCAAAATTTGGATTTAATGAATATGCCTCAGGCCTGTTGTTTGGGCATGTACAAAGTGGAAAAACAAGCCAAATGTTTGGGGTTGCATCAGAAGCCGCGGATAGAGGATTTGAGTTGTTTTTGTTACTGACTACAGATAATGTTGTTTTACAACAACAGACACTCGCACGCGCCAAGATATTATTAGGCGGCTTTATAGATGGTTTCCGCGTACTTGGTGAGACTGAGGATGCTGAATTTAGGTCAGAAGATACAAAGCGACCGACACTGATTGTGCTGAAAAAGAATGTGCAGGTTTTAAAAAACTGGAGTAACCATATTGCGACACATCCTAATTTTAAGATTAAGCCTTTGTTTGTCCTCGATGATGAAGGGGATGCATCGAGTTTAAATACTAAGGTTAATAAAAATGACAGTAGTGCAATCCATGATTTGTTGGAAAGATTTAGACGACAAGCTCCATCAAGTTTTTTTCTGCATGTGACAGCTACACCACAATCGTTGCTACTCCAAGCAAAGGATTCTTCATGGCGACCAGCTTTTGCTCACTACATTGCCCCTGGAAGTCTATATTTAGGAGGCGACTTCTTCTATGGAGAAAATAGTACAACAATTCGTGAAACACTGGATAATGAAAAGGATACACTTCTAAAAACAGTTGATATTCCTGAAGGCTTAAGAAAAGCTCTTCTGTCATTTTTGATAGTGGGTGCGCACAGTCTGATTACAAAGGAGCGTTCGGTCTGTAGCCTACTTATCCATCCAGGTGTCAGAATAACTGAGCATGAAAAAACAAAAAATAAGGTCGAAAGATACTTAACCGATATTCGGGAAGATATTCTGAGTGGCTCATCCTCGCTTGAATACAGCTTGCTTGATGCATGGAAAGATCTTGTGATGACGAAACCAGGGCTCAGCAGTATGGAAGATATAAGGGCTTTTTTGAGAAATGGCTTGCCACAGATTAATATTGTTGTTTTGAACTCAAAAAGTATCGCTGGTGCTAAGTATGATATGGGTCTGAACATTCTTATCGGCGGTAATAGCCTGGGTAGAGGGGTAACATTTCCTGGATTGCATACAGTTTATTATTGCCGCAGTTCTAAGACACCTCAGGCGGATACATGCTGGCAGCATGCTCGTATATTTGGTTATGATCGTGATCCAGAGATGTGTCGTATATTCACACCAGCACCCCTTGCAAAACTGTTCAAGGAATTGAATGATGCTAATAATGCACTGTTTGGTATTCTCAAGGAAAAAGGTCCTGACGCGATTAGCATCCTAACACCTGATGGTACAAAACCAACGAGAATGAGTGTTGTTAAAAGCGATGATTTAGCAATATTGATGGGTGGGGTAAATTATTTCCCTTCAGCAATACTTCAAGCGAACCTTGTGAATCTTGATAGCGCACTAGGTTTAATCGATGCTGACCGCCCATCTTCTTTAGAAGAAATATTGGATTTGTTAAGGTCGATAAAGGTAGAAAAATCTGATCCTTGGTATAGTCATAATTTTCCTCTATGTATCGAAGCTCTCGCCAAGGCGGGACCACAGAAAGATTGTCGTATTATTGTGCGTACTGAGCGCAGTATTAAAAAGGGGACAGGCACAATGCTTTCACCAGATGATCGTGAATTAGGCAAAAGTTACGACGATAAAATTGTGTTGACCATGTACCGTTTAAAGGGTGAGGCAGCTAAAGGCTGGAACGATAAGCCTCTTTGGGTCCCTAACATCAAATTTGCACAGGGTTTCTGTTTCTTTCTTAATACGAAATAGGATGGTGGCAGAATTTACTTAACCTGTTTATACACTGATGTATGGTTTTAACTCCCAAACAGTTGCAGGAGTATAAAGATGTGCTGCAGGAAGAGATTGGTGAGCAGGCTCTTGCGCAGATGACTGAACAGGAATTGCACGACAGCGCTATTCGGTTACTGGAGCTTGTTCAAATTATGTTAGAGAGTCATGCACCTGACCAGAAAGAATAAATAAAGTAAATCCGACACTGCTGTAACGCAATTTGATTTTTAATGCGTTTAAGAGGTATCTTGTCATTGCCCTATGTCATATTTCCATTACACCACAAGCGTACATAGAAGACATGTCGAAAACGACGATCTTTTTTGTGCCCTTGTAGTTTAATGGATAAAATAAGCGTCTTCTACACGCACGATGTGGGTTCGAGTCCCGCCGAGGGCAATTACTATTAGAATTATCATATGCCAGTCGTTACACTCGTTCATGGCGATATTACACAGCTAGAAATTCAGGCAATCGTAAATTCTGCTAACACATCGTTGTTGGGTGGCGGGGGTGTTGATGGCGCAATCCATGCTGTTGGTGGTTCTGCGTTAACGGAAGAGTGTCGTACGTTGGGTGGCTGTAACAAGGGTGAAGCAAAACTTACGAAAGGGCACGGCTTGCCTGCGCAATATGTTATTCATACTATCGGTCCTGTGTTTGGACATGAGGATGGCCGTGAGATTGAAATTCTTAAGCAGTGCTATACAAATTCTCTCGAGGTTGCCCGTACTAAAGGTATCCGCTACATTGCATTTCCTGCTATTTCGACAGGAGGATTTCATTTTCCAAAAGAAGAGGCTTGTAAAATTGCTTTAGAAACGGTAGGTGAATATGTTGAACAGCACCCTAATGCGTTCGATGAGATCGTCTTTGTTTGCTATTCAGAGTTAGATTTTTTAATCTATAAATCCGTTTTAGAAACGGGAAATTTTTCTCTTGATGTAGCACTTCAGGCGCACAAATAATACATGTGAAATTTTATGTTGAATAATGATCTAAGCAATATACCAATAGAGCGAAGTTTTATTGATGGATGCGAAATCATAAATTTTATTGGCGTTACTGATTATGATGTACGTGTAGTCCTCATGTATCGATATTTGGAACAAAAATATGGCAAATCTATAAAGGAACTCAACCCTGTAATTTGCCACACCTCTTTCCGTGTCCCTTCTAGTAAAAGATATAACATAGCAGAAGTTATCCTGGCTAATGGGCAGGAGGAACAGACCTACTTCAAGCAGTATTTATAAGCGACATTCAGGGCTCATCAAATAATGATATGCCAGATAATCAGAAATCGTCGGTATCCAAAGAGGATGTATCTGTTGACAAGGACTCAGTTTTATGGTATTTAGTATCAAATGCTGGTATCAAAAATAGCTAGGAAAAGCTATGTTTTTATACCTATTTGTATAAAGGTTGATTTAATTCTATACTTGCGCTAACAAGACCGCCCAATTATGAATATACCTATTCAAAAACTCAAGGCGATCATTTTGTACTTTTGCGAGCACACTGATCCAAAATTTCTCGGGAAAGTTAAGTTGATGAAACTTTTTTACTTTCTTGATTTTTTGCATGTAAAAAAATATGCAGCACCTGTTACATATGACAGGTATGTTAAGCTTGAGCATGGCCCAATACCTTCTATTATCAAGAGTCTGGTGGATGATGCGGGAGAGGATATGCAAAGTTCGGTGCTCGCTGATGTGATTGATATCGAACGTCCAGAAGGCATCTCAATGTTTAAGGTCGTTTGCCGAAGAGAATTAACACAAAACGATCTTGATTGGTTTTCACAATCTGAACTTCAAACACTAGCTACGGTATGCGCACGTTTCGGAGATAAAAATACAGACTTCATCGTGAACGCTTCACACAAAGAGGCACCATGGAAAGAGTCTGAATGGTTTCAAGAGATCCCATATGCACTAGCAGCGAAGGATGGTGACTGTGAGGTAGGGGTTGAAGATATTAATCTGATGCTGGAAATTGCGATGTGATATGGCTGCCTTGAACTTTGGTGACGTTTTTTTGTATAAAGAAAAGGAGTATATTTTTTTAGTTGCCACAGAAGAGGCAATTTTTGCTGCAAAAATTTTGGACCATGTACAATCAAGATATTTGGATAATAAATTCAATTCAGCTGCTACAAAAGGTGTCCAAAGAGCTTCTTTAGCTGAAGCAAGTCCTATGTATTGCTACGTTCTACTACAAACTCAAGAGTATAAAGAAAGAGCTGCTCATTATGGTAATTCAGGTAAGGATGATTTATCAGGTGTCTTTACAAGGTGCAATGCTTTATGTGATGAAGATGTCGCGCTTCTTAAACGTGAAATAGCAGACTCGGGTGCACCTGCAAAACTTAGGAACGCAGTCGCTTTATTAGGGTAAGTTGTATTAATTAACCATTTTCACCTCCGTACCTATATAGACTTCTGTCATACAAATTTTCCTGACTTCCTCTACTACGTCGTGCCATCAAAAATCAGGGCAAAAGCCCTGTTTTTTGTATTTATCCTGACTCGAGAGTAAGATATTATTTGGGGCTAATGACTATCTATGA
>Ga0172380_10007352_pt1 | contig 12399 bp, 13 predicted proteins | sample Leawe162metaG_FD_119747 | JGI IMG/M metagenome (GOLD analysis project Ga0172380, IMG submission 119747) | Leachate microbial communities from a municipal landfill in Southern Ontario, Canada - Leachate well 162 metaG | ecosystem: Engineered > Solid waste > Landfill > Unclassified | place...
CCGCCTCGCGGCGACGCAGTTACTTCAAGTTCTCACCAGCCCAACGGTGGCCGGTGGCCGGGGTCTTCCACCCCGGAGGAGTGCGCAGCTTCGCAGCGCACGAGCGCGGGCATCCTGCCCGCCATCGTCCACGTTCGCGGGCAAGATGCCAGCGCTCCTGTTTTGCGGCAAAGTGAACAGTATTGGGGCTTATCCCAGAAATTCCTGAATGGCCGCGGCAAGCGGACGGGCCTCCGAGCCGCCGAGGCGGCGGGCGATTTCCTCCAGCTTGTGGATGAGGTCGGCCACGTCGCGCCGTGGGTAAGGCCCCCCGGCGGCCGGACAGAAGTGGGTGCGGCAACCGAATGGCCGGGAATCGTAGATAAGGCATTTCGCGGAGACGGGATCGAGCAGCGGACAGGCTCCGTCCTCGCGGACAGGCAAAGCCCGCCGGCCGGTGGCTTTGAGGGCCTGCGCGCCAACGAGGGCCTCGCCTTTGGTGAGGTAAGGGGTCTTTCCCGTGAGCAGAAACTGGCAGCACTCGGCGCGAAGCGCGCAGTTGCGCGTGACGGGTCGCGCAGCGAGTTCGGCATAGGCCTTCCGGACATCGGCGGCAACCTGCCTGCGCTCGCCGGTGATCGCTTCGCGACGGGGCATCAGAGATCCAGAAAATTCCGGAGCAGCTTTTTCCCCTCGGTGGTGAGGATCGATTCCGGATGAAACTGGACCCCGTAAACCGGCAGCTCGCGATGGGCGAGGCCCATGATTTCCCCCTCCGTCGTCTCGGCCGTGATCTTGAGGCACGCCGGAACAGAGTCCCGCTTGACCAGCAGGGAATGATACCGCGTGGCTTCGAAGGGATTCGGAAGTCCCGCAAAGACATTCTCGCCATGATGGTGGATCGGGGAGGTTTTCCCGTGCATGAGGCGGCCCGCCCGCACGACTTCCCCGCCGTAAACCTGGCCGATGCATTGATGGCCGAGGCAGACGCCCAAGAGGGGGGCTTTCCCGCCGAAGTGTTCGATGACATCGCAACTGATGCCGGCCTCGTTCGGCGTGCAGGGGCCGGGGGACACGCAGATCTTTTCCGGAGCGAGGGCTTCGATCCCGGAAATCGTCGTCTCATCATTCCTCTTCACCAGAACTTCCGCGCCGAGCTCGCCAAAATATTGGACGAGGTTGTAGGTGAACGAATCGTAGTTGTCGATGACGAGAATCATGTGTCCCTCCTCGCGGGTGGAATGAAAAGCGGAAGAGGCAGGGGGAACGGGCGTCCCGCCCGTTTGGAGACTGAAAACCGTAGCGGCGGGCAGTGCCGCGCACGGGCGGGACGCCCATGCCCCCTGGGAATGGCCGTCCTGGCAACCTCTCTTTTCTCATCCATCCCCGTCCTTTCTCGCGCGGTCGATCGCGCGCATGCCGGCCATGGCTTTGTTGACGGTCTCCTGATATTCGCCCTCGGGCGTGGAATCCGCGACGACGCCGCCACCGGATTGAACATACGCGCGTCCGTCTTTGAGCAGCACCGTCCGCAGGGCGATGCAGGAGTCGAGGTTTCCATCGAACCCGAAATAGCCGACCGCCCCCGCATAGGAACACCGTTTGCTTTTTTCGAGTTCGGTGATGATCTGCATGGCCCGGACTTTCGGGGAGCCGGAGACTGTGCCGGCCGGGAACGTCGCCCGCATGACATCGTAGGCACTCCGTCCGCCCGCCAACTTCCCCGAGACGTGCGAAACGATATGCATCACATGGCTGTATTTTTCGACGGTCATGAAGTCGCCCACTTTCACCGACCCGAACTCCGCGATGCGCCCGACATCGTTGCGGGCAAGGTCCACGAGCATGAGGTGCTCGGCCCGTTCCTTGGGATCGGCAAGCAAATCTTCCACATTGGCGTCATCCTCCTCCGGGCTTTCTCCGCGGCGGCGCGTGCCGGCGATGGGCCGGATCTCGACGAGCGACTCCGTGAGCCGCACATGAACCTCCGGCGAGCTGCCCACGAGGGAATATCCGCCGGGGCACCGCAGGCAGAACATGTAAGGCGAGGGGTTCACAAATCTCAACGCGCGATAGAGGTCGAGCGCATCGCCCGGGAACGCCGTCTCGAAACGCTGCGAGGGCACGATCTGGAAAATGTCTCCGGCCCGGATGTATTCCTGCGCCCGCTCCACCATCGCATGGTATTCCTCCCGCGTGGTGTTCGAGGTGCTCCCGGCTTGCCGGGGCGCGGTGCCGGTAAAGAGCGGATCGAAGGCCAGCGGACGGCGCAGGGCCTGGAGGATTTCGGCGATCCGGGCGCAGGCCGCGTCGTAAGCCGCATCGATTCCGCGGCCGTCAAGGAACGCGTTCGCAACGATTTGGATCCTCCGCCGCTTGTGGTCAAACACCACGACCGAACCGGTGATCTGGAAGAACATGTCCGGGATTCCCAGCTCGTCCTTCGGGGGCTCGGGAATCGTCGGCTCAAACCACCGCACACAATCGTAGCCGAGATAACCGACCGCGCCTCCGCAGAACGGCGGCAGATCCGGATGGCGCGCCACCCGGTATCTTTCCATCCAACGTTCGAGTTCGTCGAGCGGGTCCCGATCGGCATCGTAGGTCTTCGAGAGCCGTTCCTCGGTAAGTGTCACCGATTTTCCCGAGGCGGTCAATGTGGCCTGCGCGCCGAAACCGATGAAAGAATACCGCCCGACCTGGTCGTTCTGCTCCGCCGATTCCAGCAGGAAGGAAGGGGCGTTGCCGCCCAGCTTCGCGAAGGCGGAAACCGGCGTGTCGCCGTCCGCGACGATTTCCGTCCAGACCGGCACCACGCGCGCGGCAGCCGCCTGCCCCGCAAAGGCGGATCGCGTCGGACGCATCATGAAAACGAGACTTGGGGAGCCTGCTTCTCGTCCGGATTGTCAATCTGGAACAGTTCCGCCGCCTGGAATTGGAATATGCCCGCGATGATGTTCGTCGGAAAAACCTCGCGCTTCGTGTTGTAAGTCATGACCGAGTCGTTGTAGGCCTGCCTCGCGAAAGCGACCTTGTTTTCCGTCGAGGTCAGTTCCTCGGTGAGCTGCATCATGTTCTGGTTGGCCTTGAGGTCGGGATAGGCTTCAGCCACGGCCAGGAGGCGTCCGAGCGCCCCGGTGAGCCCGGCTTCCGCGCCCGAGAGGTCTTTCATCGCCTGCGGGTCGCCGGGGTTCGCGGCGGCACGGCCTCCGGCGGCCTGCGCGAGATTGCGCGCCTGGGTCACGGCTTCCAGAGTTTCGCGCTCGTGCTTGATATAGCCCTTTGCCGTCTCGACCAGATTCGGGATGAGATCGTGGCGCCGCTTCAATTGCACGTCGATCTGCGCGAACGCATTTTTGAAACGGTTCCGCAGAGCCACAAGCCCGTTGTATTGGCCGATGGCAAACAGACCCGCAATGACAACGAAGGCGATGATCGCCAGGAAGACTCCGAGTAGAATGGTGCCCATGCCGGTATTTTGCTCCGACACAGCGCCCCGCGCAATAGAGAATGTTTGTGGCGGGCGCCCCGAGGCGCCTCTCCGAAAGTTGCAAACAGGACAGGCGTCCCGCCCAATGCCACTAGCATTTATGGTTTGGAGCGACCGGCTGTTTTCTGGCGTCGGCTCTGGAACCGATCAGGGGCGGAAAGGATTGGCGCAAGTGACGTTGAGCCCGGGGCTCGGCGGGACGAGGCTTGGAGCGTTTTGGCAGGCGGGAGCGGAAGCCGTTGCGCGGGAGTTTGAGCACGAGCAGGCGGCCGTCCGAGCGGACGGTGTATTTGAGGCTGCTGAGCTTTTCGATGAAGGCGTCTTCGATGTCCCCTTCGCGGATGACCGAGGTTTTCGGAGGCGAAATCAGGGCATCGGTATATTGGGGGAGGGCATTGGTCGGATCGCCAGAAAGAGAATGTCTGTTTGTTGCGAGAATTCAGGGAGCTTTGCTTAATTGAGGCCTTTGAAATGGGTGGCGGTCGTCTCGAAAATTACGGCTTCAACAGATTTATTTCTTCTTTCAGGCGGTCAAAGTTCCCGTCCAGACAGAGCAGGGAATCACCGCGCGCCATGACCGTGGCGGCGATGGCGGCGTCAAAGAATTCCATTTGCCGCCCGGATTTGCGCAATTCTGAAATCAGCAGGGCCATTTGCGCGGCGTCCTTTTCATCGAACAAATCCACCGGCAGTTTGAATTTGTTCTCGGAGATGCTCCGGGCACGCTCGCGCAGATGTGCGGACTTCGGGAGGTGGGCGCCAACGAGAAATTCCGCCGCAGCATGGGCGGGAATGTAGAAGAGTCCGCCGTCATCGGGCAGCAGGGCTTCAAACTCGCCGATCGTTCCGCGTGGACCAGGACGCTGGTGTCAATGGCCACCGGCATATCCAAACACTTTGCCGGCTTGCTTCATGGCGGCGGTTAACTCGGTCTGCTCCCGGGCGGAAACCTGACCGATGCCTAAATCTCCAACAGCTCGGCCTTGGATACCCCTGCTTTGCGCCGCATCTCGACTTTGATTTTCCCATGCCGGCGAATGTCGGCCTTTTCGTGCCGTTCCACCACGCGGTCGATAACCCCGTTGCTATCGGTGGCAAGTTGTGTGGCCGTGACGATCACGAGCGCAATATGCGCAATTTGCATATTTTTTCCCACGGATTTTTGCGGAGGTGTCAAAAGTCAGCGGCGGCGGAAATTTCTCTGCCGGCCGAAACGGTTCCTGCCATCCATCCGCGGCTCGATTTTCGGAGCCTGTGGGCGGGGCGGTTCACTGTTCGGTGGAACCTGGAATCCCTCGAGTTTGAGCCGCGCGATCTTCTGTCCGATGAAGCGCTCGATCGCCGCGAGTTTTTTCATTTCCTCGTGCGTGACCAGCGTGAAGGCGTCGCCGGTCTGGAGCGCGCGGCCGGTCCTGCCGATCCGGTGGACATAATCCTCCGGGTGCTGGGGCACATCGTAATTGATCACATGGCTGACGCCGGCGACATCGATCCCTCGCGCGGCGATATCGGTGGCGACCATCACTTCATATTTTCCGGATTTGAAGCCGTGGAGCGCCTCGATGCGCTGGTTCTGCGAGCGGTTCGCGTGGAGCACCGCGACGGAATGGTTGTTCGCCCGGAGCTTCTTCGCGATCTTGTCCGCGCCGTGCTTGGTGCGGGAAAAAATGATCGCGCTCTGGTAGTCGGTGGCTGCGAGCAGGGCGAGCAACAGGTCGAATTTCCTCGAGGGATCCACGGAATAGACCCCGTGCTTCACAGTCGATACGACCGAGCTGGATGCCCCGATCTCGATGCGCGCCGGATCGCGCAGCGCGAAGGCGGCCAGCTCGGCGATCTCCGGAGGTAGCGTCGCGGAAAAAAACAGCGTCTGCCGGGCTTTCGGGCATTTGGCAATGATCCGCCGCATCGGAGGAAGGAAACCCACGTCGAGCATCCGGTCCACCTCGTCGAGTACGAGGATCCCGATCTCGTTCAGGCGCAAGGTCCCCTGCTGGAGGTGATCCTCGAGCCGTCCCGGGGTCGCCACCACGATGTCCAGTCCATCTTTGAGCGCGGAGCGCTGTGCGCCATATCCCACCCCCCCGAAAATCGAACCGACCCGCAGGTCGGTAAACCGCGCAAAATCACGAATGGCGGTTTCAACCTGCATCGCGAGTTCCCGTGTGGGCTCAAGGATCAGGCAGCGGCAACGCCCGCGCGACCCCAGTTTTTGGAGAACCGGCAGCGCGAAGGCGGCTGTCTTGCCTGTGCCCGTCTGGGCGGATGCAATGACATCTTTTCCCTCGAGGGCCGGTGGTATCGCCCGGAGTTGGATGGGTGTCGGATCCCCATAACCCATCGCCTGGACGCCTTGCAGAAGTGGCTTGGTCAGTCCAAGCTTGGAAAATGGCATAAAAAGCAAACTTGGGGCCGCCGGACCCGATTGTCAACCAGCGCCTGAGAAGATCTATTGTCCTGACATCAACGGTATGCGCTGGGGAGGACCTCCCGCGAAGGTGCCAAGACTCGAAAGCTGCCTTTTCTGGCTCTTCCGCAAATTGTGTGGTTAGGCGGTGTCAATAAATAACATGTACAAGTTGTTGAAAGCCTGATATTCCCAATTCCGCATGAAACTTATGCGGGATGTCAAACAACGAATGAGTCGAATCTGGCCGCACCTTAATGAGCGATCTCGACGAATGTTGGCCGCCACGGAAGCGATGGAGATAGGATATGGAGGGGTTACCAGGTGCAAATCTCCCAGGCCTACGACACGGGAGAAGACGGGCCGGGAATCATTGTCCGGTGCGTGCCCCAGGGCGCGGCGGAGAGTGACATCGCGTCATTGGAGCCGGTTTTCGAGCAGCAGAAACTCATGGGGACGCTGCCGGAGAAACTGCTCGCCGACACGGCCTATGGCAGCCAGGCCCATGTGGAAATGAGCGCTGGGATCGGCATCCAATTAGTCTCACCCGCCGGGGGAACAGCGGAGAAGACGGATGCCGAAATCCGGCGCGTCGCGGCAGGGACCCAAACCGAGGGAAACCCACTCGCGGGGCAGGAAGCCAAGAAGGCCGCTTTGAATCAGCGGCGTGCCGAGCAAGAAACTCCGGAATGGAAGCAGGAATACGCGAAGCGCGGTATCCGGCAGAAACTTTCCGCCGGGCAGGTCCGGCTGCTGGAATTTCATCGCGCGCATGGACATTTCCAGATTCCCAAGGTGCAAGACCCTGCGCTTGCCGCATGGGCGAGTGGTCAGCGCCGAAACAGAGAAGACCTCTCTGCCGAGAAGCGGGGCTTGCTGGAGAAGATCGCCTTTCCGTGGGACCCCCAAGCCGACGAAGAGGAAGAGCGATTTGAACAATTGGAAGCCTTCAAGCGGAAATACTATCATCGTCTTTCCACGGAGCGGCAGCGGCGGTTGCAAGAGCTTGGATTTTCCCACGAATCGAGAGTCGGACGGCCCCCCGCTGCGCTGGCTCTGGCGGCTATAGCCCAAGTATTTACATCACAAGCGAGGACTGCTGTATCTTCGAAGAGCAGGGGAAAAAGCCCGTCTTCAAGCCGGAGTATTCCAACGTGAGTTACAGCTTTAATCCTGCAATTCGGGTATTGCTCCTCGTGACCCGATGACCCATTCCCTTCGCTTCAAGGTTGCGCTCTGGTTTTTGATTGTCGCGGTCGCGGTCGGATTTGCCGGGGTGGCGGGATTTCGCCGCCTTTCGAACTACGTCCGCGCGGAAGCAGAGAACCAGATGGCCGCGAAACTGGACCATGTCCTCGACGTGTTGGAATCGACGAACAAGATTTATTCCGAGCTCGTGGCCTCCTCGATGCGCGTCATGAATATGCTGGCGGCCCGGCAGGGCGCGCCCCGCATTTCCGGGTTGGATGCGCAGGGGCATCCGGCCCTCTTTTTCGGCGATTCCCGTGTGAACGACGACAATGCGCTGGTGGACCACGTGAGCCGGATCATGGGAGGGACCGCCACTTTCTTTGTCAGGAATGGCGATGACTTTGTCCGTGTCAGCACCAATGTCCCGGAGGCGGACGGGAGCCGCGCCATGAGGACCTTGCTGGATCCCGATGGCAGGGCCATCGCCGCGCTTCGCGACGGACGCGCGTTTTCGGGTGTCGCCGACATTCTCGGAAAACCCTACGTCACCAGCTATGAGCCGCTGAAGGACAGCGCCGGAACCGTCATCGGGGCCAGCTATGCCGGCTATGCGCTGGAAACGTTGTATACGATTCGCGACGCGATCGAGGATCGCGGTCTCTTGGAACGGGGATTTTTCGTCCTGCTCGACCACAGGGATCGGATTGTCTTTCGCACCTCCAAGATCACGGAGGAAGAGTCCGCCAAGGTCGTCGCGTCCGGCACCCACAAGACCAACCCGGCGGGCAGCCGGTGGATGCTCAAGGTTTCCGACTTCGCTCCATGGGACTACACGGTCATCGCGGCCCTGTATCTGCCGGACGTCAACCGGATCACCTGGGAATTCACCCGGCAGGTTTACGGTGTCGGGACCGTGATCCTCCTCGTGGTGCTCCTGGTTTCCTTCTGGCTCGCGTCGAGGCTCTCGGATGCCTTGGAATCCGCGGAATCCGCGCGCCGGGAGGCGATGGCGGCGCGGGACGCGGCGGAGTCGGCCAATCGCACGAAGAGCGCCTTCTTGGCAAACATGAGCCATGAGCTGCGGACCCCCATGAATGCGATCATCGGCTACAGCGAAATGCTGATCGAGGAGGCGGAGGATTTGAAAGCGGAAGGATTCACTCCCGACCTCGACAAGATCCGTTCCGCGGGCAAACATCTCCTCTCGCTCATCAACGACATTCTTGATCTCTCCAAAATCGAGGCGGGGAAGATGACGCTCTTCCTCGAGGAGTTCGAGATTTCCACGATGATCCGCGACGTGGTTTCCACAATCCAGCCGCTGGTTGAAAAGAACGGCAACGCGCTCACGGTTTCCGTTTCCCCGGAATGCGGGCGGATGCGCGCCGATCTGACCAAGGTCCGCCAGACGCTCTTCAACCTCCTGGGCAATGCGGCCAAGTTCACGGAAAAAGGCGCGATCGAACTCACGGTTTCCCGGACCCCGGAACGCGTGGGTTTTGAAGTGACGGATTCCGGAATCGGCATGACCCCCGCGCAGTTGGGCCGCCTGTTCCAGGCGTTCACCCAGGCCGACGACTCCACAACAAAAAAATACGGCGGCACCGGTCTCGGGCTCGTGATCAGCAGGAAATTTTGCCAGCTCATGGGAGGCGACATCACGGTGCGGAGCGCCCCCGGAAAGGGCGCAACTTTTCGGGTGGACCTTCCTGCCACGGTATCTGGGCCGGAGGCCGCACCGGCCGCGCCGGCCTCCAAAACACCGCCCGGAAAATCCCGCCGGGCGGTGCTTGTCATCGACGATGACCACGATGCGGCCGGGATCCTGAAGCACAGTCTCGAAAGGAACGGATACGATGTGCTCACCGCCTTCACCGGGAAGGAAGGGCTCGACCTCGCGCGGAAAATGCGGCCGGCGGCCATCACGCTCGATGTGATGATGCCGGGCATGGACGGCTGGTCGGTCTTGACGGAACTGAAGGCGGACCCCGAACTCTCGCACATTCCGGTGATCATGGTGACCATGCTTCAGGACCGCCAGTTCGGGTTCAGCCTCGGGGCTTCGGAATTCCTCACCAAACCGGTCGATCCCGCGCAACTCGCGGCGATCCTTGCGCGTTTCTGCGGTTCGAAAAAGTCCCGCGTGCTCGTTGTCGAAGATGATCCGGGAAATCGCGAGCTGCTCATCAGAATGCTCGAAAAGGACGGATACCAAGTCGCCGGGGCGGAGAACGGGAGCGCGGCCATGGAAAGCGTGGCGGAGGACCCGCCGGCCCTGATCCTCCTCGACCTGATGATGCCTGTCATGGACGGTTTTGCGTTTCTCGAGGCCTTGCGCCAACGTCCCGATTTCTCGGAAATCCCCGTCGTGGTGGTCACCGCCAAGGACCTGGGCCCGGCAGACAGGGAGCTCCTTCACGGCAGCGTGCGGCAGGTCATTCAAAAAGGCGCGGTGGACCGCGAGAAACTTTTGAGCGAAATTTCGGCGATGATCGCCCGCAGCACCCAAAACTGACCATGTCCAGAATCCTCCTCGTTGAAGACAATGAAATGAACCGCGATATGCTGTCCCGCCGGCTGGCCCGTCGCGGGCACGAAATCCTCCTCGCCGTTGACGGCGCCGAGGGGGTTGCCCGGGCATCCGCGGATCTTCCGGATTTGATTCTCATGGACATGAGCCTTCCTGTCCTGGACGGATGGGAAGCCACGCGCCGCATCAAGGCCGATCCCGCCACCGCGAAGATCCCGGTCATCGCCCTCACCGCGCATGCCATGGCCGGGGACCGCGAGCAGGCACTTGGCGCCGGTTGCGATGATTACGACACCAAACCGATCGAACTCGACCGCCTGGTCGAAAAAATTGCCACCCTTCTCGCCGGCAAGAATTCCCCGTGAAAATTTCGCTTCCCAACGCCCGGGGGTGGAACCCCTAAATATCACGAAAAACCGAATTCAGCGATTCCTCACACAGGGTCGCAGAGGTCGCGGAGAAAAGCGGTTTTCGGGATAAAACAAACCAAACTTCAGCGAGTTGCATGTCATTTGAATATTCCCAATCCGGATGAATGGTGGAATTTGCACAAGCCTTTGCTCCGCCATATTTTTCAGTGGTTTTTAGTGGCCGTTAGTGGTTTCTAGGATCATGTCCGAGTTTTCCCAACTCCGCCACGACCTCCGGACTCCGGTCAATCACATCATCGGATACTCGGAACTCTTGGGCGAGGAACTGGCGGATCGCGGGGTTGATGGGCTCGATGATCTGGGGAAAATCCGGTCCGCGGCAGACGCCCTCTTGGAGATGATCAACACCCGGCTCGGCGAGGGCGCCGGGGTTTCCGCGATTGTCGGGAAACCATCGGAGGGCACCACGGTTCCTGTCGAACCTGTTGAAAGCGCGCCCTCCCGCATCACCGGCCACATCCTGATGGTGGACGACAATGCCTCGAATCGCGCCCTTCTCGAGCGCCAGTTGGCCCGGCAGGGACACAAGGTCACCGGGGCCGCGCACGGGCGAGAGGCTTTGGATTTTCTCGCCGAACAGACCTGCGATCTCGTGCTTCTCGACGTGATGATGCCGGTCATGGATGGATTCGCCGCGCTCTGCGAAATGAAAAAATCCGCCGAGATCCGCCACATCCCGGTGATCATGATTTCCGCGCTCGACGAGATGGAGAGCGTCGTCCGCTGCATCGAGGCCGGAGCGGAAGACTATCTGCCGAAGCCGTTCAACCCGACGCTCCTGCGGGCGAGGATCGGGGCGTGCCTCGAAAAAAAGGCGCTCCGCGACACCGAGCGACAGCACCTGCGGACGATCGAGGAAACGCAGCAACGTCTCGGCGCGGAACTCGCCGAGGCGGCGAATTACGTCCGCTCGATCCTGCCCGCTCCGGTCACCGAACCGTTCGCCATCGATTGGTCGTATGTTCCCTCCACCGAGCTCGGGGGGGATGCCTTCGGATACCACTGGATCGATGAGGACCATTTTGCCCTCTACCTGCTCGACGTCTGCGGGCACGGGGTGGGAGCCTCGTTGCTCTCGGTCTCGGCGATCAATGTCATCCGCTCGGGCGCCTTGCCGGCCACGGATGCGCGCGATCCGGGAGCCGTCCTTTCCGCGCTCAACGCGGCGTTTCCGATGGAGGATCAGAACAACATGTATTTCACGCTCTGGTATGGCGTTTACCAAAAATCCACCCGCACGTTGCAGCATTGCAGCGGCGGGCATCCGCCGGCGCTCCTGCTCGTGCCGCAGGCCGATGGATCGAATTCCGTCGAGGAAATCCGTGCTCCGGGCATGATCCCGGGCATCCTGTCCGCCTCCGATTACAAAGCCGGCGTTTGCGCGATTCCCGCCGGAGCGAGCCTCATCATGCTTTGCGACGGGACCTACGAAATCCGCAAGCTCGACGGATCGATGCTGGAGTTTGACGAGTTCCTCGCGTTCATGGGCGGAAACGGGACCAAGCCGGATGCCTTCGACCGGATGCTCGCATGGATCCACTCGCTTCGCGGCGGGAGCCCGCTCGACGATGATTTTTCCCTCGTCCGCATCCGGTTCCCCTGACATGGAACTCACCCTGAAAACCGATTTCGCGGAAATCCCCCCCGCCTCGGACGCGGTCGAACGCTTCCTTGCAGGGCAGGGAGCATCCCAGGAGATCCTTTACCTCGCCCGTCTCGTCATCGAGGAACTGGTGACCAATACCATCAAATACGGATACGACGATCACGCGCCCCACGAGATCCGCATCGGGGCCCGCATCGTGAACCGGACGCTGGTGCTGGAAGTTTCCGACGACGGCCATCCCTTCAATCCGCTGGATATCCCGGAACCGGACACGCATCTCCCCGCCCACGAACGCCCGATCGGCGGCCTCGGCCTCCATCTCGTCCGCCGCATGACCGATTCCCTCCGCTACGAACGCAGGGACGGACGCAACATCGTCACGGTCCGCAAATCGCCGGCTTTTTGAACCTTTAAACCGCTGGCAGCCACTAAAAAACCACTGAGCCTATACTCCCCGGCATCACAAAATCGGCAAAGCGCAGACGCTAAATCTGCCATTATAAAACGCTGATTATTAGCAATATGGCACGGCTAATGCTGCAATGAATACCGCTATGATCAAACTCAAACTCTCGATTAAAACGCCTTGATCTCGAATGAAAAATATGCCTCCCGCGTTGCCCTGAGCGGATTTTTCAACCGTACTCACTCCCACAATGCACAAAATCAATGGACACCACCGGCCTACAGTCCGGTTCATTGACCTTTTCTGTGGGATCGGCGGCTTCCGTTTTGCCATAGAATCCGTTGCGCACAAGACGCTTA
>Ga0172380_10007353_pt1 | contig 12399 bp, 29 predicted proteins | sample Leawe162metaG_FD_119747 | JGI IMG/M metagenome (GOLD analysis project Ga0172380, IMG submission 119747) | Leachate microbial communities from a municipal landfill in Southern Ontario, Canada - Leachate well 162 metaG | ecosystem: Engineered > Solid waste > Landfill > Unclassified | place...
GAAAATCCGCTCGCTGCCGCTGACGCTGCCGCTGACGCTGTCGCTGCCGCTGCCGCTGACGCTGCCGCTGCCGCTGCCGCTGCCGCTGCCGCTGCCGCTGCCGCTGCCGCTGCCGCTGACGCTGCCGCTGACGCTGTCGCTGCCGCTGTCGCTGTCGCTGCCGCTGACGCTGCCGCTGCCGCTGACGCTGTCGCTGCCGCTGACGCTGTCGCTGCCGCTGACGCTGCCGCTGACGCTGACGCTGCCGCTGTCGCTGTCGCTGCCGCTGACGCTGCCGCTGACGCTGCCGCTGCCGCTGCCGCTGACGCTGCCGCTGCCGCTGCCGCTGACGGTGGTGACTACTGGAGCCAGTACGAAGCCGCCTACGCGGCAGCCCGCAAGCACTACGAGACGAACCCGCTGCCGATCGCCCAGGAGGTCGCCGACCTGGCCGCCTCGCAGCAGGGGGCGGCGCTCGAGCTGCTCGAGAAGATGATCGACCCGGTGGTGGCGTCATGAAGCACACCACCAGCAAGCGCGAGCGGGGCATCGAGACGCCCTCGCAACGCAACCGGCTCGCCGACCGGAGGGCCATCGCCGCGGACCACCGGGCGTGGCACGAGGCCCGTGCCGTCGAGGCCGGGAAGCGTCGCGAGGCGGCCGCCGAGGCGAAGCGGAAGGCCGGCCCGCAAGGCGGTCGCCTCCGTGCTCTCGCTCTCCTGGCGGAGCGGCTGGCGACCACGCCGGTCACTGCAGCCGCGGTGCGGAAGGTCGAGCGCGAGCGCCGCCCGGTGGTGTCGCACGTCAACCGGGCGAAGGACCGCTCGCTGCCGGGCAAGGCTCGGATCCGCGCTCGCCGGGCAGGTGCGCGATGAGTGGCGCGAGCACGCCGCCCCCGCCGCCGATGACTCACCCCGTCATGTCGGCCGCGCAGGGCATGCTCCTCGTCCTCAACGCCGCGTCACTCCGTCGCCTCCCGATGCCGTTCGCGGCGAAGGCCTACGACTACAGCCCTATCGTCGACCTGCAGTTCAGCAGCCGCGTCGACGTCGTCACCTGGGCGGCCGCTCTCGACATCGCCGAGCTGCTCGATGAGGAGTCCGTCCACGCTGCAGGCGTGTACGACCAGACCCTCTTTGAGGCCGTCTGGCATGACGTCCCGATCCGGTGCGTCTGCTCCGTCCCGCGGAGCCCCCGATGATGTGCGCGGCGTGGTTCCTGTTCGGTGTCGTCGTCGGCATCGCGGTCCTCGCGGCCTGTCTCGCGTGGGACCGGCAGGCGGCGGACGTCGTGCCCGACGAGTCCCTGTCCGAGCGGCACGACCGCCTCGACGGCGAAGCCCGCGGGGCGACGTCATGAGGGCCGCGACCGGGCACGCCAGCTACCCCGGCGACGTCACTGAGTCGATCGGCCGCGACATCGCCGACGGCCGCCCCTTCGGCCCGAACTACATGGGCGAGCTGATGTGGCCTGTTGATGCGTCGTACGACGCGGAGGCCAACCGGACGCGCGTCGGGTTCTCGCTGCAGGGGCCTGCCTGATGTGCGACGTGACGATGCCATCTGAGACGACGCCCGGACACGTCCACACGTGCTCCGCCGAGCCCTGCGGGCGTGCGGTCCACATCTGCGCCGACCCGTCGTGCCGCCGCTGGTACGGGGTCAACGTCACGGGCACGAAGGGCGTGGCGTCGTGATCGCCCGAGTCCGCGCCACCGAGGTGCAGCCTGGCGACGTCATCCACCTCACCACGGCGGACGGCGACATACGGGCGCTCACCGTCACCCGCGTGACCAGCCTCCCCAACCACACCAACGGCGGCGGCACCATCGCCCACGACTCGATCGCCTGGGACTTCGCCGACGGACACCCACTGATCGTCCGCGCCTCCTACTGGACGCGGGTGGCGTCATGAACGGCCCGGAGCACTACCGCGAGGCCGAGCGGCTGCTGAACGTCGCCATGGCGGGCTCGCGGGTCACCCAGGCCGACCCCGTGAACCTTGCCGCCGCTCAGGTGCACGCCACCCTCGCGCTCGCTGCTGCTACGGCTGCCAGTCGTACGACGTGGGCCAACCCGGCGGACAACTTCAGCGCGACCTACCCGGATGGAGACGGCTGGCCGGAGGCGATCTCGTGATCCTCATCGCCGCATGGCCGATCGACGAGCCGACCCGCGAACAGCGCATCGAGTCCGCCGAGGACCGCGCCGACCAGGCCGCCTTCGACGCATGGCGGGAGGCCGACTGATGGCCGCCGGCGACATGACCACCCAGGAGCTCGTCGACGAGCTGCAGCGCCGTGGCGACATGCCTCGGTGCCCGTGCGGGAGGTGGCAGAGCTACATCGGCGCGTGGGACAGCGACGGCAAGACGTTGCGGTGCCGCGGCTGCCTCCTGGCGATCGCAAAGTGTCGGTGCGGCTGATTGGCGCGCAAGGGATGGGTGTCGCCCGGCCCCCTCGAAGACGCCTGTCCGCTCTGCGACAACCCGCTCGGCGCCCACCACCCCACGCGCAATCCCCTGACGAAGTGGCGCAAGCGCTGGGCTCACAAGCTCTGCGTCCTGCGCGAGAAAGGCGAGTAGATGAGCACCACCGACGACCCCACCGACCCGCGCCTCACGCGCGGCGTCGACGAGGGCCCGCGCGAGCAGGCTGACACGTACCTCGTGCTGTCCGACGAGGAGCGAGCTCGCGGGTTCATTCGGCCCGTTCGCCAGTCGTACGTCCACCTGACCTGCGGGTCGGTGACCACGATGGGGCGAGCGATCGCGGAGACGTACGCCCGCGAGCCCGGTTTCTACGGCGCGACCTACTGCGTCGCCTGCGGGATGCACCGCCCCGTCGGCGAGAGCGGCGAGTTCGTCTGGGTCGGCACCGAGATCAAGGTCGGCACCTGATGGACCTCTCCACCATCCCCGTCACCCCGACCGGCGTCCTGGTCACCGCGGCCGAGCCCGAGACCGACGAGTGGTTCGCCGCCCGCCGCGGCGGCATCACCGGCACCGACCTCCCCAAGATCCTCGGCCTCACGAAGTACGGCAACGCCCTGTCCGTGTGGCTCGACAAGCGCGGCGAGCTCGACGACGACGCCGGCGAGGCCGCCCGCTGGGGACAGCTGCTCGAAGAGACCGTCGCCCAGGAGTGGGCGGCCCGGAACGGCACTGCCGTGCACGACGTCGGCGTCCTGGCGCACACCGAGCAGCACTGGATGCGCGCCAGCCTCGACCGTCTCGTCGCCTCCTGCCCCGACGGCGAGCAGGCCCGGTGCGCGCTCGAGGTGAAGACCCGGTCCGCATGGGTCGCCGACCAGTGGGCCGAAGGCGTCCCCGACTCCGTGCTGGCCCAGACGACGTGGGGGCTCATGGTCACCGGCCTCGACCACCACCACGTAGCGGCCCTCATCGGCGGGCAACGGCTCGTGTCCTATCGCGTCGACCGCGACCAGGTACTCGAGGACTACCTCCTGACCGCCGCCCGGCCGGTCTGGCAGGCCGTCGTCGCAGGCGACCCGCCCGACGCGCACCCCGACTCCGAAGGCGTCCTCCTTGAGCTCCTCGACCGGCTGTACGCGAAGCGCGAGGGCGACCGCGAGCTCGACCCCGAGGCAGGGGAGTGGCTCGCCGTCTATCAGGACGGTCTCGACCAGGAGAAGCGCGGGCAGGCCCTCAAGACGCAGGCGAAGACCGCGCTCGTGCAGATGCTCGACGACGGCGACACCGGCCTCCTCAACGACGCACCCGCCTTCACCTACAAGCGCCCCGAGCCCGGCTACGACCTCCCCGCCGCCGAGCTGCGCCGCCTCCGCAAGGAGCGGCCCTACCTGTTCGCCGCGCTCGTCAACCGCGGCTTCATCAACCCCACCAACCCCGGCCCGCGCTTCACCGTGAAGAAGCGGCCGCCGATCGGAGACGACTCATGACCAGCCTCACCGAGCGCGCTCACGGCACCGCCGTCGAGAAGGCCGCGCCTACCCTCACCGACCAGATCCGATCCATGGAAGCGCAGTTCGCGCTCGCCATGCCGAAGGGCCTCGAGGCCGCACAGCTGGTGCGCGACGCCCTCACCAGCCTGCGCCAGACGCCTGACCTCGCGAAGTGCACGCCCGCCACCGTCCTCGGCGCGCTGATGTCGTGCGCGCAGCTCGGGTTGCGGCCTGGCGTGCTCGGCCAGGCGTGGGTGCTGCCCTTCTATGACAGCAAGAGCCGCGGCCACAAGGCGCAGCTGATCATCGGCTACAAGGGCTTCGTCGAGCTCGCCTACCGGAACCCGAACGTCGCGTCCGTGATCGGGCGCACCGTCTACGAGGGCGACACGTTCGAGGTCGACTACGGCCTCGACGACAACCTGATCCACAAGCCGTCGATGACGGGCGACCGGTCGACGCCGATCGCGCACTACGCGATCTTCAAGACCGCCAACGGCGGCCGCGCGTTCTGGGTGATGACCGAGGCCGAGATGCAGGCGTGGAAGGAGAAGTACGCGCCTCGCAACCGGAGCCAGAAGATCGTCGGCCCCTGGGTGAGCGACTACGAGGCGATGGCCCGTAAGACGACCCTCCTCCGGCTCGCCGCGTGGATGCCGAAGAGCACCGAGCTGGCGTACGCGATCGAGGTCGACAACGGCGTCCGCACCAACGTCGACCCCGCGGCGTCGCTGCCCGAGGTGACCCACACCTACGAGCAGACCGACGGCGAGGGCGACGGGCCCGCCGCCGACCCGGTCACCGGCGAGGTCGTCGACCCCGAAGGCGGCGAGTCATGAGCGACGTGCGGGACGCGATGCCCCGCTCGACGATGACCACCGCCCAACAGCGCCGGATCGGCTCCCTGCAGGCCGCAAAGACGCTGCTGAGGAACGGCACCGGCTACAGCCCCTCGGACGTGCCGCCCGATCCCGCGAAGCTCCTGCGCCTCGCGAAGTGGATCGAGGGCGAGTCGTGAGCGGCGACCTGAACCTGCCCTATGAGCCCGTCGAAGGCGCCCCGATCCAGATCGACACCGACGGGCACCTCTGCGGCGGCGTCGTCGTCCGGGCCGCCGTCGCCGAGAGCCCGCTCGGGAAGATCCCGATGCTCGTCTTCACGTTCGCCGACGCCAGCGGCAGAGGCTTCCTCCCGCCGATCATGCTCGCCATCGAGGACGCCGCCACGGCTACCGGGATCGTGACACTCGTCCGCGACGCAACGATGGCTGCGATGCAGGCGGCGCGGCCATGACCGCCCCCACCGAGGTCCACGCCCCCGAGGCGCACGACGTGATCGCCTGCGAGCTCACCGCCTGCATCCTCGGCCAACGCCGGCACGCCGACCGCCTCGAACTCCGCGTCGACGTCACCGGCCGCATCCTCGCCATGGCCCGTCAGCTCGACGACCTGAAGCTGTACGTCGGGCAGAGGATGCTCGAAGCGCTGAAGCCGCTCACGCGGGCGATGGCGAAGGCTGTCGCGGAGATCGAGCCATGAGCCGCCCCGGGTACGTCGACAAGCGCGGCAACAACGTCAGCCGGGCACGCCGTCGCACCTGGCTCCTCACCGAGTTCGACGAAGACCTCGGCCCCGGCCGCGCCCGCTGCCGCCTCCGGCTCCTCGCCGACTGTGTCGGCATCGTCGACGAAGTCACCCTCTCCGTCGACCGGATCGAACCCGGAGGCTCCTACGCCCGACACAACATCCAGCCAGCGTGCCGGCCCTGCAACGACTATCAGGGCGGACTGTTCGGCCTGAAGCTCTTCGCCGACCTGCACGCCGAGTACCTCGCCGCCCGCGACCAGTGGGAGATCGAGTTCGACCTGAAGACCGGGCACACCTACTACCCCGGGATCATCGCCCTCGAACGCCGTCGAGAACGCCGCGGCGGCCGCCGCGAGATCACCGACTACGTCGACGAGTTCCCGCCGCCCCGCTGGCGCGACTGGCTCGTCGAGTGGCACGCCGCACGCCGCGAGCAGGACGAGGCCGTCTGATGGCCGCGCGCGAAACTACCAAGGTCTGCACCAAGTGCAGCCAGTCCAAGCCGCTGACGGACTACTACTCCCACCCGAGCACCGCCGACCGGCACTCGCCCGTCTGCAAGAAGTGCGACAGCGCACGGGGTCGCAAAACCACCGGGCCGAAGATCAACCGGCAACGTGCGCGGCACCGCGCCATCGCGATCCTTGTGCAGCGCCACGAGGACGAGTTTCGCGACCTGATGGACCTCCAGCTAGCCGAGGTGGCCGAGGAGGCCGAGGCGCTCGCTGCAGACCCCCAAGCGAAGAAGCACTACAAGGACGAGCCCGTGCGACTCCGCCCCGGGAAGCGGATGCCGGGCGAGAAGGCCGGCGACAGGATCGACGTCGCCCGCTGCCCACACTGCATCAAGCACCACGACCGCGGGCACGTCTGCACGAGATGCGGAGCAGCTCCAGCTGCCACGTTGAGGCTTCCCGACGACGGCCACCTCGACGAGATCGCGGTCGAGCGCGCGATGCACGGCGACCCCGTGCGCCTCACTGAGCCCGAACGCGTCGAAGCGGTCCGACGACTTGCCGCCCGCGGGCTATCAGACAGCGCGATTGGTCGGCTGCTCCACTGCAGTGACCGCACTGTGCTTCGGTGGCGCCAATCTCACGGCGTCGAGGCGACGGCGTGAGGACCCGCGCGGAGATCGACGCAGCCATGGCCGCACGCCTCGAAGACGTCCGCTGGATGGCCGAGACCGGAGAGCACCTCGACGGCGCCGCACGACGCCTGGGGATCTCCACGGCCACCCTCGAACGATTCCTCGAGCGCAACGACCGCGACGCCCTGTCCAGGCTCATCGCCCGCCGTCCGCGTGACCACAACCGCCTCGTGGCCGACGTCAGCATCTACGCGCTCACCGGCCTCGGTGAACGTCGGCGACGGCAACCCGCCCGCGGTGGTCGACGCCGCCAGCAGCACCGAGAGGCCGCCTGAATGCCCTACCTGATGAGCGACGACGGCTTCCCGGAGCACCCGAAGGTGGATGCGCTGTCCGACGGCGCCTACCGGCTCCACGACGCCGGCCGTCACTACGCCGCGAAGAACCTGACGGACGGCAACATGCCAGCCCGCAAGGTCGCCCGCCTGACGCCGCACTACAAGGCGAGCCATCTCGCCGAGCTGCTCGACAGCGGCGTCTGGCACCGCGGCGGCGAGGGCTGCAGCACCGAGCACTGCGTCAAGGGCGAGCCCGGCGACTACGTCGTCCACGACTACCTCCAGTGGAACAAGCCCGCCGCGTGGTGGGAGGAGAAGCGCCGCGCGGAGGCCGAACGACAGGCCGAGTGGCGCAGGAAGCAGGCCGAGAAGAAGGCCCGAGAGAAGGCGGTGGTGCGTCGTGCGTAACGCCGTATGTCACGCCGTGACAACCACCGTGACTAACGCCGGACGTTGGCTGTTAGTCACACCTGCCCAGAACCAGAACCAGAACCAGACTGTAGTTAACGCTGCTTGTGGTTCGTCTGTGGCTAGCGAAACCATCCATCGCTACTGCCGTAGAGCGACCGCCCGCGACGCATGGATGGCCGCTGGCGCGGCGTTGATCGGCGGCCAGTGATGACCGTCAGCAAGGGCGACGTGCAGGCGTTGACCTGGGTCGCGACCCGCCTCCGTGAAGACACCCACGGCTGCGCCAGATGGGACGCCCAGGGCACCTACTCCGTCATCAGCGAGCTGATCGGCCAGAACCTCGCCGAGACCCTGCACCGTGTCATCGGCCACGCCCTCGACCCCGAAGCACGCACCCCCGGCGCCATCAAGCGCCCATTCGTCCCGAAGCCCGCCGACGAGCCTGGGCGTCGCCAGCCCGCGAAGGCCGGCGAGGACTGCAAGCGTCACCCGGGCGAGTACGTGGGGTCGTGCCGGGCGTGCGCCGTGCAGCACCTCGAGGCGCCCACGGATCCGGTGCTCGACGACCAGGACCGGTCCGCCGGGCAGGCGCTGCTCGCCGAGATCCGCGCCCGTCGCGGCGCCCCCCAAGCGGCCGACCCGGGTAGGGAGACGTCCCCGCGACCCGGGTCGGTTGGGCGGCCGGAGACTGCGTGCGCCGCGCCCGACTACTATCGACCCACCCGCGACGGGATCTGCGAACGCTGCCGCGCAGCCGCGATCGCCGAAGACATCGACGCCGGCAACGCCGCCCTCATCGCCCAACTGCACGCCAACGAACGCGCCCGTGCACACACCCGCCCAGCACCCGAACCCGCCGGCCCGGCCCGCTACTTCACGGGCGCCGACTACGACCCCGAACGAGTCCACGCCGCCCAGGCGCGGGCCGCCCAACAGAGGAGCAACGCATGAGCAAGCCCACCCCCACCCGCACCCTGCGGACGCCCGCCGAGAAGGCGATCGCCGCCCTCGGCGTCGAGCAGCGCCGCGTCGACAAGCTGCAGACGAAGAAGCTCGCGCTGGCCGCCGAACTCGACGCGCTGCAGCCCGAGATCGACGCCGCCGTCGCACGCCGCGACTACCTCGCAGCGAATCCCGACCTCCCCGAAGCCGACACCGACCCCATCCCCGGCGTCGACCCGTCATGAGCGACCACGAGAGCTACAACTTCGACACCGCCATCCGGACATGCCGCGAGGCGATGAAGAAGACCGACCTCACCACGTTCGCCACCATCGCGCTCGCCAGAAGCGTCGCCGCGCACCTCCGCCACGAGTTCCCCGTCGACCAGCAGGAAGCCGCCGCCCGCGCGCTCATCCTCGCCACCGGGTGCATCGGCGGCCAGCTCGTATCGATGCCCGTCCACACGCCCGCCGGACAGAAGTACCTCGCGGCCGCGATGCTCAACGTCCAAGCGTGTGCCGCGGTCATGGTCCTAGACCAGCTCGAGATCGAGCACCTCGAAGCGTCGCTCAAGGTCGAGCCGTGAGCACCCTCGCCGTCGTCTCCTTCGCCCTGTTCCTGGTGATGGCGTACGCCGCCGACACGGAGCGGGAGCGCACCCTCGCTGCGGCCACCGGACTGCTCGGCGTCGCGGTGCTCTGGATGGTCGTCGAGGTTGCCGTGGCGGCCGTCCAGTGGATCGCGTGATGTGCGAGCAGGTGGACAAGCTCGACTACCTCTCCCAGGCGGTCGCCGAGAACGCCGTCGTGCTGCACAAGCTCTCAGCGCCCGACTGCACCACCATCGCCGCCTACCCGTGCCACGACCACTGGCACATCGGGCACGACGGGCTCACCCCCGAAGCCCGCGAGCTCGCCGCGGCCTGCAAGGCCGAACACCCGTTCTACGCCCCGTTCCGACGCCGAATGCACCGAAAGAAGGCACACGCATGACCTGCATCGTCGGCATCACCCAGGACAACATCGTCACCATCGGCGGCGACTCCGCCGGAGTCGGCGGCTACAGCCTCCAGCTGCGCGCCGACACGAAGGTCTTCAGGACCGGCAACTACGTCATGGGGTTCACGACGTCGTTCCGCATGGGCCAGCTGCTGCGCTACGGCGACCTCCCCGACCCGCCGACCGCCGAGGAGAATTGGGACCTCGACCGGTTCATGGCGACCACCTTCGTCGACGCCGTCCGCAAGATCCTCACCGACGGCGGCTTCCTCAAGAGCAGCTCCGGCGTCGAGACGGGTGGGACGTTCCTCGTCGGCGTCCGCGGCGCCCTGTACGAAGTCCACAGCGACTTCCAGATCGCACGGACGATGGATGGCTACGGTGCCGTCGGATGCGGAGACGACCTCGCCCTCGGCGCCCTCCACGCAACCGCCCAGACCGGCATGACTCCCCGCGAACGGATCGACGCCGCCCTCAGCGCGGCCGAGCACCACAGCGCCGGCGTCGCCGGCCCCTTCGCCTTCGAGGTGCTCCCGTGACCGCCGCGGCCTGGGAGCCCGGCGACCCCCTCCACCCGCGCATCACCAACGGCGGCGCCCAATACCGCGCCGGCCTCTTCAACTTCCGCGACGACAGCGAAGCCGAAGACCACTGCCACTGCCCCGACGCCGCGTCGTGGCCCAACCCCCGACAGAACCTCGGCGACGGCGACGAGCTCGGCGACTTCATCGCACGCCACCACGCATGGCGCCGAAGCCTGCTCACAATGGAGGGCGCATGATCCGCTGCAGCCACTGCGGCGCCGAAACCAGCAACGGCCTCACCCTCTGTGAAGCCTGCCGCATCGCCGTCCTGACGTACCTCGAGTTCCTCCCCATCTACTTCCGCAACCTCTCCCGCTGGCGACCCGCCCGACCCGCCAACCGGCCCGTGCCCGGCTCAAGGATCCCCGTCGGAGTCATCCCCGCCACCGGCGACCGAATCGACCGTCTCGTCCTCGAAGCGCACACCGAGCTCGTCACCATCGGCCGCAAACTCGCCGCCGCGCGCCCCCACATGGCGCCCGTCATCAACCGGCTCGCCGCCTGCGCCGACGAAGAAGCCGGCGTCGTCCTCCTCTGCAAGCTCTACGAACGCCGCCTCACGTCCATTGCCACCCTCGACTGGTCCGGCGAGTTCGTCGACGACATCCGCACCCTCGAAGCCAAGCTCCGCGCCGTCACCATGACCACCATCCCCGGCTGGTACGCCGGCGCATGCCGCAGCTGCAGCTCGCCCACATACGTAGTCCCCGGCCTCACCTGGGTCACGTGCAGGCACTGCGGCACCACCACCCACGCATCCGCACACCTCGACGTCATCCTCGACGAAGCCGCCGACTGGATCGCCCCACCCCGCCAGATCGCCGAAGCGGTCGTCGTCCTCGTCGACAGCGAACACTCCATCGACAGGCTCTACGAACGGATCCGGAAGTGGGGCCTCCGCGAACAACTCGACGCCATCCGCGCCATCGACGCCGAGGGCGACCCCGTCGGACCCAAGCGCTACCGCCTCGGCGACGTCCTCACCCGACTCCGCACAGAAGGCGCCACCCGGCTCGTCAAGCGGACGTTCCACCCCAAGAAGACCGCGTCGTGAGCGACACCGAGGCGCTGTTCGACGTGCCGCGCCACTGGTGGCACTTCCGGTCCTGCCAGACCTGCGGAGGCTGGCTGAAGCAGAACGCGACGCACACCTACGTCGTGCAGCGCCAGGGCTGGGTGAAGATCGGCTCCACCCGCAACGTCCGCCGGCGGCTCAACGAGCTCGCGCGGCCCGCGTGGACCCAACACCTGCTCTCGCCCGACGCGATGGACTGGCTCGAGCCACTGGTCACCATCGCCGTCCTCGAGGAGGACGTCGAGCACGAGCTGCACGAACGGTTCGAAGCCGCGCACGTCCTGGGGGAGTGGTTCCTCCCTGACGCGTCGATGCGCGACTGGCTGGCGACCCTGTGAGTAAGGGCAACACCGACCACCGCAAGATCGAGCCCGGCGCTTGCAGCTGGTGCGGACACAAGCCCCACGCCACGGCCGCCTGCTCGAGCACCATCCGGACCCGCGACCCCATGCCCCACGGGCGAGACGTCGACACACCCTGCCCCTGCCCACGACACGCCAACCACACGTGACCTGTGGGGCACATGTGTCATGCTTGTCCCGGTTGGACGCGGCGGAAGCGTCCCCTGACAACGCCCGAGACCCACGGTCCCGGGCGTCTTCCATGTCGGGAGGTGACGCCATGACCGCGATCCCCATCACCCTCGACACCGGCCGCGCCGCCTGCAACGACCCCGCCCACCTTCCCCTCGTCGACGCCGCCTTCGCCAAGCCCGGCGGCACCGCCGCCCAGGAGATGAAGCGCACCCTCTGCCGCACCTGCCCCGTGGCCCAGGACTGCTTCGAATGGGGCATGACCCACGCCGAAGTAGGAATCTGGGGCGGCCTATCACCCAACGCCCGCACCCGCGCCGGCGCACCCAACCACCTGCCCGTGGTACCCGACTACCTACACCGCGGCCGCACCGAAGGCATCCCCGCCGAACAGTGGCGACGCAAGACCACCACCCCTCGAGCGAAGCCCACCGGCCCACGCCAACCCAGCCCAGCCGCCGCCCTCTGTGCGCAACTCGGCATCCGCGAATCCGACGCCCGACGCTGGGCCCACGAGCAAGGCCTCGTCGCCAGCAACAAAGGCCGCGTCTCCCTCGCCACCGTCCAGCAGTACGCAGCCGCACACCCCGGACCCACCGAAGACCATGGCCGGCCCGCAACACCGGACGCCTGAGTACCGCGCCGCCTACCGCCAACTCAGACGCGACCAAGCAGCAGGCCGACACCTCACCTGCGTCCAAGGGATGTACGGCAGCAGCGGCACCTGCCTCCACCTGACAAGAGACATCGCACCCACCGACCAAGCACACGTCGCACACGACGACACCGGACAACGCATCATCGGCGCCGCCCACGCCAACTGCAACCGCACCGACGGCGCACACCGACGACAACACGGACCCGACACCCTCCGCCGCGAAATCCTCTGACACACAAGGGGGGTGGGGTCGACGACGACGACGACGAGCGACGCGGAGAC
>Ga0172380_10007354_pt1 | contig 12399 bp, 2 predicted proteins | sample Leawe162metaG_FD_119747 | JGI IMG/M metagenome (GOLD analysis project Ga0172380, IMG submission 119747) | Leachate microbial communities from a municipal landfill in Southern Ontario, Canada - Leachate well 162 metaG | ecosystem: Engineered > Solid waste > Landfill > Unclassified | place...
ATACTTATCAATAAAAGATTTATGATACCTAGCATCATTAATCCTAGCTTTATCTATTCTTACAGTTTTAGTTTCTTTAACATAATTTTTAAGTTCTTGAAAAGTAACAGGTTCACTCCACTCTTCAGCAACTTGTGTAGATACTATATATTGATATTTACCATCTTCATTTTTAGTTAGTACTAAAAATGTTAGTTTATGTAAATCAGTATGAAGTTTATCTAATTGCTCTTGTGTATAACTATTACCAAGTTTTTCAAAGTTCTCAAGTAATGTTTCTACATTATCATATAATGTTTTACCACCATCTAGTTGAACTTCTTTTAATTTTTTAGTATGTAATTTAGTAGGAGTAAAAGTACCATCAGCTTGTTTTTTCATTAAAACTACGTTACCTGCATACTCAGCCAATTTAGGACTAGTAACAGAATTTCTCATTTCAACTATTTTAGCATCTGCTAATTTACCATATACCAAATCTATAGCACCATTTTTAACAGGTACTACAATAGCTAATACTTCATCAGGTTTAATTATAGAAGCAATAGGACTTTTATTATCTTTATCACCTACTTTAGGTTTTCTAACAATAAAGCCGTTTCTTTTACCAGTAACTATATTACCGAAATCTATAACCTCTGAACCACTTTCTTTGTATTTCTTTAAGATAGCTTCACGAATAGTAATTAACTTACTGTTAGTCTTCCCTATGGACATTCTACCCATAGTTAACCATTTATCTTTAGATACTTCAACTTCAATTCCAACTAAGAAACCTGCTGGAGATTTTGTTGGATTAAATTCTGGATGATTAGGATATACTCTATATCTAGTATTTTTACCTCTAAGGTATATAGAAGGATCATTAAGAATATTTTGAGCTTCTGTATCTACAATAGTAACTGTATTACCTGTAGTGTCTGTAAAGGTATTAAAATCACTATATACAATAGAACCGTCTAATCTATATAATGGAGTAAATTCTGTCCATAGATATTGTTTAGAATATGTTTTCTCAAATTCTTGTATTGACATTTTAGGACTACCTTCAATACCAAAGAATACTACATTATTATCATCTATTTTTTTAACTAAAGCTACTTGTAGAGAATTCATTAATCTATCTCCAGAAGTAGCAGCACTTGTTACACTATTTATATCAGCAGAAGTATTTTCTGGTCTAGTATCATTCTCGTGTTTTAATTCTGTAGTATCATAAAATGTACCTTTAACTTTAGCTTTATTATCAAAGTATTTATCTACAACTTTTTTAAAGGTTTCATTACTAGCATATTTTTTAGTAAATGCTTCAGCAGAATCTATATCAAAAGTTTCAGCATCTAAAGCATCAAGTTCTTTTAACTCCTTAGCAAGTAATAGATTATTACCTTTATATCTTTTAGTTATACTATCAACTCTATCATTACCTACTGGTATAGCAGAGAGTTCTTCATTTTTTAATTTTTGATCTAAGAATACTACAAAGGAAGGTTCTTTAATATCAGTAACAGCTTTAGTCATTTCTTCTAAAGTCAATTCACCTTTATTAATTTTATCCTTTAGTTGATTTAATTGAGTTTGTTTAGCTCTTTTAGTTAGTATATCTACTTTATCACCTTTAGCTATTTCCAATTCTAATCTAGCATCTTCCATAGCTATTAAAAATTCTTCTTGTGAAGCTATATTACTTCTAAAAGCATCTTGATTAGCTATAGCAGTATTCTTATCTCTTTTAAGATAACTTTCCATAGTCTTACCTTCTGGAAGTTTAGCTTGAATTTCTTTTTCAATAGTCTTAATTCTTTCATCTATAAAAGAAGTTACTTCTTCTAAGTTTCTTACAGGAGTAGAGCCATCTTCTTTAGGTACAGATATTTGAGTTCTAAATGCTTTTAAAGAATCTAGAGTATCAATATCTTTTAATCTACCTAATGTTTCAATAGTACCATCAGCAGCTAAAGAATCACTTACTAATTTAGTATAATCAGTTTTAACTCCATTTAGTTTTTTACCATAAGTCCGTAATGTATATTCAGAAGCTACTTGTAATCTAACAGCCATAGGACTTTTATATCCATTATCAGCTTTAGCTCTTACATCAGATATAAAATCTATATCTGCAATTACATCATTAAGTTTACTTTTATAATCTTCTACTTCTTCTTTAGTTTTACCATCAGCAATATGTTCTTCTTCTGATTTAGAAAGTTCTTTATTGATAGAATCTTTAAGATCATCAATTACTCCCATATCAGCATAAGCCATAGCTTTATTAAAAACTAGACTTATATCTATATTAGCATCTTTAACATAATCATCATTCAGTATAGCATTGACTTTCTGTTTATTATCTTCAATATCTTTTTGAATTCTTTTATCTACTCTATTTTCAATAGTATTACCAACACCTTGAAATACTCCACCACCTAATGCTCCAAAGAACATTGAAGTATGAAGTTGAGGATCCTTTGCATAATCATCTATAACACGATTAAATACATCAGAGAATTTATATTCATTATCAGTAACACTTCTTTTAGCTTCTTGACCTATAATATATTGGTCAGCTTCTTCTAAGCTTTCTGAAGCCATACCACCAAGAAAACCTGCAACTTGTCTAGGTTTACTTTTAGCATTTTCAGCTAAAGTTTTCATAGACCTTGAAGAAAATTTACCTACAGTTTTACCTATAGTACCAAATTGAACTATGTCTTGTGCTAAGTTTACCCAATTAGCATTCCAAGCTCTAGAAGCAGCAATACCAGCTTGTTCTTTAGCAGCTTCTTGAGATAACCCTTGTGCTAGTAAAGTATTATAAGTTTCATCAAAAGTACCTTGAGCTTCCATAGTATTTTCAGTCCATCTACTTATAGTAGCTTGACCTAATACTTTAGAAGCATTTTCCACTTTGTTAACGAGGTTAGCATTATTAGCTATAGTATTTGTTAATGCAGCACTTTTACGCATAGCAGCAGCTTTAGATAACTTACCAAGTTTACCAATAGCAGCAGTAGCTCCCATTGCTGGAATCATCAAAGATAATGTAGTACCTAAAGTTTCTGAATTTTTAGCCCACCAACTGCCATCCCAAGGAGCAAAACCAGATCTTGAATCTGTAGTTTCATAAACATCAGATTTCATGCCTTGTTTTACTTCTTCAATAGCTTCAGAAATAAAGTTACCATAACCTGTATCAGAACCTCCTATTTGTCTTAAAGTCCAATCAATACCCGGTAACATAGCAGCACCCTCTAAAGTTCCTACAGTAGCTTCTACAGCAGTATTCCAAAGACCTTTACCCCATAGTTCACTAGTAGATTGATTAAGAGCTATTTTATTTTCTCTATCTTCACCAAAGAAGAAAGACTGATCTTTAGTACCAGTAGCTACTCTATCGTCAAATTGACCAAATTGAGTTTCGTTAATTACATTTTTACTTTTATAACCAGCAAGTTCTCTAATCTTTGGTTTATCTTCAATAGGAAGATTATCTCTTCCAAGTTCTCCTGCATTAATGAATTCTGTTAAATCTCTCATTATTTATTATTAAATTGAATATCCTGCTTCTTTAAGGTATTGTATAGCTGCTGTTAATATGGCTTGTTTTTCTTCACCTTTAGCATTCTCCAAACCTCTCCATTGATGAACCATCCAACCCGTAGGTTTTTTACTATCTTCAAAAGTTTTACCAGTATTAAATAGTCTATTGTAAAGTTCTTTTGCTGTTAAACTATAACCATTATCTGACATAATATCTTCAGCCGCATTCTTTACGGTATCTTCAAATAAAAAGTTACCCATCTTTGTTTGAGTTTCTTCGTTGAATAATTCTGAATCTGACAAACCTAATTTCTCAGTTACACTTTTAAGTGTAGATGGTATCATTTGAAATTTACCAGCAGCATGAAGTTCTTTCTTTTTACCATCAGAAGATTGAAGTTGTTTAATTTCTCCAATAGTAAGTTTAGTAAGTGGTTTTTTAAATACAGCAGTACCAGTAGAAGAACCGTAAGCTGTTTTACCATCGTTAGTACCACCAGTATTCATAGCATCAAAAGACGCAGCACCAGATTCATTATTTTCAATAGCTTTAAAAGCAGCTTGTACAGAAGGTAATCTTTCTTCACTAACAGGAAGATTTTCATAAACTTGTTGTTCTGGAGTAGATTCTCCTCTTTGTATATCTCTAAATCTTGTTTGCAACATTTGAGCTAAACCGTCAACAGCACTTTGTTTTGATAAATTTTTATTACTAGGTAAACCTAATTCGTTAGCTACAGCAGGATCTTCTATATTTAATATTTTACCATTAAATACAACATTTCCATGTAAAGAATATTTTTCATCTATATCTTTACTTAAATATATTTCTCCATATTTCTTTTCTTCTTCTGGAGTTAATCCAGTAGATACCACACCACCTAATCCTGTAGGCATATTTATTACAGCATCTAAAGCTTGATCATTTACCATTATAGAAAAATTATCATCTTGTGTAAGTATGTTTCTTTTCATAAAATCAGTAACATCTAAATCTAAAGATTTACTAACTATTTTAGTTTTAGCATTACCAGATTCTTCTTTAGTAGCTTCAAAGTTTCCTCTAGCCATCCATCTACCGTTAGAACCTTCTTTATTAGAAGAATCCCAAAAAATTTCTAATGGTTTGAATTGTCCATTAGAAAAGTTTTCATTAGTTCCATTTAATGTTGGTAAACTATTTATATTTTTTCCTTTATTACTATTACTTTCTGGAGCATAAAAACTTTCAAAACTTTTACCATTCATACCAAAACCCGGTGTTTGAGTTTTTACCATAGTTTCTATACCACCAAATATTTTCTTATGTGAATCTGGAATATCAGCAAGTCCTGTATATTCTGAAGGTTGTACAAGATTTATACCTACAGCAGATATTTCTGTGTTATTAAAATTCTCTTGAATCTTTTGATTTAGAATATCATTATATTGTTTATGTTTCTCAACTATTCTAGTTGGTACATATTTACCATCAACGTTTGTAAAATCTTTTAATTCTCTAAAAGGATTATAAGCAATAGTACCTCTATTTCTAAAAGATTCTTTATGTTTCTTTAAAGCAGCTTCTTCTTCTGGAGTATAGTTATGTTCTAAGTCTGATAATTTAATACCGTTCTTTGCTAATTCCAATTCTGTTCCGTGTAATGATTTAGTATATTTCAAAGATTGAGTATATCTTTCGTTTGATCTATCAAGTATATCTTTATTGAGTTGTTCTAGAGAAACTTGTTTACCATCTCTTACATACATCTTAACACCATTGACATCTACTTCTTTAACTTGACTCATAACTAAATCCTCTTCATTTCTATAAAAGGCATTTTTAATTTCAGAAGAAACTTTTTGTCTAGTATCTTGGTCAGGAGAAATCATATCTCTAAGATTATATTTATCTTCTCCACCTTGATCATTTTTAGCTACTACAAAAGTATTAGTACCTTCTTGCTTAACACCTATAGATGTATTAGCTTGATTAACTGTTTTTATATCATATGAAGCATAAGGTATTGTAGAAACATTTAATAATGCTCCATCTTCTAAAAAGTTTTGTTTAACTTGACCTTTTCTATTTTTAGCATTATCTCCATCTTTTTCAGTAGTAGCTTCTGTTTTATTTATATGAAGCATCAAAGAAGCTACATCTTTAAGATCTCTATCAAAGTCTTCTCTCATATAAGTCTTACCTTGTTGTGCAGCTTTATACATATTAGCTTTAATAAACATCTTCATGTCTGGAGTTAATCCTTCATGTAGTTTAATAGTACCATCTTCATTAGTCATAGCATCTCTAAAAGGTTGAGTTCTATCCATGAAAGTATTCATATCAAGAGATTTATCAGCACTCTTTAAAGACATAGTACCATCTGCGTTTTGAGTAGAAGTATAATCGCTAAATGAATCAGCTACAATCATTTCTAAAGTAGGTTTCATTGCAGCCATTTTACCCGGATCTGTTATACCATCATAAGTAGAAGCATCAATAGAAGTTATTTTACCAGCTTCAATATCTTTAATAGTTTGAGGATTCATTCCAGCATAAAAACTACTAGTACCATAACCTTCATTAAACATACCTTTAGTAATATGAGGACGTAAGTCAGCATCTTGTTGTAGTACTCTAAGTCTAGGATCAGTTTTTAACCTAGAAGCCTGCTTCATAAGTTCTTGTTTTTTGGTAGTAAAGGGAACATTAGGATCATACATGGTTGCTTGAAGACCTTGTATAGCTTTTTCTTTATCAGCCATATATTGTTTTCTAAGACCTTCTGGAAGATAACCAGCTTGAGGATCACCAGCAGATAATTCTCCTAGAGTACTAGCTAATTCATTATTTCTTTTTTCTTTAATACCCTCAATCATCATAGCTTCTTGAAATGGAAAATCCATTGTAGGTGTTTCTACAAAGGATTCCACATATTGTTGAGGTGTAAAATTAGTAAATCTATTCATTATATATTATGCTAAAGATGCTATCCATTCTTTAAGTCTAGCGTTATTTTCATTTACTAGTCTTTGTTTTTCTGCATCCGATGTTCTTAAATTATATCCTCTACCAGCAGCTTGAGTATTCTGTCCTAAAGCATTTAAAGCATTATAGTAGTTAGTAAGAGCTTGACCTTTATTAGCAGCTTCATCTCTCATACTAGCCATATTAATATCTATGTTCTTTAATTGAGCATCATTAAACATTCCAGTATTAGCTAATCTAATTCTTTCTTCTGCATCTGCATATTGTTTAGCACCTTGAGTACCTAGTAAAGCCATAGAAGCTCTATCTAGTTTTCCAGTTTCTTTAAGAGCTTCTTTACTAGTTGCAATACTATCTCTAATAGCTCTACGTGAAGAAGATGTATTTACCATTTCTGGAGTAAAACTACCATAGTCTACTTTATCATAATCTTTACCTTCATTAGCTAGAAAAGCTAAATTACCTACGTTACCTAACAATCCCATAGCAGTAGTTTCAGCTATATTTCCCCAATCAATTTTCTTTTTACCATCATCGCCTATCATTGACATTGGAGTATTAGGACCTGTAGCATTACCCGATACAGAATATGTAGGTTTAACATCAGCAACATTAGCTGTTATTTGCGGTACATTATTGGGAGTACTAGAAGTATTATTGTTTTGAGATAACGGTTGCATCATTGTTGGAAGATTTTGATTCATATCAAATGTGTTATCATATGAATTATATATATAAGGTGGTTTAGCATTCTCTTGTCTAGGTTGTCCAGTTAAGAAATTTAAATCAAGAGAACTCAATTTAGGTTTATCACCACCATCTCCCATTTTCTTTTTACCTCCACATGCCATTATTTGTTTGTTTTCTTTGAATCCACCATAACCCATTGTATTTCTATTTCTAGGAGTAACAGCAGTCATTTCTGTACCACCAAAATCTCTATTGTCTAATACACCTTTTATTTTATCTTGTTTAGCTTTATTTTCGTAATATGTTTTCTCTCTATCATTAAGAAGATTGTTTCCTAAAAATGGTACAAAGAAATCTAAAACTTGAATACCAGCATTTTCTTCTTCAGTAATAATACCTTTGTCAGCCATATCAATAGATTTCATTCTAGAACCAAATTGATCTATACCTTCAATAGTACTACCTGTAACTTCAAGAGCTGAATTATCATCTTTAATACCTTGATTACGAAGTCCTGTACCAAGTGCTGCAACAGATTTAGTTTCATTATAAAATGGTACTACACTACCAGCAATACTATCTCCAGTAGATTGCATAACACCAACTTCTTTACCTTTATCAGGATATGGATTTTCTGGTAAAAACTGAGAAGCTGCATTAGCAGCTACACCAGCATAATTAGCTACCATACCTGCTGTCTTAGCTCCAGTAGCTGCTCTAGATTTAGAACCAACTCCTGACATATTTCCAGTACTAGCGTTAGGATTACCTAAAGATGGATCTATAAAAGAATCATCATATTGTTGATTAGTAGTTACTGTAGGAGTAAAACCACCAGCAGCCATAATAGGTAATTCACCCATTTGTGATGAATCTAATGACATATCTCCTTGTGAAGGTATTCCAGCTTCATCCAAACCTTGTTCTGCTAACTCAAGGTCTGCCATGAGTTTATTCATCCTATTAGCTTCATGTGATTCTACTAAAGGAATAGCGGCTCTATTTAATGAATCTCTGGAAATCTTATCCCAAACATAATCATCATCTTTATTAGTTCTTATAGCTCTAATTTTTTGTTCTCTTTTAAGCTTCTTGTTTTCTTCAGAATCTTTAGAGAATATATAACCTTTAAATTCTAACTCTCCATCCTCTACAATAGCATTAGCAAGACCTATACCACCTGAAGGATCAAAGTGAGAATCACCTTTATATTCGTTTATCATTTTTATTTATATTTAATCTACAAATATACGAAAAATCCCCTTGAATGTCAAGAGGAATTTTCTAAAATTACTTTTGAAATATTCTGTAATAACTAAGGAAGTTATTCAGTATAAATTTCTTATCATTAGAATTATAAAATTTCATTTTTATTTTGAAATAATGAGATCTAATTCTATCTCTAGTACCTTGTGCATAAACAACTTTATGCCACCATTCTCTAAGACTTCTAGTAAAGTTAGTTCTTACACCAGTAGTCTGTTGTGTAGTTTCAATAGTTAATTCAGATATAGTATCTAAGTTAATTTCGTTATCGTTACTATCTGTTACTAAAGACATCCATGATAAATTATCAAGTACTTTAGGTAAATCAGGATTAGGATTAATTATAATATCTAACTCTGAATCTACAGGTGCATTACCAAAGAAAGAACCTCTAAGACCGTCATTCATTAAATGAATAGTTCTATCTTGTTGTGGAATAGGTGCAAATATATTTACATTATCATTTATATATACAGAAGGTTTTGGAGTTCTAAAAGATGTAATAACATTTTTAGTATCTGCATAAGCTATAGTAAAAGATTCTTCATTTGAATCATCTAAGAAAGTAATTAAAAATTCTTTATTACGATTATCATAAGTAGCTGTCATTCCTATTCTAGGAGTATTACCTCTACTAGGAATATCATTATTTTGAATTTCTCCTCTAGTATGACTATATAACCAATTCTTAATCTTTTGATCTGTTATGTCAGGAAGACCTTCTCCACTATATAAGTATAAACCACTATCTAATACATTATAAAATAGAATACCTCTTGGTGAAGTAGCAAAAGAAGATTGATGCCATGAACCTACATTTTGAGATACATAATCAAATCTAGGTAATACACCAGATTCTCCAAGAACAATACCAGTACCAGTATCATCATTAATAATAGATCTATCATTAACAGATGCTATACCAAAAGCTCTTTTTTGAAAAGCATGAATTTTATCTCCAAAATTAATAAGCTGTCTTATTTCTCCAAACTTACCAGTAATATCTATAAAAGTTTCTGTTTTAAATCTCATAAAACTATCTACTCTTTCTCCTAATATTTTTTTACTAGAAGCCCATATTCTCATAGGATGAATTCTATTAATTACAACATTAACTTGTTTAGAGAAAGATCTATTAGTATCAGGTTCTGAAGACCAAGTATAATCATATTTAAAATCTTCACCATAATCTATAGGATAATCAATTGGATCTGGTGGAGTTAATGGATTTAAATCTAAATTCCAACCTAGGTTTTCTGGTTTTAAAGCAGTAACCCCATGTCTATTATCTAAATTAACATAGGTTTCTACAGGAAAATATAATACTGTTCCAAAGATTTTTTGTACTTCTGCATCACCAGCCCATTTAGATAAATTTTTCATAGATTTATAACTATCAAAAATACTTACATAAGTATCTCCTCCAAAAGTATCTAACGTAAATTGTGTAATACCAGAATTCTTATCTAATACTACATCTATATTAGTATTGATAGATATATTATTACTTCTAGCAATATAACTATTACCACCATATTGTCCACTATTAGGTCTTACATAATTAACTAAAAGTTTAGAAGATAAATCTGGGTATTCTGTAGAAAAAGGAGTTGGTATAAATTCTACATCTTGAGAAGAATAACCAGCATGAGGTAAGAATCCTAAATCAGTAACATCCAAAGCTACTGTATCAGCAAAGATATTTGCTTCTTCTGTAGGAGCTGCGTCTGCTGATTTATTAATAAATGTTTTACCAGAAGATAATACTACAGAATCTCCTTGAGTAACATTTTTAGCATCATTAACTATATAAGAAGTATTAGGTATATAAGGAAATGCCCACCAAGGTTTAAATACATTAACGTGTCTATATAACTTAAACAAAGAAACTCTAGCTCCTAAACCTGCTGCTTCAAATAAAGGTCCTGTAACTATACCATGTACAGGTCTACTGAAAGGTAAAGGATATAATGGAAAATGTGGAGAAGCTAAACCAGTAACTACTTTAATAGCATCACCAGATTTATGAGAAATACCTCTACCAAATAACATATCAGGACAATGAAAAGACATTGGTGTATAATGTTTATTTATACCAAAATCTATTGATGTACCACTATTTAATGAATAATTTGCAGGATGTACATCAGTAATATAACTTGGTACTCCCGGACCCAAAGCAGATACTGGATAATAATTATTTACTAAAGAAGGTGCTGGATTACCCTGACAAAAATGAAGAATGCCTTGACCTAAAATAGTTTTATCTTCTTCTTCTATTTTAACTCTTTTAATTCTAAAACCATCTATTTGATCTGCAATAGAAGATACGTCAATAGTAAATTGAATACCTAAAGAATTAATATTCCATTTATCATCTAAATCATTACCGTAAAATATTCTTGAAGTTAATGGAAAATCTTCATAAGTTCCATAACCATTTCTTACTTGATGAACTGCTGGCATTTTAATATCACCAATCCATTTTTGATAACCTTCTATACCATTTTTTACAGGTACTAAAAATAATCTATATCTTTCTTCCCTTCTGTAACCTCTAGCATAATGGTTCCAATAAGGTGAACCAAAAGCAGGCCATTCATTACTTCTTTGAGAATATAAATTACCATCACCTAAATCAATAGAATTATCATCACCATTCTTCCAAACACCTTTATGAGTATTAGGTAAAAATGGTGCAGATGTTGGATGTGTAGCTATAACATCTGCTACTAATTGTTTAGTAGTAAATACATAACTAACATTTGGACCTTGACCACCAAGTGTAACACCATCTTGATGATACATATGAGTATCTTGGTTAGGTATATAACAGTCAGTATTTTCTAATACATGAAAAGGTATATTAGCTAAATCATTAGAATCTCCCCAAGCAGAACCATCAAATTCTATAGTAGTACCATCTTCTTTATAAAGTATGGTAGTACCGTTATGATCAAATCTATAAGCTCTAGCATCAAAGTCTACATCAAATTCTTCACCTATAGTATTAGCAGCAAATAGTATATTATCTTTTTGAGCTAACGCATGACATATTTTAAATATTTCATTTACTCTTGTAAATTCTTCTTCTGTAATAAATGATTCTTCTTCACCACCAGTATATGTATATCTTACAGTATTACTAGTAATTGGTATTTCAGCAACTTTACTTATAAAAGGTCTAGCATCAGCAGATTCTTTTCTAAGAATTATTATATCCATAAAAGAGTAAGATGTATCTACATTATCTACTCTTATTGTAAATTTTTTATTTGTAACTGTACCAGCAACATTACCTTTATATACTCCAAAAGCATCATTACCTGATAGTTCTAATATGTTAATAGAACCACTTTCAGGAGCAAATGAAGTAATGGTATTTTCACTAGATCTTAATCTATAAGATATAGTATAAGATGCTGATATAGCTTTGCCTCCAAGTTCTATATTTTCTAAAATAGGTTTAGATAATGTCTTTCCAGAATCAATAGATAATCTATCTGGATGAATAGCCATTACATTAGTATCATAAACATTAATACCTCTAAGATCATTATGTCTATCTGTCCAATATATTCTTCCTATTGAAGGAGTTTCATAAATAGCTTCTATTCCACCCGGATTAACAATAGGTCTAATGGTAGATAACTTTAAATCTGCTGAATAAATTAATGTTATTGTTACTACTAAAGTAGTAGCATCATAAGATAGTTTCCAAAATGTTCCATTACCACCAAGTTGAGTATTGTTTTCGGTAGTAAGTAAATATATATCATCATTGATTAATGTCCAACCAATAATGACATTAGCAAATTCTTTAACCTGTAAATTGGTAGTAATATAAGTAGTACCAGTAAAATCTATTACATCATTTGTAGTAGAGTAAATAGATATTCTTTGACCACTTTTAGCAACAGTTATGTTTAATGGTG
>Ga0172380_10007355_pt1 | contig 12397 bp, 7 predicted proteins | sample Leawe162metaG_FD_119747 | JGI IMG/M metagenome (GOLD analysis project Ga0172380, IMG submission 119747) | Leachate microbial communities from a municipal landfill in Southern Ontario, Canada - Leachate well 162 metaG | ecosystem: Engineered > Solid waste > Landfill > Unclassified | place...
AAAATCCACAACAAGTTGCAGGCTTTCAAGGAGGAAAAGAACCGCTGTTGCAGTTTTTAGTTGGTCAAGTCATGAAAAAATCAAAGGGTACAGCAGACCCTCTTATTGTCGCGGATCTTATGCGCGAAAAACTTTCGTAAGTTCAATCAAATGGAATATCGAGAATCGGTCGCATCACAGGTGCGGCCGATTTATTTTCATCAGGTTTTTTTGTTGCCGAACCTGCTGAGACTGAATGCGAGGAGGTGTTTTTATCACCTAAAACAGAAACGCTATGTGCGTGTTGTCCGACAATATTTGCAGCCAAACTCCCTAATTGGTCGCGTGTTGCGTTAAATTCAGCCATTCGGTCAGCTCGGACCCCCTCAACTCGTACACGCTCTGCTGCGTTTGCAACGCGCTCTGCCTGACGAAATACCGCCTTTGCATGCCCTTCGTCTTTAATTGCGCCCGACGACCGAAGCTTTTGAATGAGCGCTTTTGCATCTTTAACACTTGCTCCTGTTTGGAGAGTTTTTTGTGCACCAATATGTAAAAGTGCGCCACGAACTGTATCAGCGCCACCACCAATTGCGCCTTTTAAAACTGTTTGTAATTTGTTTGCAGAAAATCGTGGACCGAGTGCCATATATCATCAAAAGAAGTATACCATATAATATTTTTGTTTCGACGAAACCACGTCATCTGTCGTTTTGCATATTGCCGCGTTCGTTCAATCATTTTCTTTTTTGCATGGTCCAGCGTTGAAGTGCCCTGAATATAATCCGAAATTTCTGCGATGCCAATCGACTGCATGCCAGGATCTGCGCGTGTATACCCTTTTTTCAAAAGCTCGCGCACCTCCTCAATTGCACTATGCTTAAACATTTCCTGGACGCGTCGCTCAATTCGATCGTTCAATTCAGCTCGTTCACCTCCCGCCCATCCAATCATACACGCGCGGTACGGCGAATTTTCATGCGCCTCCCCAAACGATGTAATCGATTGGCCCGTCTGCATCACAACTTCAAGCGCACGCTGCACACGGCGCGGGTTATGAACATCAATCGTGTTCAAACTAACAGCATCAAGCACTGCAAGTTCACTGAGGGCATCTTGCGCTGAGAGCGATTGGACACGCAAGCGAATTTCAGGATCAACTGCAGGCGGCGATACAAAACGATTTACAAGCGCGTCAACATAGAGCCCCGTCCCTCCAACAACAATTGCAACCTTGCCTGCGGCTGAAATTGCTGCAATTTCTCGATCGGCATCGGCTACATATTCCGCGAAAGAATATGATTCGTTAACATCTTTAAAACAATATAATCGAGAATTTTTGCGTGCTAATTCATCTGGCGCTGCACTCACGACATCAATTTCCCGATAGATTTGTCGCGCATCGGCATTCACAATTACGCCGCCGATTTTTTCAGCAAGCCGAGCAGCAATATCTGATTTCCCTGCTGCAGTTGGACCAACGATAACAATCAGCGGAATCATTTATTCTGATTAATTTCAACCATGATTCGAGCTGGCACTTTCGGCGCGCGGTCAATCCATGGTGGCATAAATGTAACCTCAACATTGGTTACTCCTTTAATCGATTTAATTTGTTCCAAGATTTGCGCGCGCGATTGCCCCATAAACATGCTCGGCTGGAGCGCTGCAGAGCGTGCATCGAGAACCGCATGACCCTCACGATAAATTTGCAAGATTGCGCTTTTTTTCACAACATCGATCGACTGCAACGAAATTGCAGGCGCATCATTTACGAAAATAATTTTATGATATGAGGTAGGTGCTTTGGTTTGAACTTCATGATCAGCCGCTGCAAAAAGAGCGTTTTTTGGGTACGCAACATACGCCATTGTCCCCGACGTTACAACCTTAAACTCACTTACCTCGTCCCCAACTTTTGCCGTGCTTACAGCCTTAATATTGACAGTTGCATACAAGACATCGTCGCCATTTGGCACTTTAACCGACGTCAGTTCGCGCTGCCCAATTTCAAGGAGTGTCTTGCGAGCATCTTCTTGCGCCTTATCAATATCCCCTTGCGTTACAACACCAACTTTTCCCGACCCGCCGGTCATTGGCTTGTCTGATTCTCCGTATACTAATTTTTGCTGCGCCGCATTCAAACCAGGAATTGTAAACTTTCCAGCTGGAATATCACCGCTCGCTCCCGGCTTATCCGCTGCAACTTCAACCGTTGCCGAGCTATTAACTGGAATTGAGACTGCATTCACCGCACGAAATAAAACCCCACCTTCGCTTAAAAAGCGTGTTGTTGCAACGAGCGACTGCGGTGATCCACCATTATTTCGAACTGTAAGTTTTCCATGAGCCTTTCCTGGCTTATCAATTGTTGTCGATGGCCGATATAGCGATTCCGTACTTGTTGTCACAGCAACGACGAGACCGCGAAAATTAAGTGTTGAGGTCGTTGAAGATTCGCTAATTTCCGCTGAAAAAGATGCTGCGACCGGAATCGCATCCTGTGCAACCTTAATGTTTGCTTGTTGAAATGTAAAAAACGCAATAATTCCAACAACAACGACTGTCGCGCCCAAAAAAGTCATCGCGAGACGACGATACAAATTCACTTTGCGCGGAACATTTGTTGCGGCGTCAATTGAAATTCGAGGTCGTTCATGAAACGAAGGTCGGACAATTTCTTCCGCGTCCTCATCTTCCATACTATAAACAGCCGTGTGACGGCGCGAAGAAACGGTCTTTTTAACGGGTTTTTTTCGTATAATAACTTTACGTCGGGCTTTTGGACGTGGCGAGCTCTCTGGCTCTCCATCAATTGGAAGATCTAAATCATCACGCATATTTTTTTATTCAGCAACACGGAATACCTCGGCAATAGACGACAGCCCTTCCGCGGACTTAAGTATACCATCTTGGGCCATCGTGACCATACCGTCCGCAATGGCCTGCTTTTGAATATCAAATTCTGACATTTGAGCACCCAGAATCAGCTTTTCGATTTCCGGCGTCATCGCACAAATTTCATAGATACCAACACGTCCCTTATAGCCGAGCATTTTACACTCTTTGCAGCCGGGCGCTGCATAAAACTTCGATGAATCAAGATTAAATGTCACGCCCGATTTTGGCGAAAGCTCACCCATAATTTTTTGAACACGCGTTAATTCTTCCGGCTTTAGCGGCGTTTCAACTTTACATTTTTCACAGAGTTTTCGCATCAAACGCTGACCGATAATTGCATTGAGCGCCGGCGCAAGCAGGAACGGCTTAACACCCATCGAAAGAAAGCGTGGAATTGCGCCCGCTGCACTATTCGTATGAATTGTAGACAGAAGCAAATGACCCGTGAGCGCCGCCTGAATTGCGACCTCAGCCGTTGGCAAATCTCGGATTTCACCAACCATACAAATATCAGGATCCTGACGCAAAATCGATTTAAGCGCATCCGCAAATGTATACCCTTTTGTTGCGTCAATTTGCGATTGATTAACGCCTTCAAGTTTATATTCAACCGGATCTTCGAGCGTAATAATTTTAACGCCCGGCTGATTTTTCTTTTTCAAAATCGTATAGAGCGTCGTTGTTTTACCAGAACCCGTCGGACCGGTTGTGATAATCATTCCATTTGGTCGATCGATTTCTTGCATTAATTTCTCAAACGCAGTTCCTCGAATTCCAAGCTGCTCCATGCCAACATTCGCTTGTGGCTTCAAAATACGCATTACAACACTCTCACCATACGATGTTGGAATTGTTGAAACACGTACGTCAATCTTTCCCATGCTGAGCACTAACGTAATGCGACCATCTTGTGGTTTATCATCAATATTAATTTTGAGCGCTGCAAGCAATTTAATACGTCCAATAATTTTCTTCCACATGTCATGCGCCACACTTCCAATTTCATGAAGCATTCCGTCCAAACGGAGACGCACAATAATTTTTGACTCCTCGGCTTCCACGTGGATATCCGACGCATTCATTTTAAATGCCGCCGCAAAAATAAGTGAAATAAAATCAGTCGTATTAACCTCTTTCATCTTCGCTGCAAGCTCCGGCAATGAATCAAACAGTGCTGAAAATTTATCAAGATCTTCTTGTGTAATTGTAACATCGCGCGAAATATTTACAATTTTCGGAAGCGACGCGTAGAGCTGCGCACCCTTTTCATAACTCTCGAGTGAAATTACGTATGGTACAAGTTTCACTTTTTTTTCGCGTGCGATACCTGCTAAAAATTGTTGAATTGCTTTGTCTTCAATATTCACAACACCAACGCGCGCCTCGGATCCTTCAGAAAAAAAAGGTAGAACCTTATTCGTTCGCGATTGCTCTTCTGACAAGAGTTGGAGCGCTTCTGGCGGAATTGGAAATCTGCGCAAATCCATGTAGCGCAATTTATATTTTGCGGCAATCTGTTGCGCCTCCGCTTCCTTTTTTCCTAAATCAATTTCATGAATTTTTTCACCTAGTTTATCATCAGCTGTTTTTTCATCCGACGTTTTGATCGGCGCAGTTGCACTTCCGGTTGCAACCGGAGCTGGCTTTTTTATGAGATCTGAAAGACCTGCAACATCTCCGTTCATACATTATTGATTGCGCGAGACTAGTGTGCTAACAAAACGAAGTATTTTACTAACCGGAGTATCGTTCACCATATGATCAAACAACACAACGATCGACATATAAAACCACGTTGTATAAATCGATGCGACCATCCAAACGGCACCGAATAAAACGAGGATATTTATAAGTGCAATTGGCGCAACCAAACCTGTTGCAACTTTCATAAGTACCGCAAAATAAAAAAGCGGAACAAATAAAATTGCAAAAACTAATTGAATGACGATTGCCATCAAAATATTTGCAACGAGAAAAATAATACCAATTTCAATTGATGCAAGCCAATGTTTTGCGAACAAGTTTACTGCGTGTTTTAATGCAGAACCAAATTTTTGTTTTTCAAGTACGATATAGCAGGTTGTGTACAGTGCAACAAACGTAATTAAAATATCAAGAAGCGCGAGCACGACAAATCCTGCAATAAAGAGCACTTTTGCAAACCATGAATCCGGCATTCGAGCAATGAGTTCCTGAATACCAAAAATTCCCATGAAAATAACCATTGCTGCTACCAATTTTACAATCATGACGCCAAGAATCGCCCAAAAATGCTCGAGCGCTGCGTGCCACGATGCTTTAAACGAATATAAGCGCTTGCGAAAAATGTAGTCTCCTGCCGCCATAACAGCTCCTTGCGACTGAATAACCATAAACGAAAACAGTCCTGCCAAGGCAATAACAAAAATTGAAACTAATAAACCGATCGCGACTTGCGCCCATGAATTCGGCGAGATAACTGGGAGAAACCATTCACGACTTTGCGACGCGAGACCTGCTGCCGACGTTCCAATCGATGTCATCTGAAACATGCCGCCGAGCGAATAAAAAAACTGCGACTGACCCATGAAAATTGCAAATGCGCCAAAAATCCAGAGTGCTGGGTGGCGCCACGTTACGGTCCAAGCATCGCGAAGAACATGACGATAGAGTTTTTGTGACATAAGAGCTAAAAATCAAAAGTTGACATCAGTATAACACACAACAGGAGTGAATTTCCATGTAAGAATATCTGCGCACTTTCCTTTCGCACGAGGGGGCCGAAGGCGGGCCGAGCGTGCGCAGGCCCCGGATCAGTAACGTGCACGGAAAGCGCACACATATTCTGAACGGTAATTCACTCCTCGTGTAGTTAACCGCCTACTTTTGCTATTTTATGTATCTCAAAAATTTTTATGCTACCGAACCGGTTCTGTTTCCACGCCCACAACTGCATCCTCTGCGCGCATGATCGCAGAACCCATCCGATATTCATTCAGATCTGCATCTGAAATATCAATGATATTTTTTGCCCATTTTGTACCAAATAAATCCTTCGCGACTCGCTCGCTCGAAACCCAGCGCAGTGTTCCATTGTTTCCAACAAAATAAACTTTCGGATCAGTCGTGATTTTAACCATGATTGAGCCTGCTTTTGGTTTAACCACCCCTCCTAAATGCAGCTGTGTCACCTCTTCTAGTGTTAATGTTTTTACCTGAGCGAAATCTTTATACCAAGTTTTATAAATAACCGAATTTGGAAATACATATCGCTTTCCACCGAATATATAGTAGAGCGCTGTATTTTTTCCAACGCGAATTACTGATTTTTCGTAAATACCGAGCGGAATTTCTGCGGGTGGAGTGACGACAGGAATCTGTACTGGTGGTGGATCGGTAATAGGCTGCGGACCTGATTGACACATCACAACAACAGAGATTGTTTCAGAAAAATCACTCACCGCGATATCACTATCGCGCCCTCTCACTTCAAACGTCTGTGGTTGATTACACGCGCTCGCCGAAACTTTATAGGTATTACCGAAAAACCAATCAGAGCGCACGTTCGCGGTTCGATTATTAACCTGATATTGCGCTGTTTGCCCATTCCACACCAAAAATGTACCTAAATCGTTCGTTATCGTACGAACTAATTGTGGTTTAGCAACAGAAACAAGCTGTTCCGGCGATTGAAGCGGTGCTACCGTCCCAGAGGAGGTGCCACTCGTAACGCTTGAACACAGCGGCGTCACTGAAATTGCTTCCGTAACTCCCGTTTGTGTTCCTGCTGCATCTTTTTCGTATAAGGTGAATGAATATGCCCTGCCACATACCAAACCTGTTGCATTATAACTTGATCCCGAAAAATAACTGGTTTGAGCCCCCGTTGTTGAATTTAAAATCGAATATGTACTCCCGTTTCCTGACCATGAAAGTCTTACAGAATCATATCCTGCAGCCCCCGACAGAACTCGCTTGCTATACCCAACAACAACAGAGTTCAGCGCTGTTGCCTGTAGCCCCGTACCCGCAATATAACCACGCCAATAAAAAGTGCTATTCGGATATGCCGTAACAAACGCTGCAATGTTTGTATTTACGACTGTTGCTGTATTTGAATTTGCTGCAGAGTCACTTGTTGATGTCCATGCGCTTCCATTCCAATAATACCACGTTGAATTATCGGGTGAAATTTGAAATGTTGTTTGAGCTGTTGACGTTGTTGCTGCAAATGAAGAGATATCACTATATGCGATACCCGATAATGTTGCGATAGACGGACTTGATGTTGCGTATTGCGACACCATAACACCTGTTGACGTTGAGGCTTCGCGATATGGCGTTGATGATGTTAGAAGCTGCGCCAATGTACCTGGATATTTCATCAAACCAATGGATGCAATTGACGACTGGTTTCCACCAACATAGTACATGTACGTTTCACCATTATATTCAACGGGGTTCGAGGCGTCAGAAACAGATATATACTCCCAACCATATTTCGCATAAATGTCTGGGGACTCTGCAAATTTCCACGTAATCGCATCAGACGATTCCCCTCGGGTGAGAAAATATCTTGTTCGTGCATCTCTCCCCATGAGCCATGTATAAAACATTCCATCATTGTAAATAAGATTTGGAGCTGCCGCATATGCAGAATTCGCTGGATTTCCCTTGCGGATGACAGGATTTCCTGAATATTTTGTCCACGTGTAACCATCTGTCGACGTTGCCAAACCAATAATTTGTGTGTAATCAGACCAGCCTTTTCCTTCGTACAGCATGTACCACGTCGAACCTGCTTTTGCGACTGCTGCATTATATAATGAAAAATCTTCCCATCCTGTTCCGACCGTTAGAATTGGATTATTTGCATAACGGGTCCAATTAATACCATCGCTCGAGGTAGCGAGACCTATTTTACCTACACCTGACTGCTGCGCATTAAAACCGTTGTAATACATGTAATAAACCGAGTCCGATTTAAAAATATCAGCGCGATTAGCATACAATTTATCAAAAGCACCCTCAGTTCCACTGCCTCCAAAAACAGGATTCGCATGATAGCGATTCCAGGTGATCCCGTCCGTTGATGTTGCAAGTCCGATAGAAGAGGACGATGAATACCACATCTTAAACAAACCATCTTCATAAATTACAGCCTGCTCACCAAGACCATTCGGATCTTCCCATGCAGTGGCTGAACTAGTTGTAAAATTACTGGTTGCTGCATTACGCGGAAATACTTCGCTAGAGCCGCTCAGCATAGACGGCATCTGACGCATGCGAATATTGTTGAACGTATATTTTGCTTCTTGTTTGGTAAACGCTGGAACTATCGAGCCTGTGCTAACAAACGTTGAACGCCCAAGAAATGTCCAGTCCGTATAGGCACCGCCTTTTATAAAAAAATCTGCACCCGATTCAGGATATGCCAAAATTCGAACGCTATATGAAGTATTGACCGCAATTGCGGCACCCGTATTTGTACACGTTCCTCCATTTTCACACCAATAGGTTGTATACCCCGTACCGCCTGCAGAATATGGTCCAACAATATAAAAATTGTAGGGCATGTGCGCCAAAAATTGCGCAGCTGATTCTGTTGTTGTGTCTTTAAAACCCAATAATAAGTTCTGATCTTTATTTGCTATATCATAGGTATCAAAATCTGCTTCAAAGATTAAGCCCCTCGATCGACTCACTGCATACGTCGCCGGATCAGCATACATTCCATGCCACAAACTACCACCTTCGTATGAATCTGCAATCAAAGTACCTCCAGATGCCGAAAATACACTATTAGCATCAACCGTAATCCATTTTGACGATGAAATTAAATTATCATTAAAATCGTCACCAAAATAAAAAACATCATTGATGGCGGAAACACTTGTTGCTGAGGTGTTTCCATAATACATGTAAATATTTTGTGTCGTACGCGCGGCAAGCGTTGGTATTTCCACCCAAATTGTCGCTGTTTGACTTGCGACATCAAATGACTGGTCGTAGGACGACAAGAGCGTGGTACCACTCGAGTCGGTAAATCGCAAACTTCGTCCATCCGATTCAACCAAGCTCCAAAAACCAGGAACATCAGCTGATAGCTCTATTTTAACCGCGTAATTTGTGACCGAACGCGCACCTGTATTGGTCAATGTGATGAGCTGCCTGTATGTCCAACTTGAGTTATACCACGTGCTTGACTGCTTAAGCGTTGCAGCACCACCTACAAATTCAATTTTTGTGCTGTCAAAAGTATAAGACGATTCATTGCCTGAAAATGTTTCCGTTTGCGTTGCCGCGTAAACTTGATGTGCTACGCCAAAAAAAATGACGACCAAAAATAATTGAAGGACACGAGTTAACCAATTCATAAGTCCAAATTCTACTTGGGCACAATATAGCACACTTTACAAAGTCAATCCAGACCATCTATACACCGTCGGGGTGGGCGATATGTCTCCTTCTCGCTCGAGAGGCCAGCAACTCGCTTCAGGAGATAGGCACACCAACCGGAGCGGTAACTTAATTAGACGGGATTAAAAAAAGGCCGCCCAGGGGGCGGCTTTTTTTATTAGGATTCGGAGCCTTTGGGGACTCCGACGAGGGCGGCGAAATCAGCTTCTTCGAGCGTTTCTTTAGCGAGCAATTCGTCGGTAATTTTATCGAGAATTGTGCGATGTTTTGCAAGTAAGCGGGTTGCGGTTTCAACGGCTTCCTTAACGAGGCGGCCAACTTCTTGATCGATAAGCTCAGCTGTCTTTTCGCTGTAATCTTTGTCAGCAGTTCCCTGTCCAACATAGATAAGCTCTTCGCGTGAGCCGAATGTGCGGGGGCCGAGCAAATCGCTCATACCATATTGCGTCACTGCATCGCGTGCGATACGTGTCGCAGTGCGCAAATCGCTCGACGGACCTGTTGAGATCATGTCATTGCCGTACACGAGCTTTTCAGCTGCGTAGCCACCGAGCGCCATCGCAAGATCGTCAATAAATTCAGCGCGTGTGTGATAGTGCTTATCTTCGACCGGCATTTTAAGTGTGTACCCGCCCGCATGACCGCGCGATACAATTGAAACTTTACGAATTGGATCGGTATGTTTCAATAAATGCGATACAAGCGCATGCCCACCTTCGTGATATGCGGTCATTTTCTTTTCATCAGGCGAAAATACATGACTGCGACGTTCAGCTCCGAGCAAAACCTTATCGATCGATTCAAGAATTTCCGTTAAGCCAATAATTTTAAGTCCTCGACGAACCGCGAGAATTGCAGCTTCGTTAAGCAAATTCGAAAGATCAGCGCCCGTAAATCCTGGGGTACGTTCTCCGATATTTCGAAGCACAACCTCAGGCGCGAGCGGCTTGTTCTTTGCGTGAATTCCCAAAATCGCCTCGCGTTCGTTAATATCCGGATATGAAACCGTAACGCGACGATCAAAACGGCCTGGGCGAAGAAGCGCCGGATCTAAAACGTCTGCACGATTAGTAGCGGCGATTACAATGATTCCGCTGTTTGCCTCAAAACCATCCATTTCAACCAAAATCTGGTTCAAGGTCTGTTCGCGTTCATCGTGTGAGCCGCCCATTCCTGAGCCGCGGCGACGACCAACTGCATCGATTTCATCAATAAAAACAATTGCCGGCGCGAGTTTCTTGGCGCGGTTAAACAAATCGCGAACGCGAGATGCACCAACACCAACAAACATTTCAACGAACTCAGAACCTGACATGTGGAGGAACGGCACACCTGCCTCACCCGCAACTGCGCGCGCAAGCAATGTTTTACCAGTTCCCGGAGGTCCCATGAGCAAAACGCCCTTTGGAATTTTTGCACCCATGCCAACAAATTTTTCAGCACTCTTCAAAAATTCTACAACCTCTTCAAGCTCTTCTTTAGACTCCTTCATTCCTGCAACATCCGCAAATGTCACTTTCGTTTTTTCGTCAGCAACCATTTCTTTTGCAACTGATTGCCCAAATCCCATTGCTTTTGAATTCGCTCCTTGAACCTGACGAGCCATGAAGTAGAACAAAATGACAATCAAAAGAATTGGACCAAATACAGGAATCAGCATCCCAACCCAATATTTCCAGCCCGAAAGTTCAACCACGGTCATTTCAACCCCCGCTAACTGTTCGGGCGTAACACCAAACGAGCGCAAAACGGTTGGAAGCGATTCCGTTGGCTCTTTGCGCGATACATCTTTTTTTCCATCTGTGCGTTCAATGGATAATTCGGTCTCCATCACCTGTATTTTTTTTACCTCTTTTCGCTGGATGCTTGCCGCGAGTTCAGATAACCCAACGGTACGCACCTCAGACTTTGAGGTGCGTACAAGGTTCGCAACAAACGCTAACACGATCATTGCGATTACGAAAATGCCGATGTTCTTGAGGAACGAACGCATAGTTGTGAAAAATTAGTTTACGCTGCCGCTACTTCGCTTTCTACGTCTGTTTTCTCCGCCTTCTCTGCTTTATCAGCTTTATCTGCTTTATCAGCGTTTGATTTTGTTTTAGCCTTAACGCCCGGAACGCGAAGTCCAAGACGATGTTCTGCAGCTTCAATTGAAACAATTTCGAATTCACGATTATCGCCAATTGCAAATGTTTTGCTTACATCTTCGATCTGTTCGTTTGAAAGTTCGCTTACGTGTGCGAGACCCTGAATTTCAGGATCGAGTTCGATAAAGAGTCCGTATGGGTTTACCTTAACAATCTTACCCGACACGATCTGACCTACTTTATACTTCTCTGCAACGTTCTTCCATGGATCTGGCTGAAGACGCTTCATTGAAAGGAAGATTTTCTTGCCATCGATCTGGATAATTTCAGCTTTTACATGGTCGCCGATGCGAACAACATCTTTTGGATGGTCGATACGCTGCCATGCGAGTTCTGAAATATGGACCAAACCTTCAACTCCGTCGAATTTAACGAATGAGCCGAACGCGGTAATTGCAGAAACTTCACCTTCAACAACTTCTCCAACTTTGAATTTGTCTGTTGAAACAGCTTTTGATTCTTCGCCCATTGCCTTTTCAGAAACAATAAGTTTCTCGTCTTTTTCGTTAACGTCAATAACCTTAACGACGATTTCTTGACCAACAAATTCGCGAAGTTTCTCGAGAATTTTGTTCTTATCACCACCAGCAACGCGAGGATAATGATCCTGTGAAAGCTGAGAAACTGGGAGAAACGCATCCATACCATCAAGGTCAACCATAAGGCCACCCTTGTTAGCTTCCTTAACGCGTGCCTTTACAACCTCACCTGTCTTGCGAAGCTCCTCGAGCTTGCTCCATGCGCGAGCGTGACCTGCGGTGCGGAATGAAAGTTCTAATTCTCCGTTCTCGTTTTCAAGTTCTGTTACAGTTGCCTCTACCTCTGTGTCTTCTTTGAGATTACGGTATTCTGCACTTTCTGCAAAAAGCTGTGGACCGCGAATCACACCCGTGCGGAGTCCATCGATATCGATGCGCACTTCGTTGCGGCCTACTGAAAGTACTCTACCCTTCAAAGTATCCCCTACC
>Ga0172380_10007358_pt1 | contig 12392 bp, 8 predicted proteins | sample Leawe162metaG_FD_119747 | JGI IMG/M metagenome (GOLD analysis project Ga0172380, IMG submission 119747) | Leachate microbial communities from a municipal landfill in Southern Ontario, Canada - Leachate well 162 metaG | ecosystem: Engineered > Solid waste > Landfill > Unclassified | place...
ATCAACGACTCCATGAGAGGAGGCAGCCTGCAATGGCCGCTACGCTTGGGCAGACACCTTCTCCGATAATCAGCGATCTGCTGCGCAACGGCCACGAATTCTCCTTTCCCCAGGTGATGCGTCTGGCCCGAACAGTAATGGGCAACGGTGGCGAGCATGAGCTGCCGGAGGTCCCCTGGCAGGAGCGGGTCCGGGTCCGGCCCGACCTCTCCTTTGCCTTTCCGGCTGCCGATGTAGCCCGAATAGAGCAAAATGATCGTGACCTGCTGGTCACGGCTACCTTCCTGGGGCTGTACGGCTCCTCTTCACCCCTGCCGGCCTTTTACACCGAAGACCTGATGGATGAGGCGGCCAACGATTCCTCGGTCAGCCGCGATTTTCTGGACATCCTCCACCAACGGCTGTACCAGCTCTATTTTGCCTGCTGGAGCAAATACCGGATCTTTATCCGCATGGAGGAAGAGAAGAATCTGTTGGACCGGGAACGGCTGTTCTGCCTGATCGGACTGGGTGAGAAGGAACTGCGCGACAGTGTGCCCGATGCCTGGTCCCTGGTGCGTTATGCCGGGCTGCTGACCCAGTTCCCCCGCTCGGCCGAGGGGTTGCAAACCCTGTTGCGGGACGCATTGGGAGTAAGCAGGCTGGAGGTGGAACAGTGCCTTCTGCGCAAGGTGCCGATCCCTGTTGATCAACGGATGAGCCTGGGGATTTCCGGCATGCGGCTGGGGGTGGACACCGTCCTGGGGAGCGAGATTGCCGACCGCATGGGCAAGTTCCGCATCCTGATCGGTCCGCTGAAGAAACAGGAATTCGACAGCTTCCTGCCCGGTACGCCGCAACACAACAAGCTGCTCGGCCTGGTCAGGCTGTACATTCTTGATCCCTTTGACTTTGACCTGAAGGTCACCCTGGCTGCCCATGAGGCCAGGCCGATCACCTTGGGTGATCCCAATGGTCCCCGGCTGGGTTGGAATACCTGGTGTTTCGCTGGTAGTACGCTGGGAGAGGTCAGCACGATCTTTTCCCCGGCACACTCCAAGACAAAAGCGCCCGCGCCCGTTGAAGATGAGTTCGACGCTGCGCCGGAAAGCACCGAACCGCCCACGCTGCTCGATTATTACAAAACGGAACTGGCACTATTGCGGGACCTGGCAGACGACTACATCAAGGCCCACCCCGACATGGCCCCGCTGGTCAGTGGTCACATGGCCGACTCGGGCGTGGAGCGGCTGCTGGAGGGCACCGCCTTCCTGAATGCCCATCTGCGGATGAAGATCGAGGACGATTTCCCGGAGGTAATCCACGACGTCATCCATGCCATACAGCCCAACTACCTGCGACCAATCCCGGCTACGACCATTATCGCTTTTACCCCGAAACCAAATTGCACCGAGCCGCATCTTATCCCGGTCGGCACAGAGCTCAAATCAATCCCGGTGGATGGAACCGAATGCCGCTTCACCACCAGCTACCCGGTGGAGATTCATCCGCTGGCCCTGACAAATGCCAGCTTTGCCCAACCATCCGGCAAGTCGGCGGCGATTACGCTTCATCTGAAACTGACCGGCTGCGCACTAAAGGATTGGCAGTTGAACAGTCTGCGCCTGTTCCTGGCTGGTGAACACAAACACGCCCTGAATCTGTATCTGGTGCTGATGCGCTACCTGAAGAGGATTGTGATAACACCGCTACAGGGCGGCCAACCCGTAGCATTGAATGCAGAACAGCTGAAAGCGGTCGGCTTTGAAGACACGGACCTGCTTTTCCCCAATGACGCATCCGGGTCAACCGGTCAGCAGGTGCTCCATGAATACTTTATTCAGCCGGACAAGTTTCTGTTCATTGATCTGTACGGCTGGGAGAAGTGGTTAGGACGTGGCGAGGGGACGGAGTTCGAGATCCGCTTTGAACTGGCTACGCTCCCCTTTGCGCTGCATCAGGTGAGCAAGGAAGATTTTAAGTTGTTTGCGACACCGGCGGTGAATCTGTTTGAGCAGAAGGCGAAAACAATAGTTACCAACAATCTGCATTCCGAATATAAGCTAAGTCCAGCTGCAAGGCATAGCACAAATTTCGAGATTTTTTCAGTTGATGCTGTTCATGGATTTTTGAACTACTCAAACCAGACTATTTCTCTTACGCTAAACCGATACCGGAACACTCGAACCTCATCAGCGCCTATATATCACGTGAAACAAAGAAATGCGGCTGTTGGTGGAAATATTGGAACCTTTATGTCAGTTGAACAACATCAGGCAACTGCTCAGTTGTTTATAACCAGCTTGGCAGCAGAGCTCACATGCACCAATGGAAAGCTGGTTGAAAAACTTCAAATCGGCGACATTTGCACAATTACTGACAAATCGCCTGTGTTTGCTGATTTTATGAATTGCAAACCAGTCATGTGTCCTAAATTTACATGTAATGAAAACAACATGCTTTGGAGATTGTTTTCACTTTACAATCTTAATATTTCACTGCTTAAAGCCAAAAGCCTGCAGGTAGTGCTTGAAACAATATTACAAGCGTACAGCCTGGACTATGTGGCTAACAAGTACTGCACAGACCAAATCAAAGGAATATTGGATTTGCAGATAAAGGCAATTGACGGTCTATTTAGCGGGTCAATCAGGCGAGGGTGGGAGTTCAGTATAATTCTGAATCATTGCGCATTCGAATCTCCGGGCGAATTGTATATTTTTGGAGCTTTGCTTGAGAATTACCTAAACTGCATTGTATCGCAAATGGTCTTTACAAGAACCATTATCGAAGACACGCAAGACAATAAAAAATATATATGGCCCCAAAAGATGGGTAAGCAGTTGTTGTTGTAGAACTGATGAAAAACATAACACAGTGCATTCTATAAATCCTGATGACAAGGATAATTATGTTTACAACTCTAAGAAGAGGCAGCAAAGGCTCTGATGTCTTGGAATTACAGAAGCTGTTGAATAGTAAGCTTGTGCCTTCTCCGGGTCTTAAAGAAGATGGCGAATTTGGGATCAATACATTTAATGCAGTATGTGACTTCCAAAGACTTGCTGGCCAAACAACAAGCGGCGTAGTCAGCTTTTGGACCTGGACACGACTATATGTTAAACGGGTATTAAGTAGCACATCATGCATCAGAAGACCTTTACCAGAGAGGTTGCCAGATAGTTCGATCTCAAATGTCACTAGTACAACAACTGGAAACGTATCTAAAGCAGAAAAAGATGCTGCTCCTTGGATGGAGTACGTAATAAAAGAAATGGAAAAAGGTGTCACACGAATAAAAGGCAAGGGGGATGACCCTAGAATTCTCGAATACTTTACTGCCACCAATCTGGGGCACCCACACTGTGACAGTGATGATACAGCTTGGTGTTCTGGATTTGCCAATTGGATTATGAAAAAAGCCGGATATAGAAGGACAAATTGTGCAACTGCTTTGAGTTGGAGAGATGATAAATGGGGTGGTAAGCGTCTTGAAGAACCAAGATATGGAGCCATAACAGTGATATTTCGTAAAGCAGCAAAAGGAAAGCAAATAATTCGCCATGTTTCATTTTTTGTACGGCAGACATCCACAAGCATTTACCTTCTGGGGGGTAATCAGACGAAAGTATGCATAAACCCAAGTACTAAAAAGAAAATCGCAGTAAGCACTATTAAAGAATCAGGATATTCGAAGGCAGCTGGATTGGAGGTTACTTATTTGTGGCCGACTGAAAAAAAATAAATAATATACCAACTTATGTATTTATTGTGTGATGTTAAAGGAGCTTTTATGAATTGTTATCTAGAAAAAATATCGATTATTTTTCTTGTATTGATCGCTTTATTGACATACTCCGGATGTACTAAAGAGAACCAGAGACATCAACAGCAATCCACTGCAAAGGGTGCCCAAGAATTATCCCGCGACATAGCTACACAATCAGCCAATGAATTTTGGTTTAAGTTTCGCAAGGCAGTAATGGTTGATGACAAAAAAACCATTGCCTCAATGACAAGCTTTCCATTTAAAATTATTTATATTAATGAAGGGAACCCAGATTTTTCTTACGATATAGATTCGTTTCCAATTGTATTTAATATCTTGCTCTATTTTGAAGGCGAGGAAATACAGCAGACATATAAAATAATCAGACAAACTGAGACGATTCCAAATGAGAATTTTGGGAATGATGGATATCCATTTTTTAGAGTAGGTGTGTTCAATTTTTATAGTGTCAATGGCAAGTGGTCCCTTTCTTTTGCACAACTTACCGACTATCCTGCAATATTAGACACCGGACCTAAAGGTACTCCACAACAGAGCTTACAGGACTTTTGGAATAAATTTCGCCAAGCAGTGCTAGCAAACAATAAAGAGGTCATCGTCTCAATGACATCCTTACCGTTTACAATATATGGTAACGAATTAGATCCAGAAATAACATATGATGATTTCGAGTCTTTTATTGCCGCAATAGACACTATTTTAAACCTTGATAGTGGTGCTAAGAGTAATCCTGAAACAATGCGTAATTTTATAATCCGTAATAAGAGTATCTCAAAAAATATAGAAAATACTGGTGAAATAGGTAGTTTTGATTTCTGTAAAATTCTGGGTAAATGGTATTTTATCAGAGCAAAGAAAGGTAAAAACGTAAAATAGCACTGAGAGAACCGATGGCTAACTATGCTGCGTTAATTTCACATACTGATAAAAATGTCTACTAGACTGTCAATTTATCAATAAAATAGTAGCAAAAAGCAAAAGGAGTTAAATATGGCAGCATCAGACGCCTCATATCTATTTTCAATTACAGGATATTCAAATGAATTGTCGGTGACTAATTTTTGTACTTTTGAGTCATTGTCAATGCCATACAATGTAAAAAGTAATTTGGTAACCTCAGCTGAAATTGAAGACTATGACAGTTTGATTGGCAAAGAATCATTGACAACAATCAGCAATGACTACGACATCACCGGAAACACTGATCGATATTTCCACGGGATAATAAGGAAATTGGAGTATACCGGCTCTGATGGCCTGAACTATTTCTACGAAGCCGAAATAGTTCCAAAATTCTGGCAACTCTCCTTGCGTAAAAATTGCCGTATCTTCCAAGAGACAACTACGGAGGAAATTGTAGATAAGCTATTTGAAGAAGGCGGAATTGATTTAGACCATTATCGCTTTGATTTGGTTGGAGAAAGCTACGAACGTGGATTCTGCGTTCAATATAATGAAAGTGATTTCGATTTTGTCAGCAGACTGTTTGAGGAAGAGGGGCTTTATTATTATTTCGAGCATTTTAAAGACAAGCACATCATGGTTATTTGTAATGACAAAACCACACATGCACCTATAAAAGGCAATAAAACACTAAGTGTAAATCCTGGTGGCATGGAGGCTAATGAGGAGAGCATAACTGCTTTTACTTTTTCGCAAAAAATGCAATCCGGTGAATTTACGCATCGAAATTTCAATTTCAAGAAGACTTCGCTTGACCTTACTGAAAAGCAAAACGCGCCTAATAAAGAAACATTTGAGGTTTATGAATATCCTGCCTTGCACACGACTCAAAAAGGCGGCAGTGAATTAGCTAAAGTGCGCTCTGAAGAATTTGCCGCAATGCAGAAAAAGGGGCACGGAGAAACCACTTCATGTCGCCTAACACCTGGTCATACTTTTACTCTCGCGGAGTATGATTCAGATGCATTAAATCAGGATTACCTAATCACAACCACAGTCTATTTGGGCGAACAGCCTCAGACTCTGGAAGAAGGCAATGGTGAGGGTTTTTCATTTGGTGCTGAGTTCACTGTCATTCCTGCTTTTGTACAGTATAGACCCGCTAGAACTAAAGAAAAGCCATTCATCAAAGGCCTTCAAACCGCCATTGTAGTCGGCCCCAAAGGCGAAGAAATTTATACGGACGACTATGGCCGGGTACGGGTGCAGTTCCACTGGGACAGACAAGGAAAGAAGGACGACAAGAGTTCCTGCTGGCTGCGGGTAGCTCAAGCCTGGGGTGGTGGCGGTTTTGGTGCTCAGTTCATCCCCCGCATTGGCGACGAGGTGCTGGTTGACTTCCTTGAAGGCGACCCCGACCGTCCTATTGTTACCGGCTGCGTCTACAATTCCGACAACCAACCGATCAATAGTCTAAAAAAAAGCGTCACTCAAAGCGGTTTCCGCACCAAAACCCATAAGGGCGAAGGTTTCAACGAACTGCGTTTTGATGATAAAAATGGCGCCGAAGAGATTTTCATTCACGCTCAAAAGGACTGGAACATAACAATCAAAGACAGCAAGTCGCAAGCCATCGGCGGCAGCAGCACCACTACCGTTGCAAAATCGTTATCTGAGACCGCCGAGGACATTACCCTTACTGCCAAATCAAAGATAACACTCGTTTGCGGCGGCAGCACGATCATCATCGACTCTTCCGGGATAAGCATCAAGGGCGGCAAAATCAATTTGAATGAATAGACCGGACACTAACGCAACGACATACATTGGATGTCAGGAGAACAGCATGCTCTATCAAATGCAGGAAGGCTATCTGACGCTGGCAACTGGTGATTGGCAGGACCGCACCGTAAATATGCTGGCCGCGAATCACTTGCCGACCAAAGGCACAAACCTGGTGGTCACCCGCGAAGCACTGCCGCCCGGAGTTGGTTTGGCGGATTATATCGGCAACCAGAAGGCCATACTGGCCAAGGAATTGGCCAAATTCAAACTACTGATGGACAGCCCCGATAAAATCAACGACACGCCGGCCCATTGCCTTGAATTCAGTTGGGACAATCAAGGCAACGCCATGCACCAAATTATCTTCATAATCAACGCCAACGCCAACATCCTGAACCTGACAGCCACAGTGCCCGGAGCAATGGACGATGATACCCGGGCAACACTGCTTGCCGCCATAAAAAGCTTCAAGCCCGGACCCGCACCGGTCGGGCAGGAAGACGCCCCCAAATGAGCGGACCTGAAGAACCAACCGCACAACAAAAGCTGGATGCGCTGCAAAACCGCGACAGCAACACCCCTGAAGTCGCAAAGATCGAAGCCGCAGGGCATACCGCCAGCACCACGGTCACGGCGGCAACCATCGGCTATGGCGCCGTTGGCGCGGCAAATACCGGCGGCATGGGGGCGTTGGCCTGTTACGCCGCACCCCTGGCATCCGGCATTGCCGGGGTTTTGGCCGGAGCCGCCCTGGTCAACCATTTTTCCCTTGATGAAAAACTGCTGGACTTCATGGGCAAACCCAAGCTGGCCAAACCGGGCCCCCAACCGGCAACCGTTGGCAGCGACATCGCCCATGGCTCTCCCTTTGCCGGGGCCCTGGGCGGCCTGCTTGCCGGCGTTGTCGTCGGCGCCCTGTGTGCCGCCGCGGCTGTTGCCGTTGTCGGCACAGGAGGTCTGGCCGCTCCGCTGCTTATCGGTGCCGCGGCCGGTTTGGGCGGTGGCTTTGCCGGCGCCCTGGTCAACGGCTTTTTCTCCAAAGGCGGCGATGTCACCGGCAAAATAACCAGCGGCTCGCCCGATGTCTTTTTCGAGGGCAAACCGGTTGCCCGCGTAACCGACAAGGTCAGCTGCAGCAAACACTCCGTACCGCCGCAGATTGCCGAAGGGAGCGACACCATTTCCGTCAACGGCCTGCCGCTGGCCCGCACCGGCCACAAAACCAGTTGCGGCGCAACCATCCAGGGCGGGTGCAATACCATCCATGGCGACAGCACCACCGGACAGTACGGCCCCATCGACTCCCAGATGTCGGTGGCGCAACAGGCCATCGTATCCCTGGCCGAGGTGGCACTCTGCTTCAGCGCCGTCCGCTTCAGAAGTTCCAAACTGGGCAAAAAGACCTTTGGCGAACCGATTGATCCCTCCGACGGCAGTTACGTGGATTTCCGCACCGACTTCGAATACCCCGGCATCCTGCCGTTACGCCTGACCCGCACCTACGCCGGCAAGGATACGGTTACCGGGCTTCTGGGCAATAAATGGTTCTGCAACTGGTCGCAACGGCTAATTTACGAGACGAATGAGCCGACTGCAGTCCTCGAAGACGGCACTGGCGAGGTACTCCAGTTCGCACTGGGCCAAGCCCCTGAATTCACCTCGCGCAACCTGAAAGCCCCCCATTACCACCTGAGCGGCACCCGGCAAGCCGCCCGCTTGTTCGACACCCGCAGCCAGCAGACGCTGGTCTTTGAAACAACGGAAGCAAACCCCTACACCGGCCGCTTGAGCGCCATTGAAGACCGCAACAGCAACCGCATCGACTTCATCTACGAAGGAAACCAGCTGCGCCGTGTCGTGCATAGCGACGGCACTACCTTTCACATCACCACCACGGCCCAGGGCACCATTGCAACCATAGCAACCGAAGAGAGCGGCCGACTCCAACCGCTGGTGCAGTACAGCTACACCGCAACAGGAGAACTGGCCGGCGTGCAGGGCCTGTTCAGCAGTGACTTCCACTACGGCTACACCAAAGAGGGGTGGCTCAACCACTGGCATGACAGCGGCGCCACCACGGTCGATCTGGAATACGACGAAGAAGGCCTCGTCATTGCTACCCGCACGCCGGACGGCATGTACAACGACCGCTTTGCCTACTTCCCCGATGAGAAGAAAACAGCATACTATGATGCCACCGGCGGCTGCACCACCCTCTGGTTCAACAACAACGACCTGCTGATCCGCGAACAGGACGGACTGGGCAACATCACCACCCATGAGATCGACGGCCTGGACCGCACACTCGCCACCACCGATGCCCTGGGCCGAACCACCAGCTACGACTACGACCCCTACGGCAACCTGACCGGCGAAACCGACTGGACCGGCCGCACCACCAGGCTGACCTGCGACCAGCACGGCCTGCTAACGCAAATCGATTACCCGGACGGCACCTCAGCCGCCTGGAAATACGACCACAACGGCAACCTGCTTCAAGCAACAGCACCCGACGGCACAACCAGCAAATTCAGCTACGACAACAATGGCCGCCTTATCTCCGAAACCGGGCCGAACGGCACAGCCAGCCGCATCTCCTACGACCAGCAAGGCCGCCTGGCATCCTGGCGCAACGCCCTGGGCGAAACCACCGGCTTTGAACTGGACCGCTGGGGACGGCTGCTCAAGGCGACCGACCCGGCAGGCCACAACACTTGCTACGAATACGGCAGGACCTTGGACAATCCGCGCGGCAACGTAAGCCGCATCATCCACCCGGACAACGGCGAGGAAAGCTTTAGCTACGACCGCGAAGGCTTGCCCAAAACCCACGTCGCACCGGAAGGGCAGACCACCCGCTACCAACATGGCGCCTTCGATCTCCTGCACAGCGTCACCGACCCCAAGGGATACAGCACATCGCTCGATTACGACAACGCGGCAAGATTAAAACGGATCACCAACGCCCAGGGCCAGAACTGGGACTACAGCTACGACCTGGCCGGCCGCCTGATCCATGAAACCGACTGGGCCGGAAGAAGAACCACCTACACCAGGGACGCCATCGGCCGGGTACTCACCAAACAACTGCCCGATGGCGGCGAACAGCACCTGACCTGGGATGACCTGGACCGGATCATTGCCGTAGCTACCGAAAAGCAGCGCATCACCTACGAATATGACCAAGCAGACCGTCTCATCAGGGCCGCCACCTGGACCACAACCGACACGGAACCGGCAAGCGACCTCCGGTTCAGCTATGACGACAAAGGCCGCCTGGCAAAAGAGATCCAGAACGGCGCAACCATAGAATACAAATACGACACAACAGGCCGCCGCCTCAGCCGCAAAAGCGACAGCGGCGAAACAGCATACGCCTATGACCTGCTGGGACAATTCACAGGGCTGAACAGCAACGGGCACACCCTCAACTTCACCAGAAACTCGCTGGGCCTGGAAACAGAGCGCCACTACCAACAGCAAGAAACCACACAACTCGATGCCTTTGCCCTGAAACAGACCTACGACCCCTGCGGCAGGCTGGCCAGCCAACTGGCCGGGCAGAAAACCGACCACCCAACCCCTGCCCATGAAAAACTGGCTGAAATCTCCCGCAAATACAGCTGGGACAAATCCGGCAGACTGGTAGGGGTAAAAGACAACAAACGGGGCACCAGCAACTACCAATACGACCCCAGAGACCAGATCAACCAAATCACCCGCATCACCGGCCTCAATAAACAGACTGAAGAGCAATACAGCTACGATGCCACAATGAACCTGGCCTTCAGCAAGGGAGAGCAGCACCGGTACGAAAACGGCACGATCAGGACAATCGGACAGAACAGCTACCGTTACGACATCAGAGGCAGGCTAAGGGAAAAGCGGGTGGTCAAGAACGGCTTCCGCCCCAAGAGCTGGCATTACAGATGGGATGACTTTGACCGGCTAACGGAAACCCACACGCCGGATGGCTCGATCTGGAAATACAGCTACGATGCCTTTGGCAGAAGGATAAAGAAGGAATGCACAAAAGCCGGTGAGCAAACAAGGCCGCAGAGCACAACGTATATCTGGCAGGGCGCCACGCTAGCGGAAGAGCAGACAACAACCGGCAATCAGACCGAGATAACCCGCTGGCACTTCGAGCCGGGCACGTTCAATCCGCTGGCCAAGGAGACAAACGGCAACTTCTATCCGATAGTAACTGACCACCTGGGTACACCCAAGGAATTGTTCGATACCAACGGTAATTGCGTCTGGCAGGCAGAGCATGGCCTGTGGGGTGAGACCGAGGTTTCCTTTGCCAAGAAGGCCGAAAACTATCAACCCATTGTTGATTGCAGCCTGAGATTCCAGAACCAGTGGGAGGACAAGGAAACCGGGCTGTACTATAACCTGAACCGGTATTATGATCCGGACAGCGGGCAGTATCTGTCAACTGACCCGATTGGCTTGCAAGGCGGATTGCGGACTCACGGCTATGTCCATGATCCGATGCAGTGGGTTGATCCGTTGGGGTTGGAGGGGTGTCAGAAGGCTTTAACTGCTCCTAAAATGTTAAATCCGTGGATGCCTAATACTCCCATTAAATCATATCCGGCACCTAAAGGAGGTCTGGAAATTGATATGGCAATGGCGCCAGGACAAAAACAACCAGGCTTCTGGGGCACACGAGACCACATATCTGGGATAGACTATGTTAGAAATGATCTTGCAATTACACCAAGCTTTAAACCGCAAGTATCTGGCGTTCAAAGATGGCTAATTCCAGAAGGCGTACAGGTTCAAGATGGTGTAGTCGGCCCTCAAATAGAAAATGGCATTTTGTACCCTGGTGGAGGCAATCAAATACAAATTTTGGAATATGTTGACAGAAGCCGACTTATTCCTTTAGGTCCTATTAGACCAATTTAGTAAGGAGCGAAATCATGCAACTGATCAATAATTTTATGGAAGTCTTTAAAGACCAAAATTATGATCGTATAAACAATCCAAATAAATTGCCAATAAAAGATTTGTTACCAACTGGTATATATTGGTCTATTGGAAATACAACACACACTATTGTTTTCGAAAGCTGTGCGGTCGTACGACTTTTATCAGATATGTCTGGAATAGCCATTGTTGAAATAGAAAATGAAACATTAGTTAAACAAGCACACGCTTACATTATTAATGCAGATGGGACTAAACGATTTGAAATTCAACTCCCTGCATGGGCAACAGAAGATGGTAGATTCAACGATGTCTACTACATTGGCAATGATCTTTGCTTCTTTTTTTTCGCAAACCATGAAGACTATCGAATGATTGTTGATGCTGGAAACGGAAATATTAAGGACATCCTTATATCACGGTAATTCCTATTGTGATGCAAATGGATTCCGGGACATTCACTAAGTACTGCTACAAATATTCACAAGTCATATCTGTTCCCGACCCTCCCCCAAAATCCAGTGAGGTGATAAATGAGTAATCATATCGTTCCTGAGATCTCCCTTGATGTCGAAGCACTGAAAGACGCATTGGTCCGACAGTTGCCCGCCGGTTACAAGATCAAGATTCCGCCTTTGAACCGCAAATGCCTTCGCATTGTCAAATCCTTCGGAATTGTTTCGGAAGTTACTCTGCGTCCGGACAAGATCACCGTTCACAACGCCATGCCCGTGTATGCAGCACTTGCTACCCTCTTTTGCCTGCCTTTCGGCATATATCTTATAGCCAAAAAGAAAGACGGAGAAGCGCTCACATCCTCGGTTCACGATATTATTGTTCGTACTACGAAGAAACAGTGACAAGAAAAAGCAAGTACGACTCCTTATCTGGTCTTTGACAGGAGTTTAAGAGCAAATCAGCGAAAAACAGTATAACTAGCCGTAATAACAAACGTTATTACACAACTTTTTGTAAGACCCCACCTGTAGTCATCGCA
>Ga0172380_10007360_pt1 | contig 12390 bp, 9 predicted proteins | sample Leawe162metaG_FD_119747 | JGI IMG/M metagenome (GOLD analysis project Ga0172380, IMG submission 119747) | Leachate microbial communities from a municipal landfill in Southern Ontario, Canada - Leachate well 162 metaG | ecosystem: Engineered > Solid waste > Landfill > Unclassified | place...
GAATCTTCCCTGACGGTGAATGAGACGCCGAACTCCCGCATCCGCTCCAAGACGAGATCAAGATGATTCTCCCTCGCATGATTGACCGTAATCTCGCTTCCCGTCGCCGCGCCGAGAATGAGGAACGTCGCCGCTTCATTATGATCCGAAATGATCTCATGCTCGACGCCGCGAAGCGCCTCGCTTCCTTCGATGACGATCGTATGCGTTCCGAGCCCCTCGATCTTCGCTCCCATTTTCTGCAGGAACCTCCCTAAATCCTCCACATGCGGCTCTGTCGCCGCGATCCTGATCGTCGTCTTCCCGGGAAGCGCCGACGCGAGCGTCATCGCGATCTCCGTCGCGGTCACCGAGAATTCCCGAAGCACCACGGTCGCCGAAGCGCATCTCGACGCATCGATCTCGTATCCCTTTTCGGCACAGACGACCGAGACGCCGAGCTTCATGAGCGCTTTCATATGCGTCTCGACCGGACGGGCGCCGATCACGCATCCGCCAGGATGATAGAGCTTGAATTTTTCAAATCGCGCGGAAAGCGGTCCGAGAAGAAGAATAGAGGAACGTATCTTTTTCACGAGCTCTATATCCATGCGCGACGGGTCGATATCCTTTGCGGTGATGGCTACCGTATGCGCGTCTCTCCACTCCACCGCTGCACCCATGCTCTCGAGAATTTCCAGCATACGGAAAACATCCTCGATACGCGGGATATTTTTCAATACGCATGTCTCTGTCGAGAGAAGCGTGGCTGCGATGATCGGTGTCGCGGCATTTTTCAACCCGGAAACCTCGATCTCTCCCGAGAGCTTTTTCCCGCCGACGATCTCAAATACTTCCATAGTGGATGATTCGCTTACTTCGGACTTTCGCGTCGGGCGCAGCGAGAGATGGGCCAAACGCGGAAGTCCTATCATTATTCCTCTCAGTATAGCGGAAAATGGCCCATAAATCAATGAAAAAAATCCCTCATTACAAGGGATTTTTATGTGTTTCTGCCTGAGCGCATGGCTTCAGAACAGGACAAAACGAAGAATTTCGCTTTGAAATATTTTTATGTTTGTTTGTATTTAGAGTCTGTACTCTTTATTTGTAAATGAGCTGATCCGGAATACAGAGATTCCTTTCTGACATTCTGACTTTTTTTATATTTGTATTTCAGAATGCCACAGAGAAGCCCCTGTCTGCTGATAAACAGGTTTTTCACCATCTTCGTACCCATTGATTCCGCACCGCGAGCAAAAGCACCACGAGGAGTCCGGCTACCTGCGCGCCGGCAAAGAAGAGAAGCGCGATGAGATGACTCATATCGATCTTCCAATGCGCGGCCACATCAGCGAGAAACCCCGCTGCCGCACCCGTCAATCCCCCGTTATTATCTGATGGAAGCGACGCGCCGAGCACCGAAGGATATCGTTTCGGACAAACGACATCCCCCCTCTCGGAAAGATCCAATTTCTTTTCATCCGCCATCCGGGTACCGAACATCTGTACGGCAATCGTCGTCTGTTTCCCTTCCCACTCCATCTCCCGCACGGCCACGCCGATTTCGAGGTACTTCGGACTCATGATATTTTCACAATGTTTCCTGCTCTCCATCCAGGCGCGCTGCTCGAGTGCGGCATCACGGAAATGAATGGCGAGATTCTCTCCCGCATAGCGATACTCGTATTTCTCGTTTCGAAACCACTCCCAGGGAGTGATCCCCTTCGGCGAAGTATGGGAAAAATACTGCTCAGCCGCCATATCATCCGCCTTCGATTCGGCAGCAAGGTCCAGCGCCGAGCTTCGCTCCAAATTTGGAAGCCTTGCTTCCAAACGTTCGCGATTCACCAATTCTACGACCTCATCCGGCGTGATCGCCGCAAAAGCTTCAGGTCCCTGAAAAAGGAAGAATACTGCTGAAACAAGGAAAGTTGTGATGATTTTTTTATTCATAATGCTTTATCTAAAAGAAAAAACGGGTCCCACTGGGCACCCGTTTTCTTCATCGATACATCAATTGTAGCATAGAAAAGCCTCTCGGTCAATGCTTACTCCCTTTGCGAACATAGTCATATGCCGAGAGGGCGGCGACCACGCCGTCGCCGGCGGATATATTGTTCTGCTTGTAGGGAGCGTCGGTCGCATCGCCGGTCGCGAAGATGCCCGGCTTGGAAGTTCCCTTGGTGCGGTGATCGATCATGATCTCTCCCCGCTCATTGAGTTCGATAAATCCCTTCACGAACTCCGTATTCGGCACCATGCCGATCTCAACGAAGACGCCGTCCGTCGGGAGATCAACCAAGAGGTCGCGCGCCTTGTCGAGATAGCGGAGTCCGACGAGACTCGTTTCGCCAAGCACTTCCTGCGGAAGAGCATTATAGATCACTTTCACTTTTTCCGATGCGAGGATCTTTTCCTGCGTGATAGCATCACCCTTCAAGACATCCGACCTCACCATAAGCGTGATGTCCGCCGAATACGGAAGCAGGTCCTCGACCGCCTCGAGGCCGGAGTTGCCTCCCCCGACCACGACCGTCTTCTTGTTCCGAAAAAACGGCGCGTCGCAAGTCGAGCAGAACACGACTCCCTTGCCGATCCATTTCTCCTCGCCGGGAATATCAAGGTGCCGATGCCGTCCCCCGGTCGCGAGGATGATCGCCTTCGTTTCATATGAACTATCATTCGTCGCGGAGACGACATAATGACCATCCTTTTCGGTCACGCTCATCGCATTCACGCCGGAAACAATATCGATCCCTTCCTGAGCCCGCAAGTGCTTCTCAAGCGACTGCGCAAATTCCCATCCCGCGATCGAAACCGTACCGATCCAATTCTCGATGCCGGCCGATACGGTCGACTGTCCGCCGAAAGTCTCCGTCAAAAAGAGTGTCTTCATCTGCTTGCGCGTGGCATAAATCCCCGCGGCAATCCCTCCCGGCCCCCCGCCGATTACCACAACATCATAGATCATATTTTTTTCTATCATTCTTTCTTATTATATTTATCATCATGTAAAACATGGGATGATTTATGATTTTAGATATTAGATTTAAGAATCCGAAAATTCATCAATCATAAATCTAAAATCACTATTCACTAGTTCCGTCCTCTGTCCTTCATCGCCTGCGCGACCCGCGAGACGGCGAGAGCATACGCGCCGAGCCTTACGCTCGTATTATAGCGCTCTTTCTCCTGCCACACATCTCCGATCGCTTTCCCCATCTTCTCCTTCAATTTTTCCCGCACGTCTTCTTCGGTCCAATAATAATTCATCGCATTCTGCACCTGCTCGAAATACGAGACGGTCACGCCGCCGGCATTGGCGAGAATATCCGGAACCACAGTCACCCCATTATTGAGAAGTATCTCTTCCGCTTCCGGGGTCGTCGGTCCGTTGGCGATCTCGATCACGAGCTTTGCCTTCACCAGATGAGCGTTATCCTTATGCAGGGCATTTTCCAAAGCCGCTGGAACCAGGATATCGGCCGGAACCGTGAGTACGGCATCGCTTGGCAGCTTCTCGCAATCGATGCAGGTCTCGAGGTTTCCCGTGATCTTCTTGTGTTCGTCGATTTCCGGAACATTCAATCCCCCGCTCCGATAGATGGTCGACTTCGAATCCGCAATAGCGACGACCTGGTATCCCGCCGCGAACAGGAGCCGGGCGAGATGTCCTCCGCCATTGCCGAATCCCTGAATCGCTACGGTCGCATTTTTCGAAAGATGCAGTTTTTCCGCGGCTTTTTCCAAAACATAGAATGCGCCCTGCGCGGTCGCCGCATCGCGGCCGAGAGATCCTCCGATAGAAAGCGGCTTTCCCGTGATGACTCCCGGCGAGAGATGTCCGAGAATTTTCTCATACTCATCGAGCATCCAACCCATGACCCGGCCATCGGTCGAGACATCCGGCGCCGGCACATCGGCTTGCGCCCCGATGAGCGGAACGATAGCCTGCATATATCCGCGAGACAGCTGCTCCAATTCGCGGGGAGAAAGAGACTTGGCATCGACGATCACACCGCCTTTGCCGCCGCCGAGCGGAATATCCACGACAGCGGTCTTCCATGTCATCCACATCGAAAGCGCCCGCACTTCATCGGCCGAGACATTCGGATGAAAGCGAATGCCTCCTTTGTAGGGTCCGCGCGCGTTATTGTGCTGACTGCGGAATCCGGTAAAGACTCGCGTTCTTCCGTCATCCATCCGGACCGGTATCGCAACTTCGATGATGCGTTCGGGAACATTCAGGCGCTCATAGATATTCAAGTCGAGGCGGAGAATATCTCTCACCTGCGCCAGCTGAGACTGCGCTGATTTGAATGGATTGGTCATAAACCGATGTAAAATTAAAAAATCAAATATCAAAATTAGAGATTGAATCAAAAAAATTATTTCCCATTGTCATTTTCCATTTTGAGATTTACATTTTCCATTCTGAAATCGTTATTTCATCCGAAATAACGATTTCAAATATGCCTCATCGATTTTTTTCTTCCCGTCCCACTTGCAGGCGAAATCATCCTTCAAAAGCTCGACGCCGAGCATCGCCACCGCCTCACGGATCGCTGAAATCTGCGCGATCACATCGAGACAATCCTTCTTCTCTTCCACCATGCGCCGGATTCCCTTGAGCTGCCCTTCGATCCGGGCGATCCGTGAGAGTATCGGCGACCGCTTCTCTATCATACTGATACAAAATTAAAATATACCCCTATGGGGTATATTAGAGAAACCGAGGCAGCCTGTCAAATGTGCTCCTCCGCTTCCGCACGAGTCCTCACGGCCCGCTGGAAAAGATCTCCTTTTTCCTCGAAATTTTTCCACAGCGAATAGCTCGGTGAAGCGGTGGAGAGCAGGCATATCTTCCCCTGCTTCGTATGCCGGTAAGCGAATTCAACGGCTTCCTCCATACTCTCGGTCTCAAGGATATTGAAGCCTTCTCGGGACTGCAAGACGCGTTTCCCGCTCTGAGGAAAAAGAACGATATTCCGGATAGAATGCGATCGCAGACTTTCCTCCAATGCGTGGAAATCATATCCGCGATCCTCTCCCCCGAGAAAGATCGTATCGACATTCCGGAGCGCCTCGAGCGCCATCATGGTCGATTCCGGCGTCGTGGAAATCGCGTCATCATAGAAGGTGATTTCCGAAAATGTGCCGACGCGTTCGAGCCGATGCGGCAAAGGCTTGAAATTCATGACGGCATAGCAAATCGCTTCATCGGAAACATCAAGAAGCCGGGCAACCGAAACGGCGGCCCGGATATTATCCCGATTGTGCTCGCCGAGAAGAGGGATCTCATGCTCCTCGAGAGGGATTTCGGCAGAAAACGGGAATCGGAGCGCGATATCGCCTTGCTTCTGAAATCGGAAGATATTCTCTTTCGCTTCGTAGTAATTCTCCGCCCCGCCATGATAATCCATATGCTCGGGAAACAGATTGAGCAGCACGGCGATATTCGGCGAGTATTCGATATCATCGAGCATGTAGCTCGAAAGCTCGATGACGAAAATCTCCTCGGGATCCGGTTCTGCGAGAAGCGTCGCGAGCATCGGGTTGCCGATATTGCCGACCAGCCGGACTTTTTTCCCGGCAGCCTTCAGAATTTCAGAGATGAGGCTTGCGGTCGTGCTCTTTCCCTTGCTTCCCGTCACGCCGATGGTGAAATTCCGATTCTGCGAGAAGAAGATGTTCGTCGCGGTCGCATAGGGAACGGACACTTTCGTTTTCGATATCCCGGGCGTCTTGATGACGAGATCGAAATCGAATTGCTTTTCCAGATACCGATCATCCATGCTCTTATCCAATATGCCGATCTCCAGGTCAGGATAATTTTTCCGGATATATTCTTCCGTTATTTTTCCCTCCTTCCCATAGCCGAGAATCCCTATGTTTTTCACGCCCAGAAAACGGAAAGGGGTCGGGAGCGTCGATGCGGGCATCGTTCGGAATACTTTCCGTACGAGCTCCTCCGGATCCTGTATTTTCGGAAGAAATTCCCGCATCAGCACCTCGTCGGGAAACTTTTTCGAAGCGAGGAATAGTGCCGCCTGCGACTCGTCGAAAGTCCCGACGCAATCGAACGGTTTCATATCTCCGAATCCCAGCACATCCCGAAACAGCGGAGAAAGCGCCTGGTCCGCGAAAAGATTTTTCTGAAAAATATCGATAAGCTCCTGCTTCTCCAGGAAAGGAGCGAGCATCAGGAATACGAAAGCGCATTTCGGACATTCGCCGCACCAGAGAGACTGCGAACGCTCCGAAAAAACCTTGAAGCTCCTGTTGCAGCTCGCAAAGAGCGGAAAATACTTTTTCTGTTCGGAAAACATCTGCGCGACCCGGATCTCATAGAACTGCCGGAGGAGCGACAAGTAGGTGATATCCGGGGTGATGAATTTCCTCGTATAGTCCTGGAAAAGCATTTCGAATTCCATCGACTTGCTCCACTGGTGATTCACCCCGACGCCTCGATACTCGAGATTCCCGAAATTGCTGCTGTGTTCATTCGCCACGATGACATATCTGTATCCATACAGGGCGGCCGTAAAAAAACCGAGGAAAGCGAAGATCGCCGATATCGGAATATGCCCATTGTACGAGCCCTCATGCGTTTCGAATATCTTCGGATCGAGCGTTCGCCCTATCTTGAGAATGGGCCTGCCGAGCTCCGCTGCCACGCGCGAAGAGATAGCATCCTCCCGCTGCGTTTCAACGAGAAACGAAGCGGTATCGAAGTCTTTCAGGAGAGATGCGGCAACAATCGAATCCTTGCCCCCTCCGATCCCCAGAAGAGCCCGATCGCTCACTGTTATCCGCTTGGAAGAAACGCTGATTTCCGCATGCGGAAACGCCGCGAGTCGATCAGGATCGAGATTATTCCTATACAGGAATTCGCCCAATCCCTTGCGATATACCGTATCCCAGAAACTCGCCTGTTCTTTTGAAAGCGAAAAAGGCATTTCTATTTTCGGCGGACAGTACAGTTTGTAATAGCTTATACCGAGGATGAGATGTAACGATTCGAGCAGCTTCTCAGCAACTTCGTGATGGAGATTTTCCGATGCCTCGGGAAGCGTTATGGTCTCAACGAATGAGAGAGGCTCCCGATTCGAAAATTCCACGCGATAGCCGAAAACGATCCTCTTCTGATCGGAATCTATCGTAAAACCGCAAAAATGAAAAATAGTCGCCTGTGGCCTCATAAAAAGGAATGTATACGCAAAAATAGGCTCAATAAAGCCATGAGCCCATTCAATATATCATGATTTCTGCCTTTTTACCACGAAAAAAGAGGTTTCTTGCGACGCAGGACGCGGCCCGATCGCGCACCGGAAGCTCGCCCGGAAAGAAGGACGGTTTCGCCATTCACGACCACGTCATTGATACCGAGAGGATACTGATACGGATTTTCAGCAGTGGCGACATCGATCACCCGATCCGGATCGAACACGACGACATCCGCGAAATACCCAGCCTGCAATTTTCCCCGCTTTTCGATATGGAATACCTGGGCCGGCTTGCCGGTCATTTTATATATCGCTTCCTCCCATGAAAGGAGCTTCTCTTCCCGTACATACCGTCCCAATACGCGAGGAAATGCGCCGAAATTTCTCGGGTGCACCTGCTCCCCCGTATCCTTGTGATCAATCGAGTATCCGGAACCATTGGAAGAGATGATCGAAAACGGATGCTGGATGCCATGGCGCATATTATGATCCGAAATCGCCTCGATCGAAACGATAGCCCGGCCATCGCTTGCCAGAAGCACATCGATAATCGTTTCTTCGGGAGATTTTTTCTGCATAGCCGCGATATCGATGATATAGCGCCTCGTCATCATCTTGCTCAGGGACGAAGAGAGTACCATGAGCGTCGTATAATCGATTCCGCGCATTCGCATCTCCTCGACTACCTTGTTCCGCACCCGCACATCGCGGAGCTGCCGGAGCATCACCTTGCGGCCGCCCTCCGTCACCCAGTCCGGGAGAAAAGTATACAGCACGGATCCGGTCGTCGTATACGGATAGATATCGAAACTGATCGGAAGCCCTCCGCTCGCGGCCGCCTCGATAGAATTGAGAGCGCCATCGAACAGATGCCAGTGCTTTTTCCCGTTCGCCTTCAGATGAGAGATATGCAGGCCGACTTTCGTCTCCTGCGCCGTGCGAATCGCTTCTTCGACCGACTCTATCAATCCATTCGATTCATTCCGCAGATATGCGGAATACACTCCGCCGAAATCGGCAGTCACCTCGGTCAGATCCATGATCTCGCTTGCCGTGGCGCTTTTCGCATGCGTATAACGGAGCGCCGTAGAAAAACCGATAGCGCCTTCGTTCATCGCCTGCTTGAGGAGATGTCTCATAGCATCGATATCCTCCGGCCGAACGGGACGATTCACGTCATGAAGCACTCCGCGCCGGAGCGTCCCATGTCCGACAAGCGTCGCGAAATTCACCGTCATCCGCCTTTTTTCTAGCTCGGCGAGAAACTCCTTCATCGTGAGCCAATTGAAAGAGATCTTCTCTACATCGGTCCATTTCTGGATAGAACGGATAGTATCATGCGTCACGAGCGGCGCGAGCGATGAGCCGGTGTTCCCGCCGATGATCGTCGTCACACCCTGCCGAAACATGCTCTCAAGCTCCGGATTCGAGAGGAGCTGCCAATAGACATCCGAGTGATTGCTGACATCGATGAATCCGGGAGCGACATAGAGTCCGGTCGCATCGATCACTTTCGGCGCCGCCTCATGAGACAGATCGCCGATGAAGGCGATCTTGTCTTCTTTGATGCCGACATCGGCCCGAAACATCGGCTTCCCCGAGCCGTCGATCACCGTTCCATTTTTGATCAGGACGTCATACATAAGGAAGAGAGTATAGGAGTGGGAGTTTAGAGGATAGAGATAAGAGAAAATGACTGCGGACTATCGGGATACGACGGTCGCGAGTTCTACCAATCGATTCGCGTATCCCCATTCATTATCATACCACGCGATAATTTTTACCAGGTCGCCATCCACCACTTTCGTGAGCGAGAGATCTACGATGCCCGAATAGGGATTGCCGATGAAATCCGATGAGACGAGCGGCTCTCTCGTCACAGCGAGCACTCCGGCGTACTGCGCTTCTTTCGAGGCGGCTTCCAATACCGAATTCAATTCTTCGACGCTTGTTTTTTTCTTCAAGAGGAACGTGCAATCCGATACCGATACGACGATAGTGGGGACACGGAACGACAATCCGTCGAACATGCCAGCAAGCTCCGGGATGACCTTGGTCACGGAGATAGCAGCACCGGTCGTCGTCGGAACGATATTCTGTCCGGCAGCCCTCGCCCGGTGCAGATCGCGATGCGGCGCATCCTGCAGATTCTGATCGGCGGTATAAGAATGTGTTGTGGTCATGAGGGCCTTGGAGATGCCGAACTTCTCATGGATGACCTTCGCTACCGGAGCGAGACAATTGGTCGTGCAGGATGCGTTGGAAATGATCTCCTCACCCTGGTACTCGCCCTCATTCACCCCGCGGAGATACGTCTTGATCTCACCCTCATCTTTGGCCGGAGCCGACAGGATGATCTTCTTGGCCCCCGCTTCGATATGGGCCGAAGCGGAACCATCGGTGAATCGCCCAGTGCATTCCAGCACCACATCGACACGGAGATCCTTCCAGGGAAGTTTCTTCGGATCCGGTTCGGCATATACCGGATACGCCTTGCCATCAATTGCGAGAGATGCGCCATCGACACGGACATTGCGACGATACGTGCCATAGGCCGTATCATGCTTCAGGAGATGCGCCAACGTATCGGCGTTCGTCAGATCATTGATAGCCACCACCTCCATATCATCTCTCTCCAAGATGATCTTCAGAGCCGCCCGGCCGATCCGTCCGAATCCGTTTATCGCTATTCTCACCATAAGATTATAAAAAAAATTATTACAGATTCCACTTTAAAATTTGGAAATTGATTTATTGGAAATTGATTGGAAATTAGAAATTGGTAATTGGAAATTATTTTCTATGCTTTCCCCTCGCTTCCGTACATCTCTATTTTTTTCTTCACCGCATCCTGTACGCAGAGCTTCCCCCCCTCGAGCAGCCGGCGGATATCCGTCTCATCATGCTCCTCCAGATGCTGCTTGATCGCTCCGATGAAGGCCAGCCGGATCGACGTATCCACATTGAAACAGCTGATGCCCATTCCGATGACTTTTCTCACCCGATCTTCGCTCCAGTCCGATGAGCCGTGCAGAACGAGAGGAATCGATATTTTCGATGCGATCGTCTGTAATCGGTCGTAGTCCGGAACTTCGCGTTCTCTGAAAAATCCATGCGCATTGCCGATGGCGACCGCCAGAGTGTCGATACCCGTCTTCTCTACGAATTCGACCGCCTGATCCGGATCAGTCATATAATTATCCCAGTTGATCGAATCCATGTTCACCTCGCCGAGATACGGGACATTGCCGAGCTCCGCCTGCACGGAAATCCCCCGGAGATGCGCGAGCTCCACGATCTTGCTCGTCGTCATCAGGTTATCGGCATAATCCTTGCGCGATCCATCGTACATCACCGATGGAAAACCGATTTCCATCGCGCGTTCTACTATCTCGAAGCTCTTTCCATGATCGAGGTGGATGCCGATCGGAATCTCCGGAGCATACAGCTCGGCCATATTCTTGATCAGATGGAAAATAGCGCGTCCGCCGGCATAATCGAATGTCTTTTCTGTCACCTGGAGGATGACCGGGGATTTCATCTCCTTCGCCGCGAGCACGATCCCCCGGGTCGTCTCGAGATTCACCGTATTGAAAGCGCCGATGGCATAGCCTTCCGCTCGGGCAGTCTCAAGCATTTTCTTCACATCAGCGATCATATCTTTATTCCTCTTGTTTATTATCTTCTTCCGCTCCCGATTGAGACAGCATTTCCGCCATCTTCGTCATCTCGTACGGGAAAAGACTCTCTCGCCCGACAAGAACTCCGTCCATTCCAGCCTCGATGCACACCCGGGGAAGAAGCGCCTGTTTCACGGATCCGCCATAGAGAACCGGAACCCTGTCGGCCGTCTTCAGATCGAACATCTGCGAGAGCACTCTGCGGATGAGGATTTTCACTTCCATGATATCGGCCGTTTCCGGAGTCGTGTCGGTGCCGATCGCCCAGCGAGGCTCGTAGGCAATGATTATTTTTTCCGCCTGCATCCGCGAAAACCCGTCGAAAATCGATCTGATCGCCTCTTCGATGACCGCGCCCGTCTTTCCGGCACTCCGCTCATCGCTCGTTTCTCCGATGCACACGATCGGACGAAGCATCTGCTTGAGCGCCATATCTATCTTTCTCCGTACTATGTCATTCGTCTCGCCGAAATAGAGCCGGCGCTCGCTGTGACCGAGGATGACATACTCGGCGCCATACTGCTTGAGCATGATGGGCGATATCTCTCCGGTATATGAACCTTCTTTCTCCCAGAACATATCCTGACCGCCGAGCTTGATGGGACTCGGCATTTTCCCCTGCATGAGTCCGAAATGAATGCTCGCCGGACAGAGTACGTACTCGACACCTTCGAGAAGATGTCCCCGGGTCTCCCTCTCGAGCACGGTCAGATACTGACGGACATCGTCAGGAGACAATAGATTCATTTTCAGATTGCCGATCAGGTATTTCATATGAGGAAGAGATGAGAAGATAGAGATTAGAGAGTAGAAAAAGAGAAGGGACCATTCAAATAAATCTCTCAGCAGAATTTGAAATCAAAAGCATGGTCTTTTGCATATGCAAAAGTTTTGAGTTCAACTTCAGTTTCTCGTCGCTGGACGAGAAACGGTGCTGAGAGGTTTTTTTGAATGAACGCTTTTTTGGATATTCACAACTGCTCGCGCAGGAATTCCGCCGCCTTTTCCGGCTGGATCGTCGAAACTTCGATGCCGGTCGCCAATTCGAATCCGGCCCACGTCGCTGTCTTCGGCAGAATCTCGATATGCCACTGATAATGCGGATAATCCCGACCATCGCAAGGAGCCGTATGGATATAGAAATTGAATGCCGGATCGCCGAGCCCCTTATGAAGCGAGAGCATCGCTTTCTGAAACACTTCGGCGAGCGAAAACTTCTGATCATCCGTGATGCGTTCGAAATACGGACTGCCATTCTGCTTGGCCGTCACCCATATCTCGAAAGCCGATCGGGATGCGAACGGGCAGAAGGCGATGAAGTCGGCATTCTCATACACTACACGCACTTTTTCCTCGCGCTCCTGATCCACCATCACCTGATACACTTTTTTCTTATGACTCCGATAGTAGAGCTCCGCTCCGTTCAGTTCTCCCTGGATGTACGGGGAGATGACCGGTATCGCCATGAGCTGCGAGTGAGGATGAGCGATAGAGGCGCCCGC
>Ga0172380_10007361_pt1 | contig 12389 bp, 8 predicted proteins | sample Leawe162metaG_FD_119747 | JGI IMG/M metagenome (GOLD analysis project Ga0172380, IMG submission 119747) | Leachate microbial communities from a municipal landfill in Southern Ontario, Canada - Leachate well 162 metaG | ecosystem: Engineered > Solid waste > Landfill > Unclassified | place...
CAACGTCAGGCGCCTGGGGGTTGACCGGGACTTTTCCCCCTATCCTTCCTTTCTGCTGGGCGCGGCCCCCATGTCGCCCCTGGAGGTTTCCCAGATGTTCCAGACCCTGGCCTCCGGCGGTTTTTATCAGCCCCAGCGGGTCATCGGCAGTGTGCTGACCGCAGACAACAGGGTGGTCAAACGCTTCGGCCTGTCCGTGGAACAGCGCTTCCCGGCGGATATCATCTTCCTGCTCAACAATGCCCTGAAGCGGGTGGTGAGCGAGGGGACGGCCGAGTCCCTGGCCAGCTATGTCCCGGACGATATCAAGGTTGCCGGCAAAACCGGGACCTCGGATGATCTGCGGGACAGCTGGTTTGCCGGCTTCACCGGGGATAAGCTCGCCGTGGTGTGGATCGGCCGGGATGACAACAAACCGACCAGATTGACCGGTTCCGGCGGGGCCATGGTGGTGTGGGGCAAGATCATGCAGTCTCTGCCGCTCCAGCCCCTGGAACTGGCCGAACCGGAGGGAATCGAATGGGCCAGGGTGGATACGGCTTACCTGGCTTCGTTTACTGATTATTTCGGGGAAAAGGCCTGGCTGCCCTTTATTGCCGGCACCACCCCGGGGCAGAGCGCGACGGCCGCTCAGCAGCAGCCGGCCCAGCAGGCACCACCGCCCCCCGAGCAGCGGCGCAAGAGCGGCACCGGCCTGTGGGACAAGATCCGCAGCCTGTTCCATTGATGGGAGCAAGGAGTAAGGCGTGAGGAGTGAGGAGTGTAGGGGCGGTTCGCGAACCGCCCTGGTACGGGCGTGGACGTAAGGGCTGGCCTGGGATTGGCGTGGACGTAAGGGCTGGCCTGGTGTCTGCCCTGTGAAAAGTGAGGAGTGAAAAGTGAGAAAAGTCTCGCCGGGTAGGAGCGGGCCATGCCCGCCATAAAGAAAACCGCTATGACGAAGGTCGCTGGCAAGCCCCGCTCCTGCGTCCCTGCAGTCAAGATCAGGTAGATGAAAGCGAGGAAAACATGAAAACAGCAAACCGCGGCCATGGAGGCAATCCCTGGTGGGTTACCGGGCTGCTTTTAGCCATCACCCTGCTGCTGCATGGCTGTGCCGCCAAACAGCCGGCCAGGGAGCCGGCGATCAGTAAGCCGCCGGCGCAGGAGAAGACAGCCGCCGGCGCACTCCTTGCCAGTGCCCGGCAATCAGTGCAGGACGGCCAGTTCAAGCGGGCCGAGGTGACCCTGGAACGGGCCCTGCGCGTTGAGCCCCGCAATGCCAGGCTCTGGCATGAGATGGCCCAGGTGAAGTACGGGCAGGAGGATTACGGCCAGGCGGTGCAGTTCTGCCTGAAGGCCAACAGTCTGGCGGGCCGGGATAGCGCCCTGATCAGGCAGAACTGGCAGCTGATGTCCAGGGCCTATGCCAAAATGGGCGATATGGACAAGGCGCAGCAGGCCAGAATAAAGGCCGAGGCGGCAAACTGAGATGAGTACGCAAGCTGACCCGCATCAGGTGATGATTGCCCGGGAGCTGCAGCTGTCAGCCGGGCAGGTGGCGGCCACCGCCAAACTGCTGGCCGAGGGGGCGACGGTCCCCTTTATCTCCCGCTACCGCAAAGAGTCGACCGGCATGCTGGATGAGGTGCAGATTGCCGCGATCCGCAACCAGCTGGCCAGACTGGCGGAGCTGGACAAGCGGCGCCAGGCCATTGTCGCCTCCCTGGCCGAGCGTGAGCTGCTGACCGGCGAACTGCAGGCCGCGGTGCAGGGCGCCGCAAGCCTGGCGGTGCTGGAGGATATTTATCTGCCGTACCGGCCCAAACGCCGGACCCGCAGCCTGATCGCCAGGGAAAAGGGGCTGGAGCCCCTGGCCCAATCCATTTTCACCGGCAAATGTACTCCCTCTCAGCCCCAGGATTTTGTCAGCGGGGAAAAGGGGGTTGCCACCCCAGATGAAGCCCTGGCCGGAGCCCGGGACATCATCGCTGAGTGGATCAGCGAGGATGCGCCGCTGCGCGCCCGGCTGCGGACGCTCTTTGCCGACAAGGCCGTCATCACCTCCGCGGTGGTGAAAAAAAACCAGGAAAGCGGCGTCAAGTTCCGCGATTATTTCGACTGGCAGGCCCCTGCGGGCAAAACCCCGGGCCACCGGCTGCTGGCCATGTTCCGCGGTGAAAACGAAAAGGTGCTGACCCTTGCCCTGCGGCCCCCGGAAAAAGATGTCCTGCCCATGCTGCAGCGGCTGTTTGTCAAGAAAAACGATTTCTGCGGCCAGCAGCTCGGTCTGGCCGTGGAGGACAGCTACAGGAGGCTGCTGGCCCCGTCCCTGGAAAATGAGCTGCGCGCAAATCTCAAGGAACGGGCGGACAAAGAGGCGATCCAGGTCTTTGCCGACAACCTCAGGCAGCTGCTGCTGGCCCCTCCCCTGGGACAGAAACGGGTCATGGCCCTTGACCCTGGTTTCCGCACCGGCGCCAAACTGGTCTGCCTGGACGGCCAGGGCAAGCTGCTTGATTTCACCGCCATCTATCCCACCCATGCCGAGCGCAGGCAGGAGGAGGCGGGCCGGGTGGTGGTGGAGCTGTGCCGCAAGCACGCCATCGAGGCCATTGCCATCGGCAACGGCACGGCCGGCCGGGAAACCGAAAGTTTTATCCGGGCCCTCGGCCTGCCCGAGGCTGTCATCATCACCATGGTGGATGAGAGCGGTGCTTCGGTCTACTCCGCCTCCGAGGTTGCCCGGGCGGAGTTCCCCGAGCAGGACGTGACGGTGCGCGGGGCGGTTTCCATCGGCCGGCGGCTGCAGGACCCCCTGGCCGAGCTGGTGAAGATCGATGCCAAGGCCATCGGCGTGGGCCAGTACCAGCATGATGTCAGCCAGAGTGAGCTGAAGAAAGGGCTGGAGGATGTGGTGGTCAGCTGCGTTAACAGCGTCGGGGTGGAGGTCAACACGGCAAGCCAGGAACTGCTCACCTTTGTTTCCGGCCTGGGTCCGGCCCTGGCCAGGAACATTGTCGCCTTCCGCAACGAGCAGGGGCCGTTCACCGGCAGGCAGCAGCTGCTCAAGGTGCCCCGGCTCGGGGCCAAGGCCTTTGAACAGTGCGCCGGCTTTCTCCGCATCCATGGGGCGAAAAATCCCTTGGACGCAAGCGGCGTGCATCCGGAGCGCTATGGCGTGGTGCAGCAGATGGCCCGGGATGCGGGCTGCACCGTGGCTGAGTTGATCGGGCAGGATGCCAAACGCAAGTCCATTGATATCGCCCGCTACGTGTCCGACAGCGTCGGCCTGCCCACCCTCACCGACATCATGGCCGAGCTTGCCAAGCCCGGCCGCGATCCCCGCCAGACCTTTTCATTATTTGCCTTCAGCCCGGGCATCAACACCATTGATGATCTGGAGCCCGGCATGAAACTGCCCGGCATTGTCACCAATGTGACGAAATTCGGGGCCTTTGTCGATCTCGGCGTGCATCAGGACGGCCTGATCCACATCAGCCAGCTGGCCGACCGCTTTGTCCGTGATCCGGCGGAGGTGGTCAAGGTGCGGCAGCAGGTGACGGTGCGGGTGGTCGAGGTGGACCGGCAGCGAAAACGCATCGCCCTTTCCCTGCGGGAGGTATAAAGCTGAGTTGAGCATCTGGTCTGCTCAAACGAAACTCATACCCTTGTGGTATAAAGCTGAGTTGAGCAGCTGGTCTGCTCAAACGAAACTCATACCCTTGTGGTATAAAGCTGAGTTGAGCATCTGGTCTGCTCAAACGAAACTTATACCCTTGTGGTATAAGAAGCGTTTTGCTTTACAGGTGTTACCACGGTGTGATACAAAATAGGGAGGAGCTGCCAGGGTTTTCGCCTGCCGGCTCATCATATCAACCCAGAACGCGGGAAATACCTGTTCGCCTATGGCCGGGAAAAAAGACTCCATCCTCATTGCCTCTCCGCTGATCTCCTGCAATCCCTTCTGCGCCGAGCTGAAAGAGAAGGGGCTGCCCTATGACTCGGTGTGGATGCAGATCGGCCATGTCATCAGGCATCTTGACCTGGGGACCTGTCTGTCCCACGAGCAGAGGCAGATGGTCAGGGAGGCCTTTGACGAGTATCTCAAGCTGCTGCCTGGAAGAGCCAAGGCCGATGTGGAGGGGCTGGGCCGGGATTTCCTGGGTGAGATCGACAAGTTGAAAAGAACCGGAGTGGCCAAGGCGCTCAAGCTGGAGCAGGACTTTAACGCCGAACTGCTCACTGCCGTCAGCAAGAACCTGCATCAGCTCTGCCTGATTATCGGCAAGGTCGACCCTTGCGGCATGATCGAAAGCCTTAAGGCCGACACCCTGAAGTCCATCAAGTCAGCCAGGAGCAGGGACGAGATCCTCAACATCGTCGAGGCCGGGTTCAACGATCTCCACAAAAAGGTGAAAACCAGCCAGGAAAAGATGGAAATTTCCCTGGAGAGCCTGCTGGTGCTGGAGTCCAACGCCATCATCGACAAGCTGACCGGCATCTTCAACCGGCGCTTCTTTGATCAGGAACTGCCCAAGATCGTTGAAACCTTTTTTGATAAGAAGGGAAAGGTGCCCTTTTCCCTGCTGCTGCTCGATATCGACCGGTTCAAGGAAATAAACGACACCTTCGGCCATTTCATCGGCGACAGGGCACTGCAGCGGGTGGCCGCCATCATCCAGAACAACTGCCGGGCCGGCATCGATTCCCCCATCAGGCTCGGCGGCGACGAGTTCGCCCTGTTTCTCATCGGTACCAATGAGGCCAATGCGGTCAAAAAGGCGGAAACCATCCGGCAGGAAATATCAAAGCGGACCATGAGCTTCACCCAGCGGGAAACCGATGCCGCGCCCCATGATGTTTCCTTCATGGCCCAGGTGAGTATCGGGGTGTGCGAGCTTGATATCTCCTGGAAGGACAAGGCCCCCAATGATCTCAACCGGAACCCGCTCCTCGGTGAAGCTGCCGATGACAGCCCCATTTCCAGGCTGACCCGCATGCTGGCGGAATCAGCGGATCAGGCTCTGTACCGGGCCAAGGATACGGGCCGCAACCAGGTGCGGGCCTTCCGCCAAGGGTGAATGCCTTTTTTCCGCAGGTTTTCTAATTTTTTCAGACGACCCGAAAGCCATTTTCTCCCTCCTGGCGCAATTGGTAGCGTTTGCCGCTGTCCGCCAGAAAATCCCCGCTGGTGGTGCAGACCACCACCTGACAGGAATCACTCAACCGCCTCAGCATTGCCTCCAGTTCGTTTTTTTCCTCCCTGCTCCCCGGGGCGGCATCAGGCTCGTCGAGCAGGAACAGTGGTTGCCGGTCCTTTGCCTCGGCAATATAACATGCACTGACAGCGCAGCTCAGCATCCAACGCCAATGGCCGGAAATTGCAGGCGGGTCAAGGTTGTTTTCCTCATTGCTGCCCAAGCGGCAGGTGATAACGCCATCTGCCAGGGTCAGCGAGAAATCCCGGCCGGGCTCCGGCAGGTATTTCCGCAGCCGCTCGCCAAGCCGGCGGCAGGCTGCGGCATACCGGGTGGCGTCGTCCCGCAGGCGCAGGGCGATTTCCCGGGCAGCCGCCTGCCGTAAAAAGAACTGATCGATCCCCAGCAGTTCCAGCAAAAACAGATCCGGGCAGGGACAGGGGCTTTCGGGCGTCTGCCGCATTTTTTCGGCAATCCGGCGGATATCAATGGCGGCTGACAGCAGTTCATCTTCCTGCAGATAGACAAAGACCGGCAGGGCGTCGCCGGTTGCCTGCCTGGCCTTGATAAAGCGGGAGTCGCGGTTGATGATAAAGCGGGCCTGCTGCACCAGGGCGCGATCATCCTCATCCCTGGCCAGACTGGCCAGCTGGTCGAGCAGTCCATGCAAATGGGTGGCGAGCTCCCCCTTGATTCTGTCGGTTGGCGCAAGTCTTTCGCACTGCTGCCACAGGGGGCCAAGTATGGGATCATCCGTTACGGCCCCATACCTCTGGCACAGCTTTTCCAGCTCAGGGGCCAGCTCGCTCCAGCGGCTGGAACCGGCAATCTCCACATAGGTCAGCCAACGGGAATCGTCCAGCCTGCGTCCCACCTCGATGCGATCCGTTTCTATAAAAACCGGATCAATGGCTGTCAGGGTATTGCGCAACGCGTTATCGAAGATGAAAACGACAATAACGGCGGTCTTTTTGGCGGGAATCACCTTGCGGGTATGGTGCCCGTGGCTGACGTAGTGCGGGAAGGCGGCAAAGGGGGCCTGGTCCGGCTGGCAAAAAGGGGGATTGATGGAGCGCATGGCCTTGAGCAGGGTACTTTTGCCGCTGCCGGCCGGACCCGTAATCGTCGTGCTCTTTTCATGGATGGTGAACCAGTCGCTGTTTTGCAGAATAAAATGACCGGCGACCCGGCAGCGGATTAATTGCATTGTTTCTCCTTTATTGCTTATAGTATGAGACAGGAGAGGGAAAGGACAAGGGAAAAATGACGGAGGAGTGGAAAGTGAGGAGTGAGGAGAGTAGGGGCGTTCGTGCACCGCCCTCCATGCCCGCCCTGTCTAATCAATGTCATTGATTTTGATAAACACTCCGGTTTTCAAATGCCCTGGCCGGAATAGGGGATGCTACTCCGGAATTTCCTTGGATTTATACATCATCCGACTTTTTTGCTCTATGCCGGTGGTCGTTGATTCTCCCAGCAGGGAAACAATATACAGAACCACGCCCAGCAACAGCGCCAGCATCAGCAGTTTGAAAAATATTTTCGGCTTCAGATAGACGAAAATAGTCAAGGCCGCAATAATTACAGCAGCTATTGCCTTATTGTTCTGGAAATAAAACTGGCATTTTTCGATTAGCGTATTGAAATCCATGGGTTTTCCATAAAAAAAATCGTTTATCGGTGCCTCATGCCGGCATGGTTTTAGCTGGCATCCAGCGGAAGACCTGCATTCCGGCCAACAACCTGCCGGAATGACGGATGTTGCGAAACTTGGTAATAAGCGTATCAAACAATTGCTGAGGCCCTTAGACCTGAATAGGCTAAACGTCGTCCATCCGCGGGCAAGCTTTACAGATTGTCATCCAGCGGGGCGGCCGCGTACCCCAGATGAATTCCAGTCAATGCGCTTATGTATTGTAACATGCAGAAATAGCGTATTTTTTTATTAAATTCTCCGTTTCCGGTCACGGATTCAGCTTGGCAAGAATGGTTGCTTTATGATATTGAATAATAAATGAGTTTGTCCAGCATAGAGATTATTTGTGGTGACGCCTGAACAGGCAAAAAAGATTTTTTGACCCGGAGATTGGCCCGAAAGAATATGGCGGGCAGACACTATCCATGGGGACTGGCGCTGCATGTTGATCTGCAGAAGAGGCAAAAGAGGTAAGGAAAATGTTTAAAAAAACAGCCTTTGTGCTTGTTTTAAGCGTGATGATGATCCCCCTGTATCCAGCGACGGGGATGTGCTGGCATTCGTCGAGCTATCATCATTCCCATGGTTATCACGGCGATGACGCGCTGTGGTGGGGATTGGGCGGTCTCCTGCTTGGCACGTTCATAGCGGCTGCGGCTTTACCGCCGGCCCCACCGCCGGCTCCGCCGGTGGTCTACGTTCAACCGCCGCAACCGCGGACTCAGGTGTATACCTATCCCCCTTATGTGCCGCCTGGTATGTGCCGTTGGGAACGTTTTATGCTGGACGGGTACGGGAGGATGGTGCTGGATCAATATGGCCGGCCGGTGAAGGAATACACCATCGGTTCATGCCAGTATCCGCCATATTGACCTGTGGGAAGTTGAGTCGTAAAAAAGGCCCAGTTGTCAGGTTTTTTTATCGTTATTCTGCGGTATGGATTGGAACAGGTGATATTTTAAAATCCCCCGGCGTGCAGTAAAAATCGTTTTGCATCAAACAGTTAGCGAATTGCCTGAGGCCAGGCTTTCCCTCGGTTCTTACTGGAGCCGCCTATTTCCCTCTTTACCAACCCCCCCGCTCCGTGATTCAATGGAGCAGTCCGTTTAATCAAATTGACCATTCCAAGCAAAAGGTGTGACAATGAACAAGTTTATCAAAATCTGCGCCGGAGCGCTCCTCGGGGTGGCTCTGCTGCTGAGTGGCCTCTGCGAACGGGCGGCGGCCGGTACGGAAGTACTGCGCTCCACCCTGGACAACGGCCTGCGGGTCATCATCGTCGTTGATCGTCTGGCGCCGGTGGCAGCCGTTCAGATCAATTATCTGGTGGGCGCCAACGAGACCCCATCGGGTTTCCCCGGCACCGCCCATGCCCTGGAGCACATGATGTTTCGCGGCAATCCCGGCCTTTCGGCTGATCAGTTCGCCACCATCATGGCCGCGCTGGGCGGCGACTCCAACGCCGACACCCAGCAGACGGTGACCCAGTACTTTGTCACCACCCCGGTGGAGGAACTGGAATCGGCCCTGCGGGTCGAGGCGATCCGCATGCGCGGCGTGCTCGCCACCGAGGAGCTTTGGGTCAAGGAGCGGGGAGCCATTGAACAGGAGGTTGCCCAGGACCTGTCCGAACCGATGTATGTCTTTCACACCCGCCTGCTGGCGCATATGTTCGCCGGCACCCCTTACGCCATTGACGCCCTGGGGGACAAACCATCCTTTGACAAGACCACCGGGGCGATGCTCAGGCAGTTTCATGAACAGTGGTACGGGCCGAACAACGCCATCCTGATCATTGTCGGCGATGTCGATCCGGCCCGGACCTTAGCCTCGGTGCGCGACCTTTTTGCCGATATCCCCAGCCGGCCCGCGCCCCAACGGCCGCAGGTCAAGCTCGGTCCGTTGACCCACGCCAAGCTCGATATGGAAACCGATCTGCCCTACGGCCTGGCGGTGGTGGCCTACCGTCTTCCCGGCTACGACAGTCCGGACTATGCCGCCGGCCGGATTCTCGGGGATGTGCTCGACAGTCAGCGCGCCCGGCTTTACGATCTGGTGACCGAAGGGGCCGCCCTCTCCGCCGGCTTCTCCGGGGAAGAGCAGGCCCCGGCCTCCCTGGCTTACGCTGCGGCGGCCTTTCCCAAGGGTGATGATGGCGCGGCCCTGATCCAGCGGCTCAAGGGGATCATCGAGGATTACCGCCGCGCTGGGGTCCCCGCTGAGCTGGTGGAGGCGGCCAAGGCCAAGGAAATCGCCACGGCCCAGTTCGCCTGGAATTCCACCTCGGGCCTGGCCTTTGCCTGGTCCCAGGCCGTGGCCGTGGAAGGGCGGACCTCGCCGGATGACGATATCAAGGCGATCAGCAGGGTGACCGCCGCCGAGGTCAACCGGGTGGCCCGGGACTATCTGCACGGCGAGACCGCTGTTACCGCGGTGCTCACCCCCCGGGATGGCGGCAAACCGATGAACGTGGCTGGCACGCGCAGCAAGGAGGCCTTCGCGCCCAAGGAGGTCAAACCCGTGGCGCTGCCCGCCTGGGCCGAGGGGATCGGCGAACTCCAGGTCCCGGCATCGCCGCCGGCCCCCCGCGAGTTCCTTCTGGACAATGGCCTGCGGCTGATTGTTTTGCCTTCCGAGGTCAGCCCCACCGTCTCTCTTTACGGCGAGGTCAGAACCCGGCCCGAGATCCAGGAGCCGCCAGGCAAGGAAGGGGTCTCGGCGGTGCTGGCCGACCTTTTCTCCTACGGCACCACCAGTCTTGACCGGATCGCCTTTCGCAAGGCCCTGGACGACATCGCAGCCAGCGCCACGGCCGGCAGCGATTTTTCCCTGCTGACCCTGGCCGACAAGTTTGAACAGGGGGTGACCCTGCTGGCCGATAACCTCCTGCATCCGGCCCTGCCTGCCGCCGCCTTTGCCGTGGTGCGGCAGGAGCAGGCCGGCGCCTTGGCCGGAGAACGGCAGAGCCCGGACTATCATGCCCGGCGCGCCCTGCTCACCGCCCTGTTCCCGGCCGCTGATCCGGTGATCCGGGAAGCCACCCCGGAAACCGTGGGGGCCTTGAGTCTTGCTGACGTCAAGGCATACTACCGGCAGGTGTTCCGTCCCGACATGACCACCATTGTTGTCATCGGCCGCATCGAGCCGGAAGAGGCGCGCCGGGTGATCGCCCGCCAATTCGGGGCCTGGCAGGCCGCCGGTCTGCAGCCCGTGATCGATCTGCCGGCGGTCCAGCCCAGCCAGCCTTCGGCCCACCTCGTCCCTGATCCCGGCCGGGTGCAGGACCTGGTGATGCTCGCCCAGGTGGGGAACCTCCGCCGGTCGGATAGCGATTATTACCCCCTGCAGATCGGCATGCACGTCCTCTCCGGCGGGTTCTACGCCACCCGATTTTTCCGGGACCTGCGGGAGGAGTCCGGTCTGGTTTACACGGTGGACGGGCGGCTCGACGCCGGCCCGAACCGTTCGGTTCTCACCGTGGGCTACGGTTGCGATCCGGAAAACGTCAGCAAGGCAAGGGCCTTGATTGTCCGGGACCTGCGGGCCATGCAGCAGGAGGATGTTTCCACGGATGAGTTGCGGCAGGCCAAGATGCTGTTGCTGCGTCGGATTCCCCTGTCCCGGGCCAGTGTCGGCGGGATTGCCGCCCAGTATCTGGAACTGGTACGGAACAAGCTCCCGCTGGACGAGCCGCAGCAGGCAGCGCAGCGGATTGTCGGGATCAGTGCCGGGGAGGTGCGGGATGCCTTTGCCAGAAGGATCAGGACCGACGACCTGGTGCAGGTTACCCAGGGGCCGACGCCGCAGTGACTGAAAGATTCATGAGTATTTCATTACCCAGCGATCAGCCCCGGGCGGCCACGAAATCCCCCGGCCGCTGGCAGGTATTTCTGCTGGTGGCCGTGGGCATCTTCATGGCCACCCTGGATGGGTCCATCGTTAATATTGCGGTGCCGACTATCATGAAGGAGCTGAACGTATCAGTGGCCGCGGTGCAGTGGGTGGTGATGATCTATCTGCTCACCATAACCTCGCTGCTGCTCAGTTTCGGGCGGCTGAGCGATATCCATGGCCGCCGCCGGGTTTACAGCCTGGGGCTGCTGGTTTTTTCCGTGGGTTCACTGTGCTGCGGCCTGGCCGCCGGCATCGTGTGGCTGATTGCGGCGCGCCTGTTCCAGGGGGTTGGGGCGGCCATGATCATGGCCTGCACCCCAGCGCTGATCGTTGACACTTTTCCCCCGGAGGAGCGGGGCCGGGCCCTGGGATTTGTCGGTTCGGTGGTGGCCTCCGGACTGACCACCGGCCCGGTTGTCGGCGGGCTGCTGCTGCATTTTTTTACCTGGCGGGCCATCTTTCTGGTGAATATCCCCATCGGTCTGGTCACCGCCGCCGTAGTTCATACCGTGCTCAAGGGCAGCGAGGCGGACAGCCGCCGCCAGGAAAGCTTTGACTGGCCGGGGGCGGTCATGCTCGCCCTCTGCCTTGGACCGTTTTTGCTGGCAATTACCCATGGCTACGACTGGGGCTATTTTTCCCGGCCGGTCATGCTGCTGATCGGGTTGAGCTTAATCAGCGCCCCGGCTCTGGTACTGGTGGAGCGCCGGGCTGCTCATCCCATCCTGGACGGCGAATTGTTCCGCATTCGTCTCTTTATCCTGCCGATTCTGGCGGCGGTCGCCCTTTTCGCCAGCTTGTTCAGCCTGGTCTTTCTGATGCCTTTCTACCTTTTAAATCCCGGCGGCTTTGACGTCGACCGGGCCGGCTACCTGATGGCCACCATTTTCCTGTTTCTCTTTATCGTCTCCCCCATTTCCGGAACCCTGTCGGATCGTATCGGTTCCCGGCTGCTGTGTACCGTCGGGACCTGCATTGTCGCCCTGTCCCTGTATCTGCTTGCCCTGCTGCCTGCCGAGGCCTCTGTTGCCGATATTGTCTGGCGGCTGGCCCTGGCCGGGATCGGTATGGCCGTCTTCCTGCCGCCCAACAGCGCCGCGGCCATGAACATCGTCCCGCCCAACCGGCGGGGGGTGGCCAGCGCAACGGTTGCCGGGGCCAGGAATCTGGGCATGGTTCTGGGAGTGGCGGTGAGCGGCGCCGTGTTCAACAGCACCTTTCACCGGTTGAGCCACGGCACCTACCTGAAACTCTACCAGCCGGCCCTGGAGCCGGTGTTCATGCAGGCCTTCCATGCTGCCATGCTCGGCGGGATGATAATTGCCATAACCGGGGTGATTATCTCCTTCCTGCGGGGACCGAAACCGGGAAAGACACGGGAGTAACCCGACCCCGCTACTCAAGTGCATTGTCTGCAGGTGTTTTACATGAAAGTCTTTGTCTGTCTTGTTGTGCAGGCAGGGCCGTAGGAGCGGTCCATGCCCGCGACCTCCGTGGTGGCATTGCGGCGATCTCTATCGCGGGCAAGGCCCGCTCCTTCTATGAGCCGACTACTGTCAAGCACTATTTCGTTTCGCCTCTGGATTATTTAAACCGTCGGGTTGAGGAGCGCAGAGACC